>VTLG01009586.1_pt1 | contig 26140 bp, 26 predicted proteins | sample 4694571 | NCBI WGS metagenome assembly VTLG01 (sample SAMN12604809, study PRJNA352737) | marine metagenome | biome: ENVO:00000447; feature: ENVO:00000209|ENVO:00000569|ENVO:01000036; material: ENVO:00002151; isolation source: viral sequences binned using virsorter ...
ATCATTGAGTTGGAAAAATTTAATCATAAACTAAAAGACGAAATAAAATCTTTCAATGGTGGTGGTGTTAGTAAGTCTGATACCGATAAGCTAAAAAACCTAAAAGAAGAACATGAGAAGATTGACGGTGAACGACAGTCTGCAAAAGAAGAACGAAACTATGTAGAGGCTGCAAAGATAATGTTACAGGACACTGGTATCAAGACCAAGATTATCAAACAGTATCTACCGATTATGAACAAGTTGATTAACAAGTATCTTACATCGATGGAGTTCTATGTAAACTTCACACTGAATGAAAACTTTGAGGAAACCATCAAGTCAAGATATCGTGATGACTTTACCTATGCATCATTCAGTGAAGGTGAGAAGATGCGTATTGACCTTGCATTACTTTTTACTTGGAGAGCGATTGCAAAAATGAAAAACAGCGCCAACACAAATCTGTTGATGCTCGATGAAATCTTTGACAGCTCTCTGGATAACACAGGAACCGATGAGTTTCTAAAAATATTGAACACGTTGGCTGGTGAGAACGTATTTGTGATTAGTCATAAACAGGATGTTCTGGTAGACAAGTTTAGAAGTACAATCAAATTTGAGAAGGTGAAGAACTTTAGTCATGTTGTTGCTTAATAATGTTCAACGTGATTATAACAAATATATGGAAGAAAAATTATGAGTGAGATATATAAATTAATTGAAGCTGGAAGTCCGATTATGAAAGTTCGGTTGTCAAGCTGCAGTTCTAATTTGAACAGGGATGAAATAGAGAAAAAACTAATCGACTCTATGGAATACTATCAGGGTATCGGTTTATCTGCGAATCAGATTGGTATCATGGAACGAGTGTTTGTGATGTATTCGGATGTAAAGAAACGAGAAACGATTACTTGTTTCAATCCAGAGATTACAACTTATTCGGAGACTGAGATTATTATGGATGAAGGATGTATTACTTATCCTGGCCTATGGTTAAAGGTAAAACGTCCAGATGGTATTGAAGTGCAGTATGAGGATAAAGCTGGTGAAATACAACACCAAGCAATGTTTGGCCTGGAGTGTCGAATCTTTCTACATGAGTATGATCACATGGAAGGGGTGGATTTTACCCAAAAAGTGTCCAAATTGAAGTTAAAACGGGCCCAAAAACGTCTTTCCAAGATGGTGAGGAAGTCAAAACTCGTTCAAAATCAATAACTTACATGGGGGTTGACAATGCCCCCCCAAATAACCGATAATACATATATAGTTTGAGAAAAGTAATTGATTGAGGTTATTACGGATGAGAGACAATTCTACACTGGCAAAGTTACTTGCTGAAGAAGATATCTCTGTTGTTCACAAGAAAGCACAAACCGCTTCGTTTGACGTTAAACGTAGAGAGTTGATTCTTCCACAATGGAAGGAGATGCCCAAAACGATTCAAGATTTGATGACATTGCATGAAGTTGGCCACGCATTGTGGACATCTTTAGAGATGTTAGAAGAAGCAAGTGAACGAAAGATTGAGAAATCTTTTGTGAATGTTATTGAGGATGTTCGTATTGAATCGATGATTCAAAAACGATATGCGGGATCACGCAAAATCTTTCGACTTGGTTATGCTGAGTTGATTGCAAAGAATTTTTTTAAGACTGAAGGTAGAAACCTTCAAAAACTTGGATTGATTGATCGAATCAATCTACACTTCAAGAAAACACCCGACATTTATTTTTCTCCAGAGGAAAAAGATTGGGTTAATCGTGTTGCATCATGTAAGACTGAAGCAGAGGTTTTAGATACTGCTGAAGAATTATATCAGTGGATACAAGACAATCCAGAAGCACAAGAACAAGAACAAGAACAAGAAGAAGCAATGATGGACTCTTCTGGTGAAGGTGAGGAATACGAAGAAGTAGAACAGAACATGGAAGCTTCTGATGAAGGTGAAAGTTCTGATGAAGAAACCGAAGTGACCGAAGGTGCTGAAGATGAGTCTGAAGAGGGCGAAGAAACTGAAGCATCTTCTGATAATTCTGATGAAAAAGATTCTGAAGAAAATAAAACCGAAGAATCTAAAGCTACCAGTGGTGGTAAAGATGGTTCTGATGATAAGAAGATAACTGCTACTACTGATGACGCCTATAACGAGTCTAGTAAAGATTTGTTAGATGAAAATGCACGAGAGATTAATTACTATCAAATTCCGAAAGTAGATCTTGACGATATTATTATTCGTTATGATGAAATCAATACTGAACTTGAACAATTTTGGACAACAGCAGATTCAACAGTATATGATTGTATGAAAAAAACTTTCGCAGATGAAGTTAATAAGATACGTCAAGACAGTAAGAAGACTATCTCTTATATGGTGAAAGAATTTGAAATGAAGAAGGCCGCGGACTTATATGCTCGCGCATCGACTTCTAAAACTGGAAGGTTGGATTTGACTAAGGTTCATACCTACAAGTATAATGATGACCTGTTTGCAAAAGTTACTACTCTGCCAGGCGCTACTAATCACGGTATGGTGATATTCCTAGATTGGTCTGGTTCTATGTATAATAATCTGGGAGGAACTATTAAACAGCTGTTCAATCTGTTGTGGTTCTGCCAAAGAGTTAAGATACCGTTTGAAGTTTATGCGTTTTCTTCTAAGTATTTTAGAGACAATGGCGAAAAAAGAGATCGTAACGATTTTCAACAGATTCCAAAAATTAACGATTTGGCGATTCAACACTTACATTTGTTAAATTTCTTCTCTAGTAATATGAGTACGAATGAGTTTAATGAAATGTTAACCAAACTGTATACTCTAACATGTACGATACATCGTAAGTATAGTTATACTAGAGAAGATAGATTGACTGAACCATATCGATATGCTCTTGGTGGAACTCCCTTAGACAGTGCGATTGTTGCAGCTATGGATATCCTTCCCAAATTCAAGTCTAATACTGGTGTTCAAAAAGTTAACACCATTTTCTTGACCGATGGTGACAGCCACCCTGTTGAGAACTATGTCACAATATCTGAGGACGGTGAAAAGATTTATCGAGGATATCTAGATCGTAGAAGTGATACGGTGATTACCGATCCTGTAACTGGTAAAAAAGTAAAGTTTGATTACAAAGAGTTATATTATAATGATGGTGCATCTGGTAAAAAAACTGCTTTGTATTTAAAACTTTTGAAGTATCGAGTTCCGAATATGAATATAGTTGGATTCTTCATTGCGGGTGACGGTAGAAATGGCAATATTTCTAAGAATACTATTATCGATAAATTTGGTACTGGTAAATATCGTGACCCTTCTAATTTCGAAATTGTCAAAAAAGTTCGTAAAGAACTGAAGAAAAATAATGTCGCAGTATGTAAGAGTGCTGGGTATGATGAATATTACGTTTTACCTAGTATGGATATAGAGTTAGAAAACAAGGGTATTCAAGTTGAGGTTGGAGCTAGTAAGTCTGCTCTCAAAAGTGCATTTAAGAAAAATGCGACCAGTAAGACCCTAAATCGACCATTATTGAATAAATTCATTGGGATGGTTGCGTAGAATCCCTGAGAAATCAGGGACTTACATGGGGGTTGACAATGCCCCCCAAAATGAACGATAATATATGTATAGTTTGGGAAAAGTGATGATTGAGGTTATATTATGAAGGCGATAGAACAATTCAAAATGGAAGCAGTCGAACAGTTTGGTGCTGGTTCGATTATTTCCGAAGATTCTGCGAAGCAGGTTCTTAAAACAATATGTAGATCTGGTTTTGGATTAGGTCATTTGAAACAATCTGGTATGTTGATGAAATCTGGTGAATATCAGTTACCAATTTCAATCGAGCCCAAAAAGGTTGTTAAAACTAAAACCAAAAAGGTTTCCAAATCAATTCCGACACCCGCTCCTGTTGTTGCAGAACCAGTTGCCCAAGAGGCAGTTATGAGTTTGGTTGCAACTAATATGGAAATGCAAAATTTAGTTCCTAGTGCGTTCGAGGGTTTTGTGCCTTGGGGACACTTTGCGACAATCAAAAAGATTGTAGAGTCTGGTATGTTTTATCCAGTGTTCGTTACTGGTTTATCTGGTAACGGTAAGACGCTGATGATCGAACAGATTCACGCAAAACTCAAAAAAGAATTGATTCGAGTGAACATCACCATCGAAACTGATGAGGATGACTTGCTCGGTGGATTCCGATTGATAAACGGTGAAACCAAATTCGTTCCTGGCCCTGTCATAGAGGCAATGGAACGTGGATGCACGTTGCTCCTTGATGAGTGCGACTTAGGTTCAAACAAGTTACTTGCGTTGCAGCCTGTCCTTGAAGGTAAAGGTGTTTATCTCAAGAAGGTAAACAAGTGGATTACTCCGAAGGAAGGATTCAACGTGATGGCAACTGCCAATACTAAAGGTAAAGGTTCTGAGGATGGACGGTTCATTGGAACCAACATTCTGAACGAAGCGTTCCTAGAACGATTTGCGATTACCATCGAACAACCCTATGCGAATGCCGCGACTGAGAAAAAGATTATTCTTGGTTCCATGCAGAAGTATAATAAAGTTGATGAAGAGTTTGCGAGTAACCTAGTCACTTGGGCTGATGTTATTCGTAAGACATTCTTTGAGGGTGGAGTTGATGAACTTATCTCGACTCGCCGATTAGACCACATTGCAAAGGCATACGCAATCTTTGATGACAAGATGAAGTCAATTGAGTTGTGTGTCTCACGATTCGATGAGGATACCAAAGAGTCGTTTTTGGATTTGTATTCTAAAATCGATGCTGGAGTTGACCCTTTGGCTGAACCAACTGAAATTGAACAAGATGATGCTGATCGATCATCGGTTGGTGATGGAAGTTTTTAATATAAATAATTTAGGGTGAAGTAGTTTGGACTACGCTAAAGGATATCCCTATAGAAATGAAAGTTCGATTCTTTCCATCCCTACCAAACATCAAGACCGATTTTTTCGGTCTTTTTGTAAAATAAGGTATGCAAACCTTATATATAATAATGTAATTGCCTTTGGGGATTACAACTTAATCTTGCTTAATTTAAGGAGACTATAATGGTTACTACTAAAGCACTATTTGATAATTTTAACGTGAATCAACTTACCCCCTACGCTGTAGGTTTTGATCGTGTATTCGACAGACTTGTTGATTACTCACACAATAACATGGCCTCTACAGGGTTCCCTCCCTATAATATCAAAAAGGTTGGCGACTATGGTTATGAGATTGAAATGGCTCTTGCCGGTTTCGGTAAAGAGGACATTGAAGTGGAAGTTGCGAATGGCATACTGACGATTCGTTCTGTAAAAGATAATTCAGACGAGCCCGAAGTTCTCCATCGTGGAATTTCCTATCGTAAATTCAATCGAAGATTTACACTTGCTGACGATATTATCGTTACAGGTGCAAAACTTGAGAATGGTTTATTGTTGATTGGCCTCGAACAAGTTGTTCCAGAGGAAATGAAACCTAAATTGATTGACATTAAATAACATCTTGTGATGTTCGTTGTTGGGGGGGTTGACAATACCCCCCCTTTTTTAATATAATGGTTTAAATTTAGAAAAAGATTTTTATTATGACTGAAGAAAAAACTGAGAAGAAGTTAACCTCCAACATCTCTAAGGGTGTTACGCGAGCAGTTGGCTTAGATAAACCGCATAAGACAATTGAAATACCAGCTGGTCATATGGGAGTAGAGATTTTGGGTGATGATGGTCAAATTGAAATTCAAAAGCCCCCCGATAGTCCTTATACACTAGAGGATTATAGTCAACAGATGGCCTTTTCTGGTCGTCATAAACAAGCAGAAGAATTAAATCAAAGGGCAGAAGCCGCACTAACAAGGGAGGGCAAAAAAATGGCCGAAGATTTCCAATTAATTAAAAGAAAAGATTTTATAAATGCAGAAGCAGACGTTGCTGAAAAAGAAGCAGAAAGAAAAGAAGAAATTGAGAAAGAAGAACGTAGAAAGAAAAGTCGGGAACTTGCAGTTGAGTATAATCGTAGACAAGAAGCTGGTGAGGACTTGACCGAATTTCATGGTAACATAGATCCAAACTCTGACCTTGCTCAACAAAATGCTGGTATGCAAATTGCAATGCGTCCCAAATTGGCAGTCAACGTCATGCGTGTGCAATTACCGTTGGAAGTTATGGATGAACTTAATGACCATATTGATGAGACTATCATTCCAAATAATGTGGACTACTCGCAAGGGCTTGTTGGTCAGATTCGACAAAACGAAAAATCTAAACAACTCCATTTTCCACATGAAGGTGATGACTTTGGAGAGCAGTTGAGCAGTGTTCTATTAAAACTTGCCCATGAATATATGGATAGAACTGTAGGACTTCCTTGTGACATTGATACGCAGTCTATGTGGACGGTGCATAGTTATGAGGGTGATTACAATCCTGTACACGATCATGGAACTCGCACTCAAATGGGATTGTCCTGTATCATGTATCTAAAGGTGCCACCGCAGATTGAAGCACTTGATAATCCATCAGAAGAATTTAATGGACTTAATCAATCATCTGGTGCGGTGGATGGTTTTACCTATCTTACATGGGGAACAAACGGTGTAAGGGATATCAATATGCTCAGACCGATTACTGAGGAATACGTCAAACCCGAAGTTGGTACATTGTTAATGTTTCCAGCATGGTTACGTCATGGCGTTAATCCTTTCTTTGGTGAAGGTGAACGCAGAACCCTCTCTGCAAATATAAATGTTTCGCCGAAAGCAAAAGAAATATCAGAAAAGGGATACAACCAAGTTGAAGAAGAACCAGAATCCGGCCTGGTACTCTAAGGTATCAAAATGAAACTCGCAGACCTTGCTGATGATGACTCATCGTCAGCAGATGCTGAAAACTTTGAAGCAAAGATGCAAGTTAAAACTTGGCCTGCATTGCGTATGTTGGTTGTTGATTTTCCAAAACCATTTGTTGATGAGTTAAATACATTTATTGATGATGTAGTTATTCCTGATGACAAAGATTATGGTCATAGTTTAATTGGTCAAATTCGACAAGATGAAAAATCCAAACAATTAGCATTTCCTTTGGAAGGCCATGAGTTCGCAGTTGAATTTAAAAAAGTTTTGAATAATTGTGCAACTGTTTATATACAAAAAGCATTTAATAGAAAATCTATTGCCGAAGCATTTGAAGCATGGACTGTTCACAGTTATGCTGGTGATTATAATCCAAGACATTCTCATGGTTGTAATACTCCAGCTGGATTGTCTAGTCTTATGTGGTTAAAGGTTCCTGATTCAATTAAAAACTTGAAACTAGATTCAGATTCTGGTCTTCACCATGCATCTGGATTGATAGACGGATGGACACATTTCAGTTGGGGATTACATTCGACGCGAGATCTTTTTCGATTAAAAGAACAGGCACAGGAATCTATGCAACCAGTAGAAGGAAAATTTCTTATATGGCCAAATTGGTTAGACCATGAAGTGTTTCCCTTTTTCACTGAAGGTGAACGTAGGACGTTTGTTGCTAACTTTAATATATTTGATTCAATGGAAGAAAAACAAAAGTATTCGAATGTATTGAAAGAACATCTGGAACAAAGAAAATAATATTATGACAACTAAACAAAAGGTTTCATACAAGTATGATTGGGACAAAAATACTATCACGCCTGATATCACGCCCGATGTTGTGACAACTAAACATATGATTCCTTACAAGTATAGTGAGGATAAAGCTTTAGAAGAGTTAAAAAAATATATTGATAACACTTATGATGAACACTACAGTCGTAATAAATTTCAAGCAACTGAGTTCATCATTGACGGTGGACATGGTGAAGGGTTTTGTATCGGTAACATACTCAAGTATGCACAACGATACGGAAAGAAGAATGGCAAGGATCGAAAAGACTTGCTAAAGGTGATACATTATGGTATCATAGCACTCTATATTAATGAAAATGAGGATTTAAATAATGAAATTAAGTGAACACACTACTTCAGTACTGAAGAACTTTGCATCCATAAATCAGAACTTGGTGATTAAGGAAGGCAAAACAATTTCAACAATGTCTGCAATGAAGAATATCGTTGCGAAGGCTGAGGTTGATGAGGACTTTCCAAGGGAGATTGCGATTTATGACTTGAATGAATTTCTTGCATCGCTGTCTTTGTTTACCAAACCTGTTCTGGACTTTTCAGAAAATCATGTGATGATTACAGAAGATGGTAACTCAGGAAACTCTCTGAAATATTTTTACTCTGACCCATCAGTGGTTACTACTCCAAGTAAAGATATTAGCATGCCAGAAACAGAAGTAAAGTTTTCCTTAGACAGTTCTGATCTGTCTAAGGTTCAACGTGCAGCCAGTGTAATTGGTTCACCTGACTTGGTTCTTGAAAAGAACGGTACTGGTTCCTACCTTACCGTCAAAGATAAAAAGAATGATACTGCGAACAATTATTCTTTGGACGTAGATGTTGACAGTGAAGGTGAATACAACTTTTTCTTTAAAGTTGAAAATCTAAAACTGTTGCCGACAAATTATGATGTTGAAGTGTCGTCAAAAAATATCAGTCACTTCAAAAGTCAAGCTGGTAACGCAGTCGAATATTGGATAGCCCTTGAACCAGAATCATCTTACTCTGAATAATGGAAACCTTTATAAATGAAATTATCTTGGATGATGTTTCTCTTTGTGATAATCTGATAGAATATTACAATAATAATATAGAGTATAAAAGTAAAGGGACAACAGTGGCGGGAGAAAGTGTCGGTAAAGTATCTACTGATGTGATCGTGTCGTTAGCATCTCAAAATCCTATTATAATAATGTATCTTGCAGAGATGATCAATTCTATGAAGATGTATCTTAAAAAATATGATTTGCTGTATGTAATGGAACTTGCAATAAAGGAACCATTTAATTTGCAGCACTATGCTCCAAATGAAGGATTTTTTAATTGGCATTGCGAAAGAAGTTCTAATCAAAGTCTGCAAAGAGGTTTAGTATTCATGACGTATTTGAATGATGTTACCGATGGTGGAGAAACAGAATTTTTTTTTCAAAATATTAAAGTTAAACCAGAGAAAGGTAAGACATTAATATGGCCAACAGATTTTACACATATGCATAGAGGAATTACGTCACATTCTCAAGATAAATATATTGCGACAGGTTGGTTCAACTATTATGATGCAATTGATTATAAAAAAATGTCATTGAAATGATTGAAGGATTATATTATGGAAACTTTTTTGTGGGTGGAGAAATACCGCCCGACAACTGTTGATGCGTGTATTTTACCAAACTCTCTGAAAGAATCTTTCTCTGAATTTGTAAAAGACAAACATATACCAAATCTTATTCTGTCTGGTGGGCCAGGCGTAGGTAAGACTACCGTTGCGAAAGCAATGGTTGAAGAAATCGGTGCAACATGGATGATGATAAACGGTTCTGAAGAATCGGGTATCGATGTTCTTAGAACTAAAATCAAAAACTTTGCATCGACTGTTTCACTTGAAGGTGGACGCAAGTACATCATACTCGATGAAGCAGACTATCTAAACCCACAGTCAACTCAACCAGCCCTGCGTGGGTTCATGGAAGAGTTTCACAAGAACTGTGGATTCATTCTAACCTGTAACTACAAGAATCGTTTGATTGAACCGTTGCACTCTCGATGTAGTGTAGTGGACTTTATCATTGCAAAGAATGAAAAACCAAAACTTGCATCTGATTTTTTCAGTCGTGTTAAAATGATTCTATCTGATGAGAACGTGAAGTTTGATCAGAAAGCGGTTGCAGAACTTCTGAATAAATACTTTCCAGATTGGAGAAGAGTATTAAACGAACTTCAAAGATATTCTGCATCAGGTCAAATTGATGCTGGGATTCTTGTTAATCTGTCAGAGGTAAATGTCAATGAACTCATGGAGTCGCTTAAAAAGCAAGAGTTTACAAATGTACGAAAGTGGATTGTCAACAATTTGGACAATGACCCTGTTCGCATTTATCGTAGGTTCTATGATTCTCTTTATGATTATATTGACAAGTCTACGATTCCTCATGCTGTTGTTATCTTGGCTGAATATTCCTATAAGTCGGCATTTGTCGCAGATCAAGAAATAAATCTTCTTGCCTGTTTTACCGAAATTATGGCTCAAGTGAAATTCAAATGAGTTATACCAAAGGACAATTTAATTTTGACAAAGATTTTCTTGAATCTGAAAGGTTGATAAGGGAGGTGGTAAATCCTATACTAAAGAAACATGAATTTCGTTTTATTAGAGGTTCTAATAGTGAAGATAGGGAGGAAAGAAAACAGTGGGATTGTTTATATGAGATAGGTAAAAATCAAATAACATCAATCACTATGGAACATAAAACAGATTTTCTAGTTAAAAAAACCCATAACATTTTTGTTGAAAACAAATATAGAGGCAAACCCTCTGGTATCATAACGTCAACAGCAAATTATTGGACATACTTAATTAAAGACCCCACATTGGATACTCTGAATTACAAACTGTATTTAATTAACACCCATAAATTTAGAAAGTTGACACCTTTAGCATTTGCGTCAGATGCAAAGGGTGGTGATAGGGATAAAGACGGAAATAAATTAGCAAGAGGTTACTTATTTGAGTGGAGTCAAATTAAGGACAAATGGACATGTATGAATTAAAAGAGTACCTTAACTCCATAAACCATAAAAAGAATAATCTCATGGATACCGAAGATGAGATGTGGGAGAAAAAGTATCCAGCATTTATCGTTAACAAATGTCTCGCACCGTTTCCCGATACTATCGGATTAGTGAATGAGATGAACATCCACCACCATCTAGACAACAAACTCCAATTTGACTTTTTACTAAATAGTATCAGACCACGCAAAAGATATACTCCGTGGATGAAAGCAAGTAAAATAACGAATCTTGAGTATGTGAAAGAGTATTATGGATATAGTAATGCAAAAGCTAGGTCTGCTCTTGAGATACTAAACGATGAACAGATAAAGACTATTAAAAATAGTTTGAATAAAGGTGGAAAACATGGATAGCATTAACTGGTCACAGGAGCAAATGCTAGAAGTCGGATTAAAGGAACCAGATGACTTTTTGAAAATACGAGAAACCCTTTCTCGAATTGGTGTTGCTTCTAGAAAAGAAAAAAAATTATATCAATCTTGTCATATCCTACACAAACAGGGAAGATATTACATAGTGCATTTTAAAGAATTATTTGCACTCGATGGAAAACAAACCAACTTATCGGAAAATGATATTGCAAGGCGCAATACCATCACAAATTTGTTGGGAGATTGGGGTTTGGTTACAATTATGGGTAATGCAGAACCGATTGCTCCCCTAAGTCAGATAAAAATTATTTCCTTCAAAGAGAAGGGTGAATGGGTTTTGGAAACAAAATATAATATTGGTAAAAAACGAGAGGCCTAATGGAACAATTCAAGTCTTTCATAACGGAAGCAAAGGAAGAAAATTATAAGGTAGTCATTCTTACACGAAAACCAGATGACTATCCAAATCATAAAGCTTTATTGACTTCCTCAAAGTTTGAAAAATCTGCTAAATCTTTGGGACTAGATTTTTATATGTGTTTTATCAATGGCGCATATCTTAGTTTTGAGAACGAGGTTAGACGGATTCATAATGTAGATGATGATAAAGGTTTTGAAATTTCTACAGATAATACTCTAATAATAGTTAGGGGCGGTGTTAATGCTCGTGATTCGTGGAAAGATTTGTTATCTCAATTAGAACGTGTTGGATATTCCTGTGTTAATTCTAGGGAGTGTATAGAAATATGCTCTGATAAGTATAGGACTATGCTCCGTTTGGCTGAAGTGGGTTTAGTAACTCCTACTACGGTTTTAATTTCAGATAAAGATTCAGCTAAAATTGCATTTGAAAAATTAAATACAACATATCCAGTGATACTAAAAACAATTCACGGCACAAAAGGTGTTGGTGTATTGTTTGTAGAATCAGAAAAGTCTCTTGAGTCAATGACACAGTTATTATTTAAAGTTGATGAAGAAATTGGATTAATTCTACAGACGTATATAGAGACAGATAGTGATGTTCGTGTTATGATTTTAAATCATAATATTGTTGGTGCCATGAAACGAAAAATGGTAAAGGGTGATTTTAGATCGAATGTTCATCTTGGGGCAGAAATAAAAAAATATGAACTTACAGAAAGAGAAAAACAAGATTGTATCAGAGCCGCAAAATCAGTAAATGGTACATGGGTAGGTGTAGATTTTATTGCTGCCAAAGATCGTGATAAAGATGGCCCATATATTCTTGAGGTTAACAGTTCGCCTGGCACAGAAGGTTTTGACGAAGCAACTGGAAAAAATATTACTAAATTGATTTTAGAAAATTTTAAGAATAATGAAAATTGGTGGAAAGTTTCAACACTTGCTGGTGTGTGGGAAACTTTTGAGCATAAAAAATTAGGCAAGATGATTGGAAAAATGGATACTGGTAATAGTTCAAAAACTTCAGTTATTCATGCTGATACTTATGAAATAAAAGGTAAGAAAATTAATTGGGAGTTAAATGGTGTAAAAATGACATCTCAAATAGAAGAAATGAAAAAAATATCTTTGGGTGGATTTAGGGATAGAGAAGAAATTCGTCCATCTATACGATTAGATTTTACCTTTGCGGGATTTTTATATAAAAATATGAAGTTTACTATAGACGATAGAGGTAAAAAGACCCCTTTATTAATCAATAGAGAGTTTATGAAAACGGCAAATATTTCAATTGACCCTTCTAGAAAATTTATTTTAACTGAAAAACTTGACCCACAGGAAGAAAATTAATGATCGTAGATGCACTTAGAAAAAAATATGAATATGAAATTATGTCTGCAAAGGCTAACATTGATGTATATCTAAAGAACTCTGCTGGTATCGGTGAACATCCCGATATCGTTGCAGCTGTTGATACTGAAATGGAAAAGTTAGCAGATGCTGAAGATAAATTAAACTCTTTAAACAACAACTTTAAAGGTTCTTTAAAAAATTCAAAGTTGTTGAACGAACAAGGAGAACTAGGACTTTCAGACGTAAGCTACTATTGACATTACCCCCTATTTTTGTTATGATATTTGAATGAGGTTTTATACTAATGTTGTTCAGTGGGGAAATAATCTTCTACTGAGGGAAGTTGTAAACGGTGAACGAATAAACCGCAAGGTTAAGTACTCACCTACACTATATGCTCGTGTTGCAAAAGAGACTAACTACAAGACCCTTGAAGGTAAGTATGTTGCTCCTATAAAACACGAGACTATCAAAGATGCGAAAGCGTGGGCAGAAGGTTACAAAGACCAGCCACATCTAATTTATGGCAATACTCAGTTTGCATATAACTACATCGCAGACGAATATTCTAACGAGATGTCTTGGAATATCGATGAGATACTTATCGTAACGATTGATATCGAGGTCGAGTGTGAGAACGGGTTTCCCAAACCGGAGGAGGCAAATGATCCTCTATTATCAATTACTCTAAAGAATCACCAAAACAAAAAGATTGCTGTGTGGGGTATCGGTGACTTTGAAAACAGTCGTGACGATGTTTCCTATGTCAAGTGCGACACAGAGAAACACTTACTGCAATCCTTTCTCACGTTTTGGGAGCAACACAAGCCCGATGTGATTACAGGTTGGAACACAGAGTTCTTTGATATTCCTTATATATGTAATCGTATTTTGAATCAGTTTGATGAGAAGGAACTTAAACGTTTATCGCCTTGGGGCGGTGTATTTTCTCGTTCTGTTTATCAAATGGGAAGGACACATCAGTTGTATGACATTCAAGGTATAGCTCATCTTGATTTCTTTGACTTGTATCGTAAATTTACTTACACCAGCCAAGAGTCCTATCGACTTGACCACATTGCATTTGTCGAGTTGGGTGAACGTAAAGATGGTAATCCTTATGAAACTTTCAGTGAATGGTATACTAAGGACTACCAATCTTTTATAGAATATAATATAACAGACGTTGAACTGGTTGATAAACTCGAAGATAAGATGAAGTTGATTGACTTGTGCTTGACGATGGCTTATGATGCGAAGGTTAACTATGTTGACGTTCTTGGAACAACTAAGTATTGGGATATTCTAATTTACAATCATTTGCGTAAAAAGAATATCGTGATTCCTCAAAAGATGAAGCATGAAAAATCTGAGAAGTATGAAGGTGCTTATGTAAAAGACCCGATTGTGGGTATGCACAAGTGGGTAATGTCATTTGATCTGAACTCTTTGTATCCACATTTGATTATGCAATATAATATTTCGCCAGAGACACTTATGGGTTCTCCTTTCAAAAAAGATAAGGATATTACTGTAGATAAGATGTTGAATGGGGAAGTCAAAGACTCGATAATGAAGTCATTAAAAGACAGGAATGTAACTCTTACACCTAATGGTGCATTGTTCAAAAAGAATAAGAGGGGGTTTCTTCCAGAGTTGATGCAAAGTATATATGATGATCGTGTAAAGTATAAACGATTGTTGTTAGAGACTAAACAGGAATATGAAAACACAAAAGATCCTAAACTCAAAAAAGACATTTCTAGATATGACAATATTCAAATGGCCAAAAAGATTTCTCTCAACAGTGCTTATGGTGCCATTGGTAATAGTTGGTTTCGTTACTACGATTTGTTGGTTGCTGAGGCCATTACCACTTCTGGTCAGTTATCTATTAGATGGATTGAACGCTCTCTTAATCGGTATCTTAATAAAATTCTTAAAACCGATGACTTGGATTACGTTATTGCATCAGACACAGACTCAGTTTATATTCGTTTTGACAGACTCATTGACAAACTCTATCCAGAGAAACAAGACACTGGAGAAATTATCAATTTCTTGGATCGTCTTGCTAGAGAGAAAATTGAACCGTATATTGACCAAAGTTATCAGGAACTCTCTGAATACATAAACGCATACGAACAAAAAATGCAGATGTCCAGAGAGGCTATCGCAGATAAATCCATTTGGACTTCAAAAAAACGGTACATCCTAAATGTTTGGGACAATGAAGGCGTTCGATACAAAGAGCCCTATCTCAAGATTATGGGTATCGAAGCAGTCAAGTCATCAACTCCAGCTCCCTGTCGTGAAAAGATTAAGGATGCACTCAAAATTATTATGCATGAAGATTCAGAAGTGCTAAATAGTTTCATACAGGATTTTAGATCAGAGTTTATGGAAATGAAACCAGAGTTGATTGCATATCCACGTTCAGTCAATGGACTTACAAAGTGGACAGAATCACACAATCTATTTAAGAAGGGCGCTCCGATTCACTGTAAAGGAGCCATACTTTACAACCATCTTTTGAGAAAGAACAAACTCACTCACAAGTATCCTTTCATACAGGAAGGTGACAAGATTAAATTTTTACATTTGAAGGAACCAAATTTGTATCAGTCAACATCAATCTCTTTTCCAACACGGTTGCCGAAAGAGTTTGACTTTGACTCAATACTTGATTATGATGTACAATTTGAAAAGTCATTTGTGGAACCATTAAAGTTTATTACAGATAAAATTAGATGGAACCTTGACATGAGTTATGGAAGTCAACTAACACTTGAAGGATTTTTTAATTAAAGCGGGCGTAGTATAATGGTAATACCTCAGTTTTCCAAACTGATGAAGGAGGTTCGATTCCTTCCACCCGCTCCAAATTTTAAATATGAATATGATACTTGAAAAACAAGATGCGGTATATGCAGCCACAAAGTTGATGGAATACTTCAAGGATTTTGGACGTATTGACGACTACTTTCGTGCAAGAAAAATCGAGAGAGTCAAAAACATACCTGTATCACTACCAGGCTTTGGATTGGAAGATGATATGTTTCAGTCTTATGATATGCACCCCGAAGATATGAACTTCTCAGTGATTCAGATGCAGGCCAAAACATTTGATACAATGTTAGAGATGACTGCATCATTTTCACCAGATGAGAATCCAGGCAAGACACTAAAACTGATTGTCAAGGAAACAAACACAAATACTATTGTAGGATTTATTCGTTTTGGTTCACCATTGATTAACTCAAAACCTAGAAACGATTATCTTGGCGGTGTCCCTGACTTGGAAATTTTCAACAAAAGAGCTATCATGGGGTTTAACATAGTACCGATTCAACCATTCGGATATAACTATCTTGGTGGTAAACTACTGGCCGCAATCTGTTGTTCCCATGCAAGTCGGGAGATGTTGAACAAAAAGTATGATACTGAATTTTGTCTATTTGAGACTACTTCGTTATACGGTAACATCAAGGGTATGTCGATGTATGACGGTATGAGGCCTTACCTGAGATATAAGGGTGATACACAATCTAAGTTTCTATTAACACTTGGAGAAGATATTTACTTTGAGTTGCGTGATTGGTTTACAGAAAAAAATGATGGGGAAGATTTAATTCGTAAAGGTGTCTCATCTCGTAAACTTAAAATGCAAACTAAGATGGTTGGTGTTGTGAAGTCATCTTTGAAAGAATATGATACTAAGGCTTATGAGTTGTTTTGTAATGCAATGAATGATGCTGGGGGAGTTACAACTCAGAAAAGATTTTATATGAGTGAGTATGGTTTTTCAAATGTTAAAGATGTTCTTCTAGGTAAGACAGATACATTAACAAAAGCTGAAAACTTTGACCGATTTGAATTGGATAACGTAATCAAATGGTGGAAGAAACACGCAACTAAAAGATACAACAAGATGATTGCAGAACAGAAGCTTCGTAAGGAACTAGAAGTCTGGAATCAAAACACAATGAACTCGATTGATATTATAAGATGAAAATTACGATTGCAAGAATTAGAAGTAATGTAACATATCACGGCCCTCTAGAAACTGTTCTTGATAGTTTTTTTGAAAATTATGTTAAGTGGAGAGATAGTAATCCACAACATGAATATGATACTTACAATGTATCGTTTAATAATGATAGACCTAAAAGAACACCAGAAACGATTAAGTGGGCCGATGTGATTGTGATACCATCTGATTCTGAATTTAGATATCATGGTGAATTACAAATGAATCCTAAAGACCTTGCAAAGTCTGAAAGTCATATGGAACAGATAAGACCATACTTCGAGGATAAAACGATCATCATGTTTAGAAGCGACAGGGGTGACACCGAAGAACTATATCGCAATGAAACATTAAAGGGTGTAAATCTAAAATCATTTCATACAATAGATGAGACAGATTTCTCTGGTAACATTCATGGTATGAAGTATCACTTCTTACAAGAACTTCAGAGTAGTGTTCTCATACCAGCTGATAAGACGATTGATTTTGGATATTGGGGAAAAATGAAACCCAGTGAAAAAAACGAAAGAGAAAAAACCATTCGTCAAATTTATAGGGACAAAGATATTTCAACGATGTTAGTTGGTGGATTTCCAAGTGGAGTTCAGAGACAGAGTAAGTGGGTCAAAGATTGGAAGAAATTATTTTTTATGATAGAACCGTCAAGAAGTACTCTCTGTTTTAACTGGAAAGATCCAACTGCGACAACCAGCCGATATCCAGAAGCTTTATCTGTTGGTATCGTTCCGTTTGTCTGGAAAGATTATGATATTAACAACACTTACTTGATAGACGATTTTCAAAGGGTAAATTCTTTTGAGGAACTTAAAGAAAAGGTATTGACTTTGCGTAAAAATTGTGGTACGCTAGTAAAAGAATACAGAAATAACTACAAAAAGGTACTGTTATCTGAAGAAGAATATTTAAAACTTTTTTCAGAAAAAATGAATTTTGCACTTGACTTATCATAGATTATAAAGTAATGTGAATAAAAATGTATCCTCTTTCGGATACTTAACATTGATACTCCCCTTTCGGAGTAAGGAGAAACAACATGAAACACAATTATGCTGATGACTTTTTTAGTGAATCTGAAAACGTTGTCGATATTCAAAAATATCTTAAAACTGTTCACGAAACACAAATTATCTCCATTGAAGATAATATTCGTAATCACCTCAAAAATAATAAAAAATATAATACTCTTAGTGAGATACAAAAACACAATAAGTGGAATAAACCAGAAGGTATAATGCCAGATAGAACATATACCTTTGATGATGTTATTAAGAGAGCAGAGCAAAATCCAGATAAACCATTTAGTGTTTCTGATGTTTGGGCTCCAACTTCTAAAATCCATGTTGTCAAAAAATTTAATAGAATTCCAGAAGTAGATAAGGTCATAAAAAATCTTAATTTTACGAATTGTTTAAATTGGGAAGCATTAGATAATCCACATTATTATCTCTGTAAGTATAAGGGTATGATGATTTTATGTTCAACCATCGGTGGTCATAGAGGAACACTTGTTGTTCTTTCTGAGGGTTTTGATTCTGACATACCATGTAAAGTTACATACATTGGTACATTAGATTTAGAAACTGTCCACGGAAGATGTGCATTAATTCATCATATTGATTGTAATAAAAGAGTCAATCAAGGTGCAGAAGATAGAATTTCATCTGGTGTTGAAGCAAACGATTTAGAATTTATTGAAGTTATGGAAGACTTATTGAGTTGTAATTTGTATGTTGATAAGGAACAAATGAAACCAGAGATGGTAACAGATTGCAGACAAATTTCATCTTGGATGAACTTTAAATCTTCAGTAAAAGATTATAGTTTTGAAAATGTTAAGTGGGCAGTAGAACAAATAATTAAAAATACAGATGATGGTGAAAAGATTATCGCTCAGTCTGTTGAAACTATTGCTTGTATAAAGCACTATTTTCAAATCGATATAAAAAGAGTAGAACGAATTGCTGATGGAGATACCTTTGTTAAATTTCTAGAAGAGTTTTTTCATTTAGGAAATACACAACAAGATATTAGACATCATGGGAAGGTGATAAAAGACGTTCTTGAATTAGTTGGAGCATACAACAAATATGTTAAAAAAAGATTTGGTTGTAGATATGCACCAATACCAACAAAAAGATTATTTGAAGTTTTTGGAGAAGAATTAGACATTTCATAATGCAGATACTCCTACCGTTTCAAGACCCTTACAATCATGCCCTCACTCATCCAGTTGTGAGTGGGGGCACTGAAATGTTCTGTAAGAGCATTTACGATAACTTTGATACAGTGGTACATCAAGTACCGTATGAGAGTATCAACTACTCTATGAAAGACAAGAAAAAGATATCACAAGGTATTATCAATCACGCAGAGAATATTGGTGCAGATGTTATTATATCAAACTTTGCACAAGCAATATATTGTGGTTCTGAAATTATTAAATCTCACATACCAATTATGATTGTCGAACATTGTGTGTATCCAATGGCATCGTGCATTACTAGATGGAACAATGCAGTAGATAATGGACACTCTATGTTTTTTGTTTCTAAGTGGCAAGAAAAGAAATATAAAAAGATGGCAGAACGAACTAATCGGAGAATTGTTCCGATAACAGGTTATGTCAATCCGTCTTACTGTAAACAAAAACCACAGACGAACGAAACAGAATATGATTGTGGCACTATTGGTAGATGTGATAATGGAAAGGCTCCATTCAAACTTAAAAGTATGACAAGAGATGGGGATATAAAAAGTTTGGTAATTACATCAAAAACACAAAGACCAGAGGATATTAAATACTATGAGAGAAATAAAGATTGGAAGGACGTACTTTGGGATTTACCATATAACAAAGTTATGGAAAACATATCAAAGTGTAAAACTTATTTCTCTACATGGGATAAAGAAACGTGGGGCATAACTTCAATGGAAGCTTTATCATGCGGTATTCCAGTAATACTTAATTCAGATAAAGATGGCGATCACGCATCTGAAATTATACCAGCAAATAAAGAACATTTTAAAAAGATACCAAACAATGATAAAGATGCACTTGTATCTGCAATTAAATCATTCAAAAATATGGATAGAAAAGAGATACAGGAAATGACATGGGAAAAACATAGTTTAGAAGGTTGGAAGAAACAGTTTGCAAACTGCATAGATAAAACGGTAGAAAATTTCAAAATTAAAAATAGTAACTTAGAAGGATTTATAAATGAATGATTTTTTGAAGGATATAATTAAGTCAACAGGTAATGAGTACGCATCACTTGTTGAGGACGGTGTAGAGGCGGGGGACGTAGAGAGTTTTATTCAAACTGGAAGCTACATTTTTAATGCTCTACTATCGGGTTCGATTTACGGTGGACTACCAAGTAATAAGATCACCGCACTTGCCGGCGAAAGTGCAACTGGAAAAACGTATTTTCTTATGGGCATTGTTAAGAACTTTCTCGATACAAACCCCGATGCTGGTGTGATTTATTTTGAATCAGAAAGTGCAATCACAAAACAGATGATTGTTGATAGGGGCATCGATGCGAAACGAATGGTGATAATGCCCGTTACAACGGTACAAGAGTTCAGAACACAAACACTCACAATTCTTGATACCTATCTTGCACAAAACCAAGCAGATCGCAAACCGATGTTTCTGTGTCTCGACAGTTTAGGCATGCTATCGACGACGAAGGAAATTTCAGATACGGCAGAGGGAAAAGAAACCAGAGATATGACAAGAGCTCAAGTTCTCAAGGCTGCATTTCGTGTGTTGACTTTGAAACTTAGTAAAGCTAAAATACCGATGGTCGTTACAAATCATACCTATGATGTTGTTGGTTCCATGTTCCCTACAAAAGAAATGGGTGGTGGTTCTGGACTCAAGTATGCAGCTTCATCCATCGTTTATCTTTCCAAGAAGAAAGAAAAAGACGGTACTGAGGTGATTGGTAGTATCGTGCATTGTAAGAATCATAAGTCACGATTGACAATTGAGAACAGAATAGTTGATGTACGATTGACCTATGATAAAGGTCTGGATAAATATTATGGATTGTTGGAACTCGCAGAGAAGTATGATATATTCAAGAAAGTATCTACTCGTTACGAACTACCCGATGGTAGTAAGCAATTCGGTAAAACAATATTGGGTGATCCAGAGACTTACTTCACAGATGAGATCATGAGTAAGTTAGATGAAGCTGCAAGTAAGGAGTTCAAGTATGGCGGTGCAAATAGTTGAGAACTGCTGTTCTCCAATGTTTTTGGATTTTGTACGTCATCAAGTAGAACAAAGTGAACGATGGCATTTCAAGTATCCTGTAAATGCAAATTTTGACGATAAGCATCCAAAGTTAGAAATTATCGGTGGCAAAGGAGCTCCAGATGAAAGGCTTGCTGGGATTGCGATGAGTTTGATGATTCAGATTTATGAAAAGGCATCAGACACCATCTCACCAAATATAATGTTCTGCGGTGTATCGATTAAAGACAAGTATAGAAAAGACAACTTACATCAAGACCACACATCAGAGAGTGAAAAGAATCTCATAAAGGTGTTGGGTGTTCTCAACACAGATTGGCAAGATTCTTGGGGTGGTGGTTTTGAGCATGGTGGTGAAGTATATCCTGTACGTCCAACAGACTTTATTATTTTTGATTCTAAAGTTCCTCATCGGGCTGATGATATTCTTGTAGATAAAAAACGAATTGCAATTGACTTTACCTTGCATAAGGTGTAGAATAGATACTATGGAAGATTATATTAGAGTGTATGAAAATGTTATATCAAGAAATTGGTGTGACGCACTGATACAAAAATTTGAGGACTTTGATGACCAGCATGAAGTCTTTGATGATAAGATGTCCTTTATACAAATTAACTTTGCAAAAAATGTTTTATGGCAATACGAGTCAGATTATTTGTCTAAAATTCTTTTGGAGCAAATTAAGAAGTATGAAAAAGATGTCGATATTTCAAATCAATGGCCATCAAATTATACACTAGAACCTGTACGCATGAAACGATATCTACCAAACGAAAAAGATAACTTTCCATCTCATGTGGATGTTACGGGTACAGACAACAACACTCGATTCTTGGTTATGTTTTTATATTTGAGTGACAATGAAGGGGGTGAAACTATTTTTCCTCATCACCATCTCACATCGAAATGTAAACAGGGGAATATTTTGATTTTTCCACCATTATGGCCTTGGTTACATTCGGGTAATTTTCCAGTGAATATACCAAAATATATTGTCGGGAGTTATTTACATTATGTCGATTGAAGATAGTTATGCATTTGTGCATAATACTAAAAGTAATCTACAAGGTATTGGTATCAAGTCTGGAAAGTATCACGGAGTTATTTACGAATATAAAAACGTATCGTTTGGAGCACTAGAGGCACTAGAGGATATTCCTGATAAAGAGGTTATACTTTCTTTTGAATATGATGTGATTGATCCGTATGGGTTTAAAAAAGAAGATTTTAACGAACAAGAATTTGGAGATTTACTAGGTGATATTCTAGTAGATGTAATTGATAAATATGGTACAGGAGAACAGTTTGAATCAGACGATTGAAAGAACTACACTCAGCAACTTAATCTATAACGAAGATTATGCTCGAAAGGTTTTGCCGTTCATCAAGAGTAATTATTTTGATGAGAGAGAAGAACAAATCATCTTCGAAGAAATCAGTAACTTTGTAGACAAGTATCAAAAAATTCCAACACAGACTAGCCTTGAGATTGAGGTTGGTGAAAGAAAAGACCTGAACGAAACAGAACATAAAAAGATTGTCGATATCATCAAGACACTCAATCCAATCGAGGTGGACTTTGATTGGTTGGTAGATACAACTGAAAAGTTTTGCAAAGACAAAGCTATCTACAATGCAATCGTTGATGGTATCAAAATTATTGACGGTAAGGACAAGAAACGAACACCTGATGCAATTCCAGAGATATTGACTGATGCGTTGTCGGTGTCATTTGATAATTCTGTCGGTCATGATTACATAGAAGATGCAGAGGAACGATTTGATTATTATCATCGCATAGAAGAACGTATACCATTCGACTTGGACTTTTTCAACAAGATAACCAAAGGTGGATTGCCACCTAAGACGTTGAACATTGCACTTGCTGGAACTGGTGTTGGTAAATCGTTGTTCATGTGTCACATGGCTGCAAACTGCTTGTCACAAGGTAAGAACGTATTGTATATTACTCTGGAAATGGCAGAGGAACGAATTGCAGAACGAATCGATGCGAATCTGATGAATGTCAGTATGGAAGATCTACAAGACCTTCCAAAGAAAATGTTTACCGATAAGATGTCAAAGATAACTAAGAAGACAACAGGTAAACTTATCGTTAAAGAATATCCAACTGCAACCGCTCATAGTTCCCACTTCAGAGGATTGATTAAAGAACTTGCAATCAAGAAGTCATTTAAATCAGATATTATCTTTATCGATTATTTGAATATCTGTGCATCCAGTAGATTTAGGGGTGCTCAAAGTGTGAACTCATATATGTACGTTAAAGCAATCGCAGAAGAACTCAGAGGACTTGCAGTAGAAACCAATGTTCCAATCATGTCTGCAACTCAGACCACAAGGTCGGGGTTTGTATCGAGTGATGTTGGGCTTGAGGATACCTCAGAGAGTTTCGGACTGCCTGCAACGGCCGACCTGATGTTTGCACTGATATCGACTGAGGAACTTGAAGAACTCAATCAGATATGTGTAAAACAATTGAAAAACCGATACAATGACCCTACAATGAATAAACGGTTCGTAATCGGTATAGATCGTGCGAAGATGAAGCTTTATGATGTGGAGATGAACGCACAAGAGGACTTGGTGGATACTGGACAAGAAGATACACCAGTATTCGACAATTCAAGTTTTGGTTCTAAGTCATACGACAAGTTTTCCAATCTAAAAGTCTAACATCTCCTTTTATAAATAGTATATAAACTACTTTTATGGGAGCTTTGGATGTCAAAACTAAGAAATATTGTCCGTCAGGTTAAACCTGTCCAAGAAACGTATTGTGTCGATTATGTTGATAGAGTTCAGAATGTTTTGTCTGAAGCTAAAGCAACTGCCTCAACTTTGTTTGAGGGAGTTATTGCTGATTGCGCTAATGCATCTACAAATAAAGCAAAGTTTAAAAAAGAAATATTAAAACAACCATATGTAGCAAAGTTCCTACCACTCGCAGATTCAATGAGCGGTGCAGCAGGAAAAACTGCTTTCGCAACTAAGGGTAAAACTGATAAAGAAAAATTAGATGTATTGTGGAAGTTCTCTCAAGTATGTAAAAAGGCACTAGATAGTAAAAGAGTTGATGCTGGAGCTGGACAAAGTAAAAAGAAAGTTTCTGAGCCTTGGGTTGAAATGAGTAAAAAGAAAGGCGGTAAAGATACATCTAAAGCAGATATCATGGTTGGTTCTTTTCAAACATCAGTTAAAGGGCCCTCTGCACTATTAATGTCTGGTGAAAAAAAAGAAGCAAGAGCAACAGTTATATCTGCATTACAAACAACAAAAGCAAACGATAAAGTAAAAGCTGCGCTTATTAGTCAGGTTGATAAATTTGCTGAAAGCACAAGAACAATAGGAGCAGAGGTTACTGGAACTGCTCTTAAGAATATGTCCGTAGACGATGCTAAAAAATCAGGTAACGAAGACGCAAAAGAAATAGTTGATAAACAAGAACAGACCAAAAAAGAAATAGTTGCTTCTTTTAACACAGCTTTTAAAAGTAAAGAAGTTGCAGATGCATTTTGTAGAGAGGCAATGACAGGTTGGGAAAAATTTGGTGGTAAAGCATTTCCAGATAGAGGTGATGGAGACTCTGCGGGCGAGGCAACTCATATGTTGATATGGGACTATAGAATGGATAGAATGAGATGGACAAAAATAGATAGTACACTTATATCTGAAACAGCAACTAAAATGAAAATGGACACAACTTTGAAATCAGCTTCGTATGAAGTAGGTGGTGACAAAGCAGGATATTCTTTTTGGCAAGCTTTAAAATTTTCGACTAAAACTTATTTAGACGCAGAAGGTAATGTGGTCGCAAAAGCAACAGAAGAAATTGAACACAATAAACAAATGTTATCAGAGGGTGTGATAAATGAGGGTAAGTTCAAAGATATTTTGAAAAATATATACACAAAGGCAAAGAAAAAACTTGTAGGTCTTTTTAAATTACTAGTTGAAAAAATAAAACAAATTGTAGCTATGGCAAAAGAGATTATAAAAGGGGGTATTGATAAAATATTAAACTATTTTGAATTAGATGTAGATGTCAAAGTAAAAACCAAAGTGAGTTTTAAAGTCTAATGATAAGTTTCAGAGAACTAGTCGAAGATAAGGGTGGAAAGAATCTCCACCTAGAACATCTCGAAGATGAAATACTCAACTACGGTGTTGATGGTGGTCGTGCAGCCATAAACTTCCTACGTTCCCTGAGAGATATGTTGGCTGGTGCAAGTCGGTCATCTGTAAATATGACAGTCAAGTGGGACGGTGCGCCTGCAATCTTTGCTGGAATAGATCCATCAGACGGTAAGTTTTTCGTTGCAAAGAAGTCAGTGTTCAACGTGGAACCAAAGTTATATAAGACTGACGCAGAGATAGATGCAGATTTGTCTGGAGCTCTTAACTCCAAGTTCAAGATTGCACTCGCAGAGTTTTCCAAATTGGGTATAGGTGGAGTTCTACAGGGTGATCTAATGTTCACTGATGACGTTGAAACCGAAACGATAGAGGGAACCAAATATTACACGTTCCAACCGAACACGATTATCTATGCAGTTCCAGTGGATTCCGATTTGGGTAAGGTAATCAACAAGGCCAAAATCGGAGTTGTCTGGCACACCACATATACAGGGAACGAACTTCAAGACATGAAAGCATCATTCGGTGCAGATATTAAGGGACTAAAGAAATCATCTACAGTGTGGATGGACGATGCGACATATAAAGATGTAGCAGGTAAAGCAACATTCAACGAGAAGGAAACTACGAAAATAACTGGCGTACTATCACAGGTTGGTTCGACATTTCAGAAAATCAATGCACCAACACTGAAAAAGTTTCTTGCACTACAGGACAGTTTGACAGGTGGACTAATTGGTGCGTCACTCAAAACCTACAACAATAGTAAGGTAAGAGCCGGAGAGATAATCAACAATCCT
>VTLG01011322.1_pt1 | contig 26136 bp, 40 predicted proteins | sample 4694571 | NCBI WGS metagenome assembly VTLG01 (sample SAMN12604809, study PRJNA352737) | marine metagenome | biome: ENVO:00000447; feature: ENVO:00000209|ENVO:00000569|ENVO:01000036; material: ENVO:00002151; isolation source: viral sequences binned using virsorter ...
GAGGGAGGTTTTGATGGCTACATCTTCATCTCCGGCAACAGCTTTTATTTGACCCCACGCAGATAATTTTAACCTATTCGTTTTGCTATCTGTGTATAAGCCTTCTTTCCTACAAATCTTTTTATATTCTTCTAATTTATTTTTTAATGTATGTTCCATAGTTCCCTTGCTAGTTTTTTTTGTTTAGTTGTTAGATCAGAATAGAACCAGTGATCTAAATCTGGTTGCTCGACATATTGTGCCATTACTCTTCCATCACCATTACTTATGTCTAACAAATTCTGTATTACTTTTGCTTTCTCAATCATGTTATTAAAGTTTTTATCTAAATCTTGTCTTGAAGGTTTGAAAACTTTGTAACCTTCAGAGTTTGCATATACTAAATAAAAATCTTTTTTAGTTTCTCTTTCATATACAGATGTTTGAGCAAGATTATGGGGTCTTGGTTGTTCAGGTAGTTTTTGAACAGATACTGAATAACCTTTTTTTGTTTTTCTAAATTCAGGAGGTAAAATTTTAAGTTCCATACCCTTTGTATTACTTTCAAAGTCTATCCTACCTATGATTGGTAAAAATAAATCAATGTGTTTTAGATTTACATATCTTTCACATTGCACATCTTCATCACCAAATATTTCTTCTAATGCTTTTAAAACTTGTTTTGTAGTTGGTAAGATATATTCTTTCATTGCTTCTCTGCAATGTTTATCTTTCTCGTCTTTGATACCTTCTTTATTTAGTTCTTGTAGTTGTTTTTCTATTATTGTTTCTATACTCATTTATTTGCTTTCCAAATGTTCCGTCTTCTTTTTTAACAAAAAGATATTTACCAAACATTTTTTGAGCTACATTATTTACAGCAGAACCAAAGTGAAGTTTATAACCCTTTATTTGTTTTCTTCTTTCTTTTTGGTTCACCATTACATAGTCAATTATATATTTGGCTACAGGCGAAGATAGTTGGGTAAAAGAAAAATGATCGTACCCCTCACCGCCTGATAGCTTTGATTTAATTATATTTACTTTTTTAATGTCCATAAGTCATAGGGTACATGGTAGTTGCTGTACCACTTGTTGTTGTTACACCATTATTATTATAAGGTTGAACAACATTAGCCGGTTGTACCTCTACTTTTACTTCCTTTGGTCTATCCTCAAGTAAATGGATTATTTTATCTTTTAATCCATGTTTTTCTTCAGAGTGTTTATAATCTTTCTGAAGGTCTTTAAACTTCTCTGTTTCTTTTTGTTCAGAGATTAGTTCATTTTGGGATTTTGTTAAATTTTCAGACAACTGATTATTTTCATCAAGCAATCTATTTCTTTCAGAAATTAATTTAGTTATATCCCTTTCTTGTTTGTCTATTTTTTTTAATAGACTTTTTTTAGTTGGTTTCTTCATTGTTTTCTCCATTGTTTTTTTTACTTGCTTTTATATCACAAAGTGATATATGTCAAATAAAAAATGACTTTACAAGAATGGATAAAAAAAGAAGGTATATCAAACGCAGAAGCGGCTAGGCGGCTAGATGTTAGCAGCTTTAATCCTTCGACCAATATAGGTCGTTGGGTTAGTATTGATCCAAAATCATTTCGTATTCCCCACGAAGATAATATGTTAAAGATCATGCGGGGTACAAATAATGAAGTACAACCGAATGACTTTTATGAGCATATCTGGAAAATCAATAAAAAAGTTTAAGCGAGTTTTCATCCACTGGATCGACATCGAAAGTTCTAGCGAATGGACTAATACTCTTGAGGGTAAAACCTATGCTCAAAATTGTTATAGTATTGGTTGGTTAGCTGTAAAGAATAAAGATAAGACTATCATATTCTCATCATATAGTTTAGACAATGAAGGTTTAATAAATGATTATGGCGATGTTACCTCTTTTCCTAGTTCAGTCATTAAAAAAATTACCTTTCTCAAAGATGAAGAAGAAAAATAAAAAAAAGAAAAAGAAAAAAATATCAGGTTATTATTTTGATGGTAAGAAGCTGATAGTTTTATATGAGACACACTAAACATTTTGATAAGAACCTTTACAATCGTTGGCATAGAAGGTTTGATAATATTGCAATGGTCGATATAGATCAGGTCGAATGTTGTCAGATTAAAGGTTGTTGGCAGCCTTTGGCTTTGGTTGAAACCGCTTATGATACCGGTAATTATTATAAAACGACCACTATTACTAAATGGCTAGGTGAAAAGGCGAATATCCCCGTATGGCTCGTATTTTACAAGAAGGACGAAATTGTAGGGGGTGATAGCCTAACCTTCAAAGTTCGTCAAATTTACCCTATCTATGGCGATTTAAAGGCTATATCTGAAGCGGAATGGGTTAGTTATTTAAGGAATTTACAACATAAGCATTACTTGGAAAAACATTGTGATAAAAAAGACGAAATACGAACAACATATCCGGTTAGCAACAAAGATATTAAATGACAGGGACTTTCTAAAAATACCGAAAAGAGATAGGCTCGGTTGTCTTGGTGCTTTGATTGTCTTGCTGCGTTTTGCTGATGGTAGGACCAGAAAGAGTTATCCTCGTCTTCAAACCATTGCTAATCTTTTAGGTTGTGGCAAGAATAAGGCAAGGAAGAGTTTATTGTGGCTAAAAAAGGTCGGCATTATATCAATAAAAAGGCTACAATCCACTAATTTATATCAAATCCACCCTTTTTTTTATGTAGGTGATAGTGAAGTTTCAAAACAGGTATATCAGAAGTTTCAACGGAGGACTTCTGAAGTTTCAAATCAGGTAGGTATTAATAAAACTATCTTTAATATATCTAAAACAAATCCAGCTATAGATAAGATAATAAAAAAGTATGGTCATGATAAAGAAACATTAATAGATCAATTAGCGACACTCCCCCTGCCTGACTTACAATCTGAATATAATAACAACCTGAATAAATATTATATGAAATTAGCTATTGAGAAAAAGAATGGCGGGTAAGCCTCGACAAAAGGTGTTTTGTCAAGGGATAACAAGGCTTGGCAATCCTTGTAAAGCTAAAGGCTTTCTTTGTTTAAATGGTAAATGGCTTTGTCGGTTTCATGGTTATCAGAATAAGCAAGGTTATTTAAAGCCTAGATTTACCAAAGAAAGTAGAATAAAGATGTTGAAGACACTATATCAATTTAGGAATTATACGGACAATGATTTTGAAAAATACTATCAAGAAAAAATTATCCCAAGACTTAACAATAGAACAAGTGAATACAATCGAAGGCGAACTCATATCAGGAAAAACGCTTACCGAAATATTTTCAGAGAAAAATCCATATCAGGTCAGCTTACAGAAATTCTACGCTATGTTAAAAAGAAACAAAGAGTTAGAGATAAAGATCATTGAAGCTCGTAAAATGGGTATGCAGACATTGATCGATAAGATTATGACATTGCTGCAAACTGAAGAAATAACTGATCCTAATTTAATTTTATGGTTAAGAGAACGAATTAACTTTGTTAAATGGACCGCTAGTAAAATCACAGATTTATATTCAGATAATAAACCTCAAAAAGTGAATACGGACCAGAAAATTAGTATAGCTTTTGAAGATAATCTAGGTGATATGATTGATATTTCAGGCGAGATTGAGGAAGTGTCCCCAACCCCGCCTAAAAATTAGGCGTCTAATTGTTTTCTTACTTTCTCGTAATTGGTTTTATTCCATACCATTTTTTTTGTAGGAATTTCATCATAACATTCATAAATGTCTGATTTAAAAGAAACTTCTACATCTTCTGGATAGTCTTTGAATACAATAAACCACATATTTTTGTATTCAGCACATCTTTTTATTTGTCTGTCAATACCTCTATCACCAAGATACCAGACGCATTTCTTTTTTGTTTTTGTCATTGTTTCCTCATTAGTTGGTTGTTTTTATAGTAAGTGTAAATAACCCCTTTAGCACTTAATATATTTAAAAGAGTTTGTTTCTTTAACTCTTCTAAATTCTGTTTATTTGTACCAATATTTGTCGATATTCTCGTTGTTATATTCGACTGCTTGATACTTGTTTTTTCTTGGCTTTGATCGTTTAATATAATCATTAGCCTTTGCTTCTGTTTCAAAGATTTCATTAGTGTATGAAGTCCACTTGTTGTCTTTGAAAATTATAATAAAATACATTAATCATATTATATATTACTATTGTTTTACTTCCCATTCTTTTTTAAGTATTAAAGGTTTCTGTGATAGCTCATACTTCAAAGATATGACTTGAATACAATCGAATAATTTATCTATGTCTTCCGGGTCGCTATTCATATCATTAAGTAATATTTTTAATTGAGAGTTTATCTCTTTAAGTTGTTTCTTTATTTCTTTCTTTGCATTAAATATTTTTACTGCCATTATTCCCCCTTAAAATATTATAGCTCCCAAGATAAAGCTAACAATCGCTATTACTATTTCTGTTCGATATAGTAAGGACCATTGACTTAAATCTTGTCGCCATTTTTTAGTTATTATTAGTTGTTTGCCAAAGAAATTAATTATCATTATTCCCCCTTTTTTGCTTTATAAATGCTATATTTATATTCGCCTCTTTTGTTTTTAATAGGTATGAAAAAAGTATTTAAAAATTTTTCAGCCATATCAAAATCTGAAAATTCAGCGAGTACCTCGCTTTCATCTTTATAGGCATTTTCATTACAAATCATGTGTGTGTCATTTGTAGAACAATGACCCATTGATAAAATATATCTTTTGTTTCTTTTTTTTTCCACTATTCCCCCTTTTTTAGTTTGTTATATGTTCCATAACCGCCAATTAAATTGTTTAGTTTCATTGGTGTTATGTGATCCGGCATTGGTTTTCTGTACTTCAACCAATCAAGCCAAGCTGTTTTATATTTATAATGTTTTATGATATTTATTTTATACATTAGGCAACCTCTTCAAGTTTGTTTAAATAATCATATACAATCTGTTCACCAACAATATAAACATACATATTTACAACCTTTTCGGGTTCGCTTAAATCAGTATTGACTGACCCAAAATTAAAGTTTTCATATTTTTTGATTATGTCAATTACATTAAAGACTTGATCTTCAAGCCATAATTTAGCTTGATGTCTTCCTATAATATAATAATCAGTATTAAATATTTCGTGGTGTAGGTCTTCTTTGTTTTCTTCAACCCAATCTTGACCCTCATTTTTTATAAAGTCTTCAAAGTGTTCTTTGATTTCTTCATACTTAAAACTCAATGAGTTTATTTCTTCTGGATATTCTGTAGTCATTTTTTTTTCCTTTCATTTGTTTTCATAACCTATCTTTTAATGATATATATCATATCTGTCAAGTATTAAATATAATTATTTTAAATAAAAAAAAGACCCGGAAATATTGGTATAAATCCGGGTCTATTTAGAATTATTATAAATTAAGCAACTTTTTTAATTATATCATTTTCAAGTGTAACTTTTGCAAAATACGATCTTGATTGATTGCAGCCAACTATTGTGCCGGTTGATTTATATTCCTCACCAAAAATAGAAGTTTCAATATAATCAAGCTCTTGACCTATTGCTTCCTTCAACTTCTTTTTAGTTTCATAACATAATTGGATCATTGTTTTTTCCTTTTGTTAGTTTGTTTTAATCTATCATATCTGGATATATATTATAAGTCAAGCATAAAAAAAACCCCTTACAAAATAAATTATAAGGGGTTAAGTTGTTTATTATTAAAAAGTTATATGAGTATCTTTATTTAATTGAGCTTTAAAATATGCTTTTTTATTTTTTAATATTTTTTTAGCTGTTTTTATATCTTCTCTAGTGGGTTTATGATTTCTATTTAAAAACTCACTTAAAGTTGAATTATCAAAATTTTTAATCCAAGTTGATAACTCTTTTATTGATAAAGTTTTAAACCATTGTTCCATTGTTTTACCTTTCATTAGTTTGTTTTAATATAGAATATATCATATTTGGATATGTGTCAATAGATAAAATATATAAAATAAATTATGAATAAATCTTGCAACTTTTTAATTAAGCGACCTCGCACCAATTCCCGGGTATAATAGCGGTTTAATCTCACATAATATGAGTACCGATATATTATCGTTATCAACCCTAATATACATATTGTTGCAACCGGTCATATATTTTGTATGCACCCCCCCTATACCCCCAAGATGTAGTCGCATTATTATATATATATATACATAATGCAACGGGACACCTTTAGACACATTGATTGATTATCCCACTAGATACTATATGTAGTAGGTTATGTGGAATTTTATACAAGATAATTTATATTCAGTTGTGTTGGTTGACCACAAAACCAATACCTTAACAATAAAAATATATGGGTTTGAAGATATAGTCAGTGCCGAGATGGTTGGTCAGATGACTATGAACTTGCTGAACTTTGAATATGACGAAGGTAAGTACCCCATGCAAAGTAAAATGCTGCACTAATGCAAATAAGAATACCTTACACGCCAAGAAAATTTCAAAACTATTTACATCAAAGAATTAGAGACTATCGCTGGTCAGTATTAGTTTGTCATAGAAGATTTGGTAAAACAGTTTGCATGATAAATCATTTACTTATGGCTGCCTTAACTTCTAAAGTTAGTAATCCCCGGTATGCCTATATTGCACCCACCTTCAAACAAGCAAAGTCTATAGCTTGGGATTATATAAAACAATTCACTCATAAGATACCCGGAGTAAAATTTAACGAAACTGAACTTCGAGTTGATCTACCAAACAAAGCTCGTATCACTTTGCTAGGCTCTGAAAACTGCGATGGCTTGAGAGGTATATATTTAGATGGCTGCGTAATTGATGAGTATGCCAATGTTAATGATAGATTGTTTCCAGAAATAATTAGACCCGCATTATCAGATAGAAAAGGTTTTTGTATATTTATAGGAACACCGCAAGGTATGAATAATAACTTCTATGAATTATTTCAACACGCAAAGGGAGCAGATGATTGGTTTTACTTCAAAGCAAAGGCAAGTGAAACTAAAGTTGTAGATCAAGATGAGTTGACCAAAGCAAAAGAGGTTATGGGTGAAAACAAATTTAAGCAAGAGTTTGAATGTGATTGGATTGCAAATATCGAAGGTTCTATTTATGGCAAGACTTTGGCAAAGATGGAGAACCAAAGACAGATAACTAGAGTTCCATACGACCCTAGTCTTCCTGTAAATACCGCATGGGATTTAGGAGTATCAGATCATTCAGCCATAATATTTTTTCAACAACTAGGAAGATCAATCAATATAATAGATTACCATGAAGAACGGGGACAAGGTATGCCTCATTTTATAGAGCTAGTAAAGAACAAGGAGTATATCTACAAGGATCATTTTGCTCCGCATGATATAGAAGTTACTGATTTTAGTAATGGTAAAACTAGAAGAGAGGTAGCCTATCAGCTTGGAATAAGATTTAAGGTTGTACCAAAGCTCCCACTAGAAGACGGAATACACGCAACCACAATGACTTTACCTAGATGTTGGATTGATGTAGATCATTGCAAAAAGCTCATAGATGCGTTAAGACATTACCACAGGAAGTATTTGGATAAAAATCGAATGTTTAGATCAAAGCCGGTACATGACTGGAGTTCACACGCTTGTGATGCGTTGCGTTACATGAGTATTGGACTAACTGAAATTAGTAATAGACAAACTGCTCCGCAAGTTGTAGCAGATAATAGTTATAGGATATTATAAATTATGGGATCATTATTTAAACCAAAAATGCCACCGCTTCCCCCACCACCACAACCTTTGCCTGAACCACCCAAGGCGGAAGTTTCTGCGGAAGAACGAGAAAGAATAGCTGCTGAACAAGCTGCTCTTGAAAGAAGAAGACGGGGTAGAAAATCAACTATTCTTACTTCACCTCTTGGAGATCAAACAGAGGCTGAAACAGAAAAGAAAACTTTACTAGGAGCTTAACATGGGATCACCAAGAAGAAGACCACCACCTCCACCACCGCCACCACCAGCTCCAAGACCCGCACCAAAACCAGTGCAGGTAATGACACCAACAGCAAGTGAGGTAGATCAATCAGGAGATGCTTATGCGGTTAGAACTAAACGAAGAGGAAGATCACAAACTATATTAACTGGACCAAGAGGTGTTGAAGACGAACAAAATTTAACTTTAGGTCGAAGAAGTTTATTAGGAAGATAATGACACAAACAGAATTAACAAAAGATTTATCTAAAAGATATAGCAAACTAAAAGGTCAACGTAGTTATTGGGAAACGCATTGGCAAGAAGTTGCAGACTACATGATGCCTAGAAAAGCAGATGTCGTCAAAAGAAGATCAAAAGGAGATAAGAGAACAGAATTAATTTTTGATAGTACACCTTTACAAGCTGTAGAACTTTTATCAGCATCACTACATGGAATGTTGACTAACCCTTCTACACCTTGGTTTTCACTTAAATATAAAGATGATGGACTAGGTGAAGACGATGATGCAAAACTTTGGTTAGAAGGAGCAACTAATGTTATGTATTCTGTTTTTAATAGCTCAAACTTTCAACAAGAAATATTTGAATTGTATCATGATTTAATTACATTTGGTACGGCAGCAATGTTTGTTGAAGAAGATGATGATGATGTATTAAAATTTTCTACAAGACATATTAATGAAATATTTATTGCAGAAAATGAAAAAGGTAAAATAGATACAATATTTAGAAAATTTAAAATATCAGCTAGAGCTGCAATCAGACAGTTTGGTGATGTATCAACTGCAATCTCAAAAGTAAATCAAAGATCAGGTTATGATGAAGTTACTATTATTCATGCAGTATATCCAAGAAACGATTTTAATCCTGAAAAACAAGACAAACAAAATATGCCTTTTGAAAGTGTGTACTTTGAAGAAGGTACATTAGATGAATTATCAGTATCTGGTTTTAAAGAATTTCCATTTGTAGTGCCAAGATATTTAAAAGCATCACATGAAATATATGGTCGTTCACCTGCAATGACTGCTTTACCTGATGTCAAAATGTTAAACGAGATGGCAAAGACTACAATCAAAGCTGCACAGAAACAAGTTGATCCACCTTTGCTAGTCCCTGATGATGGTTTTATTTTGCCAGTAAGAACTGTTCCGGGTGGTTTAAATTTTTATAGATCAGGAACAAGAGATAGAATAGAACCATTAAACATAGGAGCAAACAATCCTCTTGGTTTAAATATGGAAAATCAAAGAAGAGATGCGATAAGAAATACTTTTTATGTAAATCAACTTATGCTTCAACAAGGTCCACAAATGACAGCCACAGAGGTTGTGCAAAGAAATGAAGAAAAGATGAGATTACTTGGACCAGTATTAGGAAGATTACAATCTGAATTATTAAAACCTTTGATTGACAGATCATTTGCTATATTGTTTAGAAAAAATATGTTTGCTCAAGCACCTGAAAGTTTATCTGGTAAAGACATAGAAATTGAATATGTATCACCATTAGCCAAAGCTCAAAAATCTACAGAGTTACAATCTATCATGAGAGGTATAGAAATAATGGGATCACTTGCAAATGTTGCACCTGTATTTGATTATATAGATTTTGATAAATTAGTAAGACATTTAGTTGACATCGTGGGTGTTCCTAAAAAAGTTTTAAAAACTTCAGATCAAGTAAATGCAGAAAGACAAGCTAAACAAGAACAACAAGAACAAATGCAACAAATGCAAGAACTACAACAATTAGCAAGAGCTGGTAAAGATGTTGCTCCATTAGCAAGAGCATTACCAGAAGATGCTCAAGCAGTTGCGGAAGGAGTAAGTGAACAATTAGCAGAATAATATGATTTCTGAAAAACAACTAGAAAAAAATATTCAAGAGTTAAAAGAAAAATATAAATTTGTATTCAATACAGATGAAGGCAAAGCTATATTAAATGATCTTGAAAAAAGATGTCATTATCATTCTACCACCAATGTAAAAGGTGATAGTCATGAAAGTGCATATTTAGAAGGACAACGAAGCGTTCTTCTATTTATTAAATCAATGCTTCGAAAGGAGAACATAAATGTCAAGTGAACAGATAACGGAGAATAATACTCCGCCTGTAGAGACACCAAAAACAGAAACGCCTACAGAGACAACACAGACCCCTGCTCCAAAAACAGAGGGTTTAGTTTCATCAACAACAGACAGCACAGTTCAAACAGCAAAGTCATGGAAAGAAACTATTTCACCAGAGTATAGAGACGATCCAAACATTGCAAAGTTCACCGAGATAGATGCGTTAGCTAAAAGTTATATCAACGCAACTAGAATGATTGGAACTGATAAGGTTGCTATTCCAAATAAAAATTTTACTGAAGATCAGTGGAATGAGTTTTATGATAAAGTTGGAAGACCAGAAACACCAGATAAATATAATTTATCTTTTAAATCTGAAGTAGCACCTGTCGATGAAGGTCAAATAAAAACATTTGCAGAAAATGCACATAAACTTGGTTTGACAACTGAACAAGCTCAAGGTGTATTAGACTATTATAATAACACTGTAGAGGCTTCTGCTAAACAGCAACAAGTAGATTTAGAAACATCTCAAGCACAATCTCAACAATTACTTCGTGAAGAATGGGGTAAGAACTATGAGGGTAATCTAAAAAGAGCAGCAGGTGTAGCTAAAGCAAATCTTTCGGCAGAAGTTTTAGATTTACAAATGCGAGATGGTTCAAGATTAGGTGATAATGTTGATGTCATAAAAGGCTTTGCAAAGATTGCAAACTTGTTATCTGAAGATAAAATAGTTGCAACTGAAAGCGAAACTCAAATGCCTAACAAAGATATTGAGACAGAAATATCTCAAATTATTAATAATAGGCAAGGACCATACTGGAATAAAACACATCCAGATCATGATAAAACAGTACAACAAGTATTAACTTTAAGGGAAATGATAGATGGATCATCTAAATGATGTTGAATTAAGGTTAGAATGTGTACGATTGGTAAAGGAGTTTGGTACAGAAAATCAGAAATCAAACCCCTTGCCAATCGCTGACGAATATTATAAATGGATAACTAGAGGTAAGAAAACTCGCAAGAGCCTTACTGACAGCAAGGAAAAGACTGCGGTCTAAAAGACTTTAAATCCAAGAGATGCCTGTCTTCTGACAGAGAACCTTTCTGATATAACTAAACTTAACAATGGGAGACTAATATGTCATCACAAGTAACTACAGCATTTGTACAGCAGTATTCTGCTAACATTCAAATGTTGTCGCAACAAATGGGTTCGTTGTTAAGGGACAAAGTACGAGTTGAAAGCGTCAATGGAAAAAATGCGTTCTTCGATCAAGTCGGAAGTGTAACGGCTGTAAAAAGAACAAGCAGACATTCGGACACTCCACAAATAGACACTCCTCATGCTAGAAGAAGGGTATCTTTAGTGGACTATGAGTTTGCTGATCTTATTGATGAACAAGACAAAGTGCGTCTTTTAATCGACCCGACATCGTCTTATGCTCAAGCTGCTGCTTTCGCAATGGGTAGAGCTATGGATGATGAAATCATCAGTGCTGCACTAGGTACAGCATTTACTGGTGAAACAGGATCAACTAGCACAGCCAATGCAAATCAAATTGTACATGGTTCTGCTGGTTTAACTATTGCTAAATTAAGAACTGCAAAGCAGACACTTGATTTAAATAGTGTTGATCCATCAATCCCAAGATTTATCATTGTTGGTCCTAAACAGATCACTGATTTACTTGGAACAACTGAGGTAACAAGTTCAGATTTTAACACTGTCAAAGCATTGGCAAATGGTGAAATCAATTCGTTCCTTGGTTTCAACTTCATTGTATCAAACAGATTATCTTTAGATGGTACTACTAGATCGTGCATAGCTTATGCTCAAGACGGAATTGCTCTTGGTGTAGGTAAAGATGTCATGGCTAGAATAGACGAAAGATCGGACAAAGGGTATGCTACTCAAGTGTACTACTGTGCATCTTTTGGAGCTACTAGAATGGAAGAAGATAAAGTTGTAGAAGTACAATGTACAGAAAGTTAATAGAGGAGGATAAAAGTTATGGGTACTAAAAATACAGACTTAGTTGCAAACTTTGAGGCTTCTCCTCAAGTTGCAAACAATTCGGCTGAATTACATGGTGTTCTAAGAACAGCTCATGGAACAGTCGAACTTGCAGCAGGTGATAGTGATAATGACGATATTGTAATGTTAGCACCAATCCCTTCAAATGCTGCTGTGCCAAGTTTATTCGTTGGTTCAGACACATTCGGTGGATCGTGTACTTTCAATGTCGGTATCTACAAAACTGATGGTACAGTAAAAGACGAAGATGTTTTTGCTACAGATGTTGCTGATGCAGCAGCTATGGCAGATGTTCGTTTTGAAGCTGCTAACATCGACACTGCTGGAAAGAAAATGTTTGAGTTAGCTGGTGATTCTACAGACCCGGGAGGGTATTACTATATTGCAGCAACAATGAGTGCTGCTGGTGGTACTGCCGGTACTATGTCGTGGAATATCACTTATGTAGTTAATTAAACAATAGATATTGAGGGGGAGAAATCCCCCTCTTTCAAAAATGACAGTTGCTAGATTTGATCCAAGATTAATTGATTTGTACAAAGAGCCTAGACTTTTGTTGCATTTTCAATGGGGAAGAGATAATAAAATTTATAGATATGCTTTAGTTGAAAAAATTGATATAGGTAATATCAACGATTTAACTAAACAAAAGAAAGATGAAGTAAATCTTTCTGAAGAGGATATTTGGAAAAAGTATGGCATCAGTAGTAGATATTTGTAATGGAGCATTAAATCAATTAGGAGCAACAACTATACTCTCACTTACAGAAGATAGTAAAAATGCTAGACTACTCAATGCCAGATATACTCAAGTTAGAGATAGTTTATTTAGAAATCATCCATGGAATTGTTTGCAAAAAAGACTTGCATTAGCAGCAGACACTGACACACCTGCATGGGGATTTTCATCACAATTTACACTGCCAACAGATTGTTTAAGATTATTAAGAATATTAGATTACGATAGCGATCACAAAGTAGAGGGTCGTAAAATATTAACAGATGCTTCAAGCATGAAAATTTTATACATATCCAGAGTAGAAGACCCAAATGAATATGATGAATTATTAAGAGAAACTTTATCAGCAGCTTTAGCAGCAGACATAGCTTATGCTATTACATCATCAAATCCTGTAGCTGTAAATATGTATAATCTCTACAAAGAGAAACTAAAAGAAGCTAGATTTGTTGATGCAACAGAGGGTCAGAATATAGAACAAGAAGAGGGTATGGCAGATGCTATTGATGCTGGTACATTTATTAACTCAAGGTTTTAATATATGGCAAGAGTATCGGTACAACTTACAAATTTCACTGCGGGTGAATTATCACCTCGTTTAGATGGTCGTAATGATTTATCTAAATATCCTTCTGGATGTAAAACTTTAGAAAATTTTATTGTCTATCCACATGGTAGTGCAGCAAGAAGATCAGGTTCACAATTTATATCTGAAGTAAAAACAAGTTCTAAAAAAACAAGACTAATTCCTTTTGAGTTTTCAACAACACAAACATATATTTTAGAATTTGGCGATCAGTATATCAGAGTTTATAAAGATAAAGGTCAAGTTCAATCAGGTGGTTCAGCAGTAGAAATATCTACACCTTATCTTGAAGCAGAGTTATTTGATCTGAAGTTTGCACAAAGTGCAGATGTTTTATATATTTGTCATCCTAATCATGAAGTTGAAAAACTATCAAGAACATCTCACACAAGTTGGACTTTAGCAGATGTAGATTTTACTAAAGGACCAATGCAAGATGCAAACACAACTACAACAACTTTAAATCCGGGAGCAACTGCTGTTGGCACTGGTGTTTCATTGGCAGCTTCAGCAACCACAGGAATAAATAGTGGATCAGGATTTCAATCAACAGATGTTGGTAGATTTGTTTTTTTGCATGGTGGATATGCAAAAATTACAGGTGTAACAGATACTACAAATGCAACGATTGAAATACTAACAACACTAAGTGCATCTACTGCTACAGAGAATTGGAGACTTGGAGCTTTTTCAGATACTACAGGTCATCCTTCTTGCGTTACCTTTTTTGAACAACGATTAGTTTTTGCAGGGACAACTAATCAACCGCAAACAGTTTTCTTTTCTAAATCAGGTGATTATGAAAACATGGATGCAAATATTGGTGGAACGATAGCAGATAGTGATGCAATTATTTATACTATTGCATCAAACCAAGTTAATGCCATTCGTTTTATGACTGCTACAAGAACATTAATTATTGGAACGGCAGGAGGTGAATTTTCAGTTTCAGGAGGAGGAGCAGATGTTGCAATTACTCCAACAAACATTTTAATTAAAAAACAATCAAATCATGGTGCAGCTAATTTAGATGCTTTGGCTGTAGGTAATGTTACTTTGTTTATGCAAAGAGCTAGAAGAAAAATGAGAGAACTTGCATATAACTTTGATGTTGATGGTTACATTGCTCCTGACATGACTATACTTGCTGAACATATTACTGAAGGTGGGATAACTCAAATGGCTTATCAACAAGAACCTAATCAAATTATCTGGTTAGTTCGTGGTGATGGTGAACTTATAGGATTTACTTATCAAAGAGAACAACAGGTTACAGCTTGGCATAGACATATTTTTGGCGGCAAGTTTGGTGAAGCAACTATAACAGTTACAGATTTTGCAAATATAGCAGATAATACAAAAATAGTTTTAACAAAATCAGATGGTACAAGCACAACATTTAACTCTGCTACATCTGCAACGAGTGGTAAGTTTCACACAACATCTAGCAATAATCAGACAGCAACAAATTTGAAAACATTAATAGATGCTGATTCTGATTTTACAGCAACAGTAAGCACAAATACAGTTACGATAAAAGAAACAGCTCCTCAAGCTACAGGTTTTTTAACAATGACTACAGGTGATACAACAAGACTTGCATCTACAGATGAAGGAAAGGCTATTTGTGAAAGTGTTGCAGTTATTCCAACTGATGATACGGAATATGAAGTTTATATAATTATGAAAAGAACAATCAATGGTTCTACAAAAAGATACATAGAAGTTTTAAATACATTTGATTTTACCGAAACAGATAACACTACATTTAATTTTTTAGATAGCCAACTAGATTACAATGGATCTGCTGTAACAACCATATCAGGTCTATCTCACCTTGAAGGACAAACAGTTGCAATACTCGCTGATGGTGCAACTCATGCAAATAAGATTGTTAGTTCAGGAGAAATTTCACTAGATCGTTCAGCAACAAAAGTAAAAGTAGGACTTGCATATACATCTTTATTACAAACAATGCGAATAGATGCCGGAGCAAGAGATGGAACTTCTCAATCTAAAACAAAAAGAATATATGAAATAACTATTAGATTGTTTGAAAGTGTTGGTGTAGAAGTAGGACCAGACTTAAATAATTTAGAAAGAATACCATTTAGATCATCTGCAAATGCTATGGACCAAGGTATAACTCCATTTACAGGTGATAAAGAGGTCGAGTTTAGAGGGAATTATGAAACTGATGGTTTTGTATTTGTAAGACAAACTCAACCTTTACCTTTAACCATTTTATCGTTATACCCAAGGCTAGTAACAAATGACGGATAAAACACTACATATAGTACCTTACATATCAGATCATGGTAGATTGATTATGCAAAGCCAAATGAACCATGTATTGATGCAAAAAGATGCAAGTTATTTAGAAGAAAGTATGGATTTAGAAGAAAAGAATTTAGCATTTTCTGGTTTTATCAATAACAATCTTGTTGCTAGTGCAGGAATGAAATTGTTATGGGGGGGTGTTGCTGAAGGTTGGGTGTTAGCAACGCAGGATGTGTGGAGACATCCTATCGTCATTGCTAGAGCAATCAAAAAAAATTTTGAAGTTCTAGCAGAAAACAATAAAATCAAAAGAGTTCAAACAGCAGTAAGAGCTGATTTTGATATTGGTTTGAAGTTTGCTAAATGGCTTGGTTTAAAAAATGAAGGTATGATGGAATACTATGGTATTGATGGTAGTCATCATTATAGATATGCGAGGATATTTTAATGAGTGCAGTATTTAATATAGCAGCAGCACAACAAGCAAAAGCGATTGGTAAATATAATCAACAGATTGCTGAAAGAAATGCAAAAGTTAAAGAACAAGAAGCAGAAGCAATACAAAATAAATTAGAATTAGATATTCAAAGGTTTGATAAAAAATTTACAGAGCTACAAGGAAAAACTCAAACTGCTGTACTTAAATCAGGTGCAACTTTATCTGGATCAGGTTTAAGAATTTTAAGATATAATGCTGAACAGGCGGAAGTAGAAAAAAATATTATGAGTTACAATGCTAAAATAGGACAACAAAGAAAATTTGAAGAGGCTAACTTTGCTCGTATGCGAGGAAGTCTTGCAAGAATGGAAGCTAAATCTGCTGAACTAGGATATTATGCAAAAGCAGGTGAAAGTTTATTAAGGATGTACGGATAATGCCAAAGATACCAACGTTTTCATCGCAAGGAACAATTACAACACAAGCTGGTGCTGTAACTACAAATATACAAGCTAATCCAAGAGCAACAACTGCCGGTGCATTAGCAGAGGGAGCTAAAGTTTTAGAAGATTATTATATTAAACAAAGAGATAATAATGAAAAACTAGAAGCTAGAAAAAAATATTATGAATTAAAATCTGAAAAAGATAAAATTTTTGAAAAATATGAAAACAATCCAGATGAGTTTGCTTCCGTAGAAGGTTTCAACAAAGAGTACGATGCAAAGAAAAGTAATGTTTTATCGGGTATAAAAAATAGAAGAGTAAAAAAAAGACTTACAGATTTGTTAGAAATAGATATTGCTGAAGATGTTTATAAAGTTAAAAAAAATTCTTTCAAAGCATTTGAGAGAGAAGACACAGAAAGCTATAACAATATTCAAAATACTTTAGCTAATGAATACGATCTTGAAGAAAACGAAAATCTTAAAAATGAAATTCTAATGAAAAGAATTGTGGAAGCTAGAGATTTTGCTGAAAGACATGATTTAGGTTCAGCTTGGTTGAAAGAAGAAGAAAGAAAAATTAATGGTGATAGCGAATTATTTAATGCAGAGAAAGCTATTGCTAATAAAGATTTTAAAGGTGCAAAAGAAATATTAAGAAACTCTACATCAATAGATAATGAAAGTTTAGAAAATGAATTATTAAAAATTGAAAAACAAGAAGTTGAGTATAACGAGACAAGTTTTCATTCAGCCAATATAATTAATGGAAACAATACATTAATTGGTGCAGATTTAAAAAATACTACAGAAAAAAAAGTATTACAGAATACAGAAAATATTTTAATTGCAGCAGCAGAAAAATCAAACTTTAATGCAGCAGCAAAGTTTGCTTATGTTGATGATAAGTTTGCTAATACGGGACTTTTATCTCCAAGTTATAAAGATTTACTTCAAGCTGGTTACGCAACAGGATCAAGCACATCTTTTGATAATGAAGCTGACATTCCTGCTCAACTAAAAACTGCTGTGCAAATAGCAGAGATTGCTGACAAAACTGGAAGACTAAATGCTTATACCTCAAGTGAAGAAGAAAGATTTTATAAAAATGTAATTGTCTTAAAAAAAGTTGTTGGCTTAAATGATTTTGAAGCGATTAAAAGAGCAAAAGAATTTGAAATGAACTATGACAAAAAAATGATGTCTGGTATGACTAAACAAAGAAATAGAGCTTTAGACGAAATAGAAGGAAAATTTGAAGATGTTAAAGCAACAAACATTGGCGAAGTTAGAACATACGCTTCAAGACTATATGATATTTATATTTCAATAGGAGTTGATGATAGAAAAGCAAGAGAACAAGTTGTTGAAGATATAGAAAAAAATTTAATTGAAATAGATAATCATGCTTATTTTAGAAGAGATATTGAACCTTTTAAAACTATTGGTGGATTAGATCAAGTTAAAGGTATGAAAGAATATATTTTAGATAAGAGAATAGAGGGAGCTGACAAAGATGAATATTTTTTAAGACATAATGGAGGTGGTCAATTTGAAATAAGAAAAAGAGTAGATTTATCAGTGGTCTATGGAGATGATAATGAACCTTTAATATTCTATCAAAAAGACTTGTATAAATTATACAAAGACAGAGAAGCTGAAGGTAAAAAAATAATTAAAGAAGAAGCCTTAACTCTGCAAGAAAAGAAACAAGAAGCCAAACAAGAAGCAGAAAGTTTTAAAGGTATAAGTCCGTAATGTCTCAAGGAACTAATTTAGATTTAATTTTAAATACAGATTATTTAAGTATTGATGATGAAAAAATACTTAAAGAACAACAGGAAAAAGAAAAAATTACTTTAGGTGAAGGTGTTTCTTTAGCCATCAAACAAGAACAAATACTACCTTCAATATTAAGATCATTTTCTGGAAGTGAATACACGCCTGATTATGATTTTAGAATTGATAATGATTTATTTGATGAGCTTTCAGATGGTATTGATCCTAAATACTGGGATGAGTTTTCAAATGCTAGTTCAAAAGCTCAAGCCTATCACATTAGACAAAGAATATTAGATGCTCAAGAAGCAAATAAGAAATTAAGTACATTGGGTTTTAAAGGTACAGCATTAAGAGTAGGTGCAGCAATATTAGACCCAACAGCCTTAGTTGCAGATGCTGTTACCTTTGGACTTGCTAGACCTTTTATTTATGCAAATCGAGCATCAAGATTATCTAAATATATTCGAGCTGGTTACATTGGTGCGGGTCAAGCATCTTTAGTTACAGCTCCTGTAGTTCTTAACGATCCAACAAGAGATATAGAAGAAATAGGTTATGCAGCATTGATGGGTGGTGCAATAACTTCAGGATTGACAAGATTTCTTGGACCAAAACATCCAGATATAAATAAGTTTGATGCTAAATCAAAAGAACTAGGATTATCTATTGAAAAACAAAATCTAAAAGATGAAGGTTTTAAATTCACAGATAAAGGTAATAAATATTTTGGTCCAGAAAAACCTGCAAACATAAATGAGAATATTGATGAAGTAGATGATTTATTAAAAGAACAAAAAGTAAAAGCTAGACCAAGTAACAAATATTCTAAAGTTGAAAAACAAATGATTAAAGATATTGAAAATGAAGTATCAGGTGATGAATTGCTTGATAATTTTTTTGATCGAATAGGTATAACTCCAGATGTAGGCTTTGCAAGATTTAGGTTTGATAAATCATCATTATTAAGAAGATCGGATAATCCTTATATGAGATCAGCTTCAGAAAAGTTAGCAGAAGATACAGTTGGTAATAAAGATTATTCAAGATCAATTTTAACTGCTGACATACATAAAAACAATTATGCAGGAACTAGATTAGTTAGATTTTATAAAGAATACGAACCAGCTTTTGGTGAATATTTAAAAGAAATAGGTAAGTCAGATAAATTTCAAGCATACAATCTTATGGATCGTATGGAGTTTGGAAATTTAGTTTCAAGAGCAATAAGAGGAGAAGTAACAGATATGATTTCAGTACAAAAAGGTGCTGAAGCTACAAGAAAACAATTTAAAAAAATGTTAGATGACTTAAAAGAAAGTGGAGTTGAAGGAGCTGCTCAAGTATTAGATAATCCAAATTATTTTCCAAGACATTATAATATAAATAGAATTGTAGAGGTATCAGAAAAATTAGGAGGTGAAAGTAATTTAGTTAATTTTTTAAAAAATTCTTTAGTCAAAGGTTCTACAAAATTAAATGAAGTTGATGCAAAAGAGATTGCAGGTCATATTTTACACATGGTTAAGAGAGCCAAATTTAGTGATGGTTTGTCTGTTGATAGAATATTAAATACTACAGATGAAATTGAATTAAGAAACTTAATAAAAGATTATACTGATCTTCCTGATTTAGATACAAATAGATTAGTAAAAGTATTATTAAAACCTCAACCACCTCAAGTTCCAGCAAGATTAAGACGAAGAGCTACATTTGACGAAACTCATGAAGAAATAATTAATGGTGTAAAAGTAAAATTTAGTGATCTTTTAGACAATAATGCAGAGGGTGTTATAGGTGCATACATCAATCAAATGGCAGGTCATGTATCTTTAGCAAGAGTTGGTGTCAAATCAAAATCAGATTATTTAAAAATATTAGATCAAATAACAAAAGGCTATGAATTACCTGAAGTAATTAAAAAATATTCAACAGTTTTAGGAAGAGCTAGAAAAAATACAGAATTAGAAACTCTTGAAACTATTTATAAAAATATAATTGGTATTCCAACTGAAAGAAATATTACTGGTAATTATGCAAGAGTAGCAAGAAATTTTAGAAAATATAATTATGCCAATGTATTTAATCAAGTTGGTTTTGCTCAAGTTCCAGAATTAGGAAATACGATAGGTAATGCAGGTGTAAAAAGTTTTATTAAATATATACCAGAATATAAAAGCATAATGACAAGAGCAAAAAATGGAAAATTATCAAATGAATTTTTAGACGAAATAGAAACTCTTATATCTGGCACTGGTGCAAATCGTTTAGTTGATAGTGTTGTTAATAGAACAGATGATTTTGCAGGTATGACTACAAAGGTTGGAAAGATAGAAAAAACTCTTGATGTAGCTACAAAAATAACATCTGATTTTTCAGGATTTCATGCAGTTGATACTTTTTCAAGAAGAGTTGCTGCTATAACTTCTTTTGATAAACTCGCAAGATTTGCAACTGGAGAAATAAAATTAAAACCAAGTGATATAAAAAGATATAGAAATATTGGTTTTAGTGATGATGAATTACAAGCTGTATTTAAAAATATAAGAGAAAACTCTAGTTTTGTTGAAGGTGGATTGACTGGTAGAAAAATAAGAAGATTAAATATTGATAGTTGGAAAGATCAAGATTTAGCAAATCGTATGACGCTGTACATGAATAGACATTTAAGAAGAGTTATTCAAGAAAACAATTATGGTGAAATGATGGCTTTTGGAGCATCAGACAGCACATTAGGTAAAGTTTTATTTCAATTTAAAAACTTTGTAACAACTGCATATTCAAAACAATTATTACATGGATTGCACATGAGAGATTTTACATTTTTTTCATCATTTATGGCATCAACAATGTTAGCTTCTTTAGCATACATTGCTCAACAAAATTTACAACTAATAGGTAAAAGAGGTGAGGCAAGAGAAGAGTTTATTAAAAATAGATTAACACCTGAAGCGATTGGTTCAGCAACATTTCAAAGAAATACTTTTTCAACTATAATACCTGCATTTGTTGATACAGGATTATATTTAGGAGGAGCTGATCCTTTTTTAAATTATAGAACATCTGGACTTGAAACTAATTTATGGACTGGAAATCCAACAGTGGCTTTGCTAGAAAAAGCTGCTGGTGCTATTAGATCAACAGGAAAATCAGTAATTGACGATGACTACGATTTTAGTAAAAGAGATGCTTATAAATGGTTGAGAATACTACCATATCAAAATATGCTAGGAGTAAGGAATGTTTTGCAGTATATGATAGATAAAAATGATTTACCAAGAACATCTAATTAATAGACAATGAGACTAATTTTTAATATATACGAACTATGACAATATCTACAACAAGTATAAAAAATTCATATTCAGGTGATGGCTCAACTACTAACTTTGCCTATACCTTTAAAATATTTGCAAACAGTGATTTGCAAGTCATCATAAGAAGCTCCACAGGGTTAGAAACTGTTAAAACAATAACTACGCATTACACTGTTGCCGGTGCTGGTGATGCTTCTGGAGGATCAATTACTTTTACAACAGGTAATACTCCTGCATCTGGTGAAACAGTTGTAATTCGTAGAGCTTTACCACAAACACAATCAATAGATTATATCGCTAACGATCCTTTTCCTGCTGAAAGTCATGAAGAAGGATTAGACAGAGCTATGATGGCTATTCAACAAGTTCAAGAAGAATTAGATAGATCAATAAAACTATCAAGAACTAATACAATGACTTCAACAGAATTTACAAACTCTGCATCAGACAGAGGCGGAAAGGTTTTAGGTTTTGATAGTGCAGGTGAATTAAATGTAACATCAGAGATTGGCTCAAACAAAGGTAACTGGTCTGCGGGTACTGCGTATGTAGTTAGAGATATTGTAAAAGATACATCGACAAACAATATCTTTATGATTAATACAGCTCATACATCCTCTGGATCACAACCTTTAACAACAAATGCTAACTCTGCTAAATATGATTTATTAGTTGATGCAGCTACTGCAACTACTCAAGCCTCTAATGCTGCAACATCAGCAACCGCAGCAGCGAGTTCAGCCACAGCCGCAGCTAGTTCCGCTACAACAGCTTCTACTCAAGCATCTAACGCATCAACTTCTGCATCTACCGCATCAACACAGGCGACTAATGCAGCTAGTTCAGCAACTGCCGCAGCCGCAAGTGCTACAGCAGCAGCAGCGAGTGCGGATGCTTTTGATGACACTTATTTAGGATCAAAATCTTCAGACCCATCAGTTGATAACGATGGTGATGCTTTAACCTCTGGAGATTTATATTTTAATACAAGCACTAATAGACTTCGTGTTTTTAACGGAAGTGCTTTTGTAGAAATAGATAGTGGTATGACTAGCTTTACTGTTGCAGGATCAAGCGGTTCAAGCCAAACTATTTCTAATGGAAATACATTAACAATCGCTGCGGGATCAGGTATTAGCACAACTGGAAGTGCTACCGATACAGTTACAATAGCTGTAACAGATGATCCAACAGCTCTTGCAATAGCGTTAGGATAGAGATAAAAGGATAAAGGAGGATATAAATGGCAAACACTTTCAAGACTGTTACTTTTGCAGCCGAACCAGCGTCAGCAGGTACACCTTATGTGATGTACACTGTTGGAGGTTCGACAACTACTGTAGTTCTTGGTTTAGTTCTTGCAAACATACATACAACTTCTGTAACAACTGAAGTGGAACTTGTCAGTACAACTTCAAACAGAGGTGGTAACAATAATGTTGCAAACGGAACATCATTCTTAATTAAGGATGTAACCATACCTTCAGGCAGTTCCCTAGAAGTTTTATCTGGATCAAAAGTAATATTAGAGACAGGTGATAAAATTCAGATTGACTGCTCAGTAGCTGATAAATTATCAGGTACGCTTTCAATAATGGAGATCACATAATGTATATTGGTAAAAAGCCTACAGCAGCACCTTTAACTAGTTCTGATATTGCATCAGATATAATTAATTCTACTCACATAGGCGATACTGCTATTTCAGGTTTCGATGCTTTAGCAACTGCACCAGCAGATACAGATGAGTTTTTAATTAGTGACGCTGGAGTTTTAAAAAGATTAGATGCTAGTTTAGTTGGTGGTGGTGGAAAAGTATTACAAGTGATTTCTGCAACAGATTCAACTCAAAGAACAACTACATCAACATCTTTTGTTACTGCTTCTAATACACTTGCCGCAAACATAACTCCATCTGCGACATCAAGTAAAGTTTTAATTTTGGTAAACTCAACTTGTTATAATTCAGCTAGTGGTTATACTTATTATACTATTTTTAGAGATAGTACCAATGTTGCAAGTAATTCAAGTGTAAATGAATTAACAGCACAATATGGTATTTCAGGTACAAACATTTCGCCTTTAAGTATAAAATTTTTAGATTCTCCAAACACCACTTCACAAATTACATATCAAGCATACATGAAAGTTCAAAATAGTACAGGTTATTTTAATGTAAATGGGAATACAGGTTCAATAATACTTATGGAGATTGGTGCATAATGAAAAATAAAATTATAGAAGCTATATCTTTAATAAATCCTGATGCACAAGTAAGTGTTAGTGGAGATGATATTAATTCAATAGTATGGGAAAATGGAACAACACCAATATCAAAATCAGATATAGAAACTAAATTATTAGAAATACCTAGTAAAGAAGAAGAAGATAACCAAAAAGCAGATAATAAAAAATCAGCACACGATAAATTAAAAGCATTAGGATTAACTGATGCAGAAATAGAAGCATTATAATATGGCATATATAGGAAAAGAACCAATAGTAGGAAACTTTCAAGTTTGTGATGCAATAAGTGTAGTCAATGGACAAGCGGCTTACACTATGCAAGTATCATCAACTAATGTAGTGCCAGAAAGTGCTAATCATATGCTGGTATCTTTGAATGGTATATTACAAAAACCAAACTCATCATTTACAGTATCAGGCTCAACAATTACTTTTGCATCTGCTTTAGCAACAGGAGATGTCATAGATTTTATAATGCTACTTGGTAATGTTCTTGATATTGGAACACCATCAGATTCTACAGTTACAGATGCTAAAGCAAACTTTGTATCAACTTCATCTGCGGCTGGATTACAAATAAAAGGCGATGGCACAACTGATGGAACTTTACAATTAAACTGTTCTCAAAATTCACACGGAATAAAATTAAAATCTCCAGCACATAGCACTTCGTCTAGCTATACACTTACCTTTCCCGGTACTGACCCAAGTGCAGACAAATTTCTAAAAACTGATGGCTCTGGTAATTTAAGTTTTGCTGATGCTGGTGGTGGAATTACATCTGCTAGTCAATTTAGATTAACAGCAGATAGAACAAACTCAGGCACAAATGACGATATTGATGCTAATATAGAAGAAGTTGATACAGATTATTCTCGTATTGGAACAGCTATGACACAATCTTCAGGAATTTTTAGTTTTCCATCTACAGGAATTTGGTTAATTACTTTTGTGGGTAATGGAAGTCAAGGGTCTCCTGATGATGGAGATTGTTATATTAAATTTACAACTAATAATTCTACATATAATGCAAGAGTAGTAAATTTTGTAAATCCAGGAGATACAGCAGATAAATATACTATTTTTTGTCAAGGTATTTTTGATGTTACTGATACTACAAATGACAAAGTAAAATTTGGTACAGGTTTAACTAATGAATTAGGTGGCACATTATTTGGAGATACAAATGTTAGTGAAACATATTTTACATTTATAAGATTAGGAGATACATAAAATGGGTAAAAGATATTTTCAAGAATCATTACAAAGTTTTAATGGTGGTAATTGGTATGGTTGGAAAAAAGAAGATGATAATGGAAATAAAATTCCTAATTCTGAACGTATGCAATATCAGTATATCAAAATAATAAAAGATGGTTCAACTATGCCAAGCGAAGCAGAAGTGAACGCAAAAATACAAGAATTAAAAGATGCTGAACAAGTAGTAATAGATAAAAAAGCATCAGGAAAACAAAAGTTAAAAGAATTAGGTTTAGATGATGCTGAAATAAAAGCATTAATGGGAGTCTAATATGGCTCTACTCTTTGCTAAAAACAATTCTCTTTCAGCAGTTACAGCTTTACCAACCGCAGTATCAGGTGGTGGATTAAATTTAATATCTACTCAAACTGCATCAAGTTCAGCTACAATAGATTTTACTTCAGGAATAGATTCTACTTATAAAGAATATATATTTAAATTTATAGATATTCATCCAGCTACTGATAAAGCAAATTTTCAGTTTCAAGTAGATACAGGAACTAACACAAATTATAATCAAACTATTACATCAACTTTTTTTGTAGCCTATAATCAAGAAGATAGTGGCACAACAGGATTAGCTTATGATGGAAATCATGACCAAGCACAGGGAACAGCATTTCAAGATATTGCAAAAGAAATTAATGGTGATAATGATGGTTGTGGTAGTGGAACCTTGCATTTATTTAACCCATCTAGTACAACATTTGTAAAACATTTTATCTGTAGATCACAAGTTTATGTAGCACCATCATCAGGCACAGATTTTTCACAAGATATGAATACTGCTGGATATATAAATACAACTACTGCATTAACTAGAGTTAGATTTAAATTTAGCAGTGGAAATATAGATTCAGGAACAATAAAATTATATGGAGTAACCTAATGACTTTTGGTTTAGTAAAACATAATAATAATTCTATATCAGCTATAACAA
>VTLG01013083.1_pt1 | contig 26135 bp, 39 predicted proteins | sample 4694571 | NCBI WGS metagenome assembly VTLG01 (sample SAMN12604809, study PRJNA352737) | marine metagenome | biome: ENVO:00000447; feature: ENVO:00000209|ENVO:00000569|ENVO:01000036; material: ENVO:00002151; isolation source: viral sequences binned using virsorter ...
TGATGAAGAAATAAAACCTAGAAGAACGAACAGATACCTTAGACCTCCGTCAGCTCTTACAGAAGCAGATATCTTTCCTGAATACACAGTAGCAGCAAATAGGTACAAAACAACGGGTGGTAGTGGAAGTTACAACAGGTATATTAGAGGAAACTATCCTGAAAGTTACATAAAAGAAGACATAGAACCTCCAAAACCTATGGGGTATGAATCAGCTTTGCGACTTGCTGGTCGTGGATATGACCCTCGTAAAGAAATAGACAAAGAAGGAATCAGAGCATTTAGAAGAATAATGGCGTCTCGTGGTCCTTACACACTAACACCTGACGACTTAAATTACGCTAAACAGTATCTAGGAACTGACTTAACATCACGTTTAGAAGACCCTGATGTTAGGGGTAGGTTTAATGAACTTCTTCCTGGAGAGTTTGGTTGGGCAAATCCTAACAATCCAGACGATGGGGTTGCTTATTTCGAAGAAGGAAAAGAACCTGTTTTATATGATTCTCCTTTAATCACAGGCACAGACGCATTAGAAGTTTTTGTACAAGAAGCTCCAATGATAGGTACTGAATTACTTATTGGAGGTAAAGGAATAAAATATCTTGATGAATTTATAAAAGAAAACCCAAAAGGTAAAAAGCTATGGGAACGAGCTGTAGAAGGAACAGCGTTTAATATTATTTTATCGGGTGGAGCTGCAGGAGCTCGATTTTTCCAACTTACAACTGGGTCAATGAGTGGAGCACACAACAGAGATGTTCTTTCAATGTTAAAAGAATCAGGTATGTTGGGTCTTATAGCTTTTGGAGGGAATACAGTTATTTCTGGTTTTATGAGTGGTTTGCCTAAACTATACAGAGCCATCACTGGTCGTGATGTTTCTGCTACAGATATAAAAGCGATAGAAGAAGCGATAGAGGCTAAACAAGCCAGTCAACAAGGTAAAAAAGTTAAAACGTGGGCGGGGGAAGAACCAGTTAGTTTACTTGAAATAGAAGAAGCAATGCAGCAACTTGGTGATGAAGTTGGTAAACAATTAAAATTCAGACCTACATTAGCTCAGGGCAGCAAAAACTCATATATAGCTGATTTAGAAGAAATTTTGCGTAGTAATATAGATAACCCAAAATATGGAAAACTATATAAAGAGATGTTGGAAGGTAATGAAAAAGTTACCCAAGAGTTTTTTGATATTTTGTTCCGTAATCTAGACAACGACACAACTGGGAACACAGTAGGAAAATCTTTTACTAATTTATTCGGAAGAAAATCTCAAGAACTTCAAGATGAAGGAGCTTTGATTATTGGAGGAATGAGAGAAAATTTAGACCATATGAAAAGTGCTGCTGAAGGTAAAAACGTGTTAGATGAGGTAATTGACTTAGACGCTTCTTCAAAATTAATTCCTAGATTTACAACCCGTATTAATGAAATATCTAGAACGTATAAAGATCAACTTAAAAAAGATGTAGATGAAGCTTTAAACCTAGAAGAATTATCTGGTTTAACTTTTACTGGTCGAGCTTTTAGAAAAGATATACAAACTTTTCAAAAAGCGGGAGAACCAACAGGAACTCTTAACATAGGTCGTAAACAAATAGATAAACAATTTAATGAGATATTTGAACCAAATATTTTAGAAAGATTAACTAGGTATAAAGACGGTGATTTAACTTTACCAGAAATTAACCAAATTCGAGTACAACTAAATTCTTTTGCTAGTACACTAGACCCTAGTAAAAGTGTTCCAGAACAAAAAATATTCGATTTAACTCGAAAAATACAAGACTCTATAGAAGAGTCCATGTTTAGAACAATTCGACGCAACCTTCCTAAAGGGAAAGCGGATGAAGTTATCGAAACATTAAACGTACAAAAATACGGGACTGAACTGGCAAACCAACAAGTGATTAAAAACTTAATGCAAACGCAACCAGAAGGAGTTATTGGGTATCTATTTGCAAAAGGGATAAAAGGCACTCAAGCTAATAGTCAAGCTGAAGGTTTTATGCAGTTTTTAAAAACAACTAATAGTCAAGGTGAGATAAACAGAATTAGAAATGGGACTATTGATTACATCAAAAGAAATTTTTTAGATAACGTTGATGTTGATCCAATACAACTTAGTAAAAATTATAGAAAATTCATAGAACAAAACGAAGGAACACTGAGAGCTATTTTTCCAGAAGAACAATTTAATAAAATTATTACTACAAAACAAGATTTTATTAAAAATATTATCCAACCTTTAGAAAGACTCGAAAGAAAAAATAGTTTACTTGACGCTAAATTTGGTGAAACGAATCCGTACAACATAATTACGCAAATATTAGGAGCAGGAAGCACCAGAAAAGCAGGTGGGGACATCATAGAAGATCTTGATTTTATAGATGATTTATTAGCGTCAGCAACAGGAGTTGAAAAAGAAATATTAGAAAAACAAATAAGCGATGCTGCGAAAAAATACATTGTATTAAGATCATCAGTAGACGGTAAATTTGATGTAAATATGTTAAACAAGTTCATGAACGAAGGATTTACTTCTGGTCAATTAGTGGGAGAAAATTTAAGTTTTGAAGGAGTTATTGGTAGGTTAATACAAGATAAAGACAGCTTTTTTCAGTATTTAAATGTTTTAAGAGACGTAGGAATGCGTACTCAACAAGATTTAACAAGTGATTCTGCTTTAAGAAGACAAATAAAAGAAGCAGTCTCTGATCCAGGAACTATGTATTTACGAAGATTTTTTATTCCACCTCTTACACAATTTGGTAGAAGAACAACGGCTTTAGAAAATTTAATAAAAGAACGTAATATACGATTTATGGGGGATGTTTTAACTGATGAACGATTATTTAAAGCTTATGTTGATGCTATACGAGACACTAAAAAACTTAGTGTTTTAGTAAAAATACTGAACACAGAAAGATACGCTCATTACCAAGACATCGGTAGTACAGCTAAGTTCTACGATACAGACGAAAAAGAACAAAGACCCAGTAAAAAACAAACACTAACTTCTGAAATGAGGGATGAATTGATAAACTTGCAAAATAGAATAGGAGCATTTAACTAATGAACGGATTTGGAGGAGGATTTGGAGGAAATTTAGGAGGTTTTCAACTTCCTGATTTTAGTGGTATAGACCTTGAAGGTATTGCAGCTCAAGTGGCAAAGTACACAGCTGAACAAGATTTAGCTAACGCTACGAATGAATACGAAAAGGATGCAGCTGAGACTAAGTTAAGTCAGGTTAAGGAATACGAATCAGGTATCGCTGAACTACCTCCAATAGCAGAACAAGTAATGGAACAGATGCAAAACATCCCTATTAAAGAACCAACTAGAGAAGACTTTGTTCGAGAAGACTTTGTTGATTACGAAATTGACGATCCAGTTGAAGAATTTTTACAACAAATAATAACAACAGCAGACCCAATAGTAAAACCAGATTTTGGAGAATTTGTATCGCAAGTTGAGCCCTATGATTTTGGAGAAGCTGGCAGTTTTGGAACTATTCCAACCATACCAACACCACCACCGCCTCCCCCTCCTGAGGACAACGAACCACAGGTCCGTGTTGATAAAGCTCAACTAGAGGATTATTACAATCCATATAATGACGGATATGAGGACTATATTGATGAAGAACCTGTAGACCCTATCTACGAAGAACCTGTTTATGTACCACCACCTGTTGATTCGTTACCAGAAATACCAGGAATAGGAATGCCAGCTGATCCAGCACCTGTACCTGAGAACCCGTATGAAGATATAGGTGCTTTGCCAATTGATGAATGGATGCCAAAACCAGTACCACTCATGCCACCGCCTGACCCTATATATGGTAGAGAAGATCCTGCAGCACAAACAGGTAGCGAAGCAATTTTTGATCCAGGATATGTCAGGGAAAATCCTGCGATAAGTAATTTAATACAACAACAAAGAGCGGCTTACGGAGACGCTTTAAAAAGAGCCGTGTATAAAGCACCTGATAGAGTACAAGATGATTATGTAAGACCTATGTCTGCGGCTGAATTTGGAAGCGTTCCTGGAAGATACACTCCTCCAACAGGCACTAGACCTTATGTGGGTGATCCTAGATTTGCACAAATACAACAAGATCCTGCATTACTTCCTATCGCGATGAATCACGGCGGATCGTTAAATTTAAACAGTAGTTCACTAAATAGAGGGATAGGACAGTTGCCCCCTATGCAACAAAACGATAAACTAACACAACTGTTCGCACAATCGTTTAATCCAAGGAGATAGACATGGCAATGACACCAACAGAAGAAATTATGATGATGGGGCAAAGAGCGGATGTGCCTATGGGCAACCCTCAAGCACCTGCACCTCAAGCACCTGCACCTCAAGACCCTATGGCTGCCTTAATGGGTAACGAAATGTCTTTAGGAGAAGGTGGTGTGGAAAGACCTATGCCAGAAGAAGCAGGAATGTCTATTGAACAAGACGCAGGGGCTTTAGCTGAAGCTGTAGTAGGTAGAGCAGAAGGGAATATCGAGGCTGCTGTTGCTATATTAGACACCGCTAAAGCAATGCTTATAGCAGGAGGACAGGAACAACAACAAATGCCGATGATGAAGAAAGGTGGAAAAATTCCTAAGTACGCTAGTGGTGGTCTAATGTCTGCTGAAGAAGCTAGAAGGAAATTAAACGAATACAGGTCTTAACCGATCCAGTCTTTCCACTTATCGTCTCCTAAGACTTCTTGAGCAAGATTTAACTTGCTTCTTAAAGCTTTAACTATTTTCTCGTCTACCGTCTTGGGAGAGACCAAGTCTATATAAGTTACCTTATTAACCTGTCCGATACGGTGTGCTCTGTCCTCTGATTGTAACCTTTTTTCTAAGTCGTAATTATTGCTGTAATAAACAACGTTACTAGCTTGGTGAAGCGTGATCCCGTAACCACCTGTTTGGGTATTACTTATTAAATACTGTAAGTTTGAATTAGGATCTTGGAATCTATCTATTATAGGCTGACGTTCATCTTCAGGAGTCCCGCCGTAATAAGTAGCTACCGCATCCGACCCAACTATGTCTTTAAGCTTCCCTAGTATTCTTTTAATATCGTACTGATAGTTAGCCCATATAATTGTTTTACCTTGTACTTCTTCTAGTATAGTTAATAGTTCTTCTAACCGATTGTTTTTAATCTCAACTTCTACGCCGTTATCGTGTTTAACAAATCCACAGACAACTTGATGAAGTCTAAGAATCTGGGTTAACACCGAACTAACACTGACTATTTCATGTGATTCTAGTTCTGCTATTGCATAGTCCTTTATCTCTTTATAAATCTTCCTTTGTTCAGGGGTTAGTTCAACCTCTCTGCGTTCATATATTTTATCAGGTAAATCTAAACACTCTTTCTTTAAAACCCTGTAAGAAAATTTATTTACTTTATCCGAAAGTTCCTCAAGGTTTTGATAACCCACCACCTGTCTAAAGGTTCTCTGTCCCATGCTACGATTAATTACTTTTGCATAGTGATTCTGAAACGTATAGAAAGATGAATAGCCCAGTAGTTCAGGAGACAGAAACTCCGATTGACTAAATAGGTCTAGGGGGGACTGGGTAACAGGGAAACCTGTTAATATGCGTCTGTATTTACCTTGTGTTGCAAGTTTTACTAGACTCTTAGTTCTCTGTGCTTTGGGGTTCTTAATCGTAGTTGATTCGTCAACCGCTATTAAAGCATTATGTGTTAGTAAAAACTTTTCAACAAACGTTACGCCCTTCTTAGTGCTAAACGCTTCTACATTAATAATAAGTATCTTTAATTTATCCGTTACTTCAAATAACTTAGTTAATTCTGCTTTTGCTTTTTTAGTTGGTGCGGGATTCCAAACCCCCACGTGCCGTAGAACGTGGTCAGGCATATGAGTAGGTATCTCACGTTCCGACCAGTTCTTATACACGCCTTTAGGAGCGACTATAACTGCTGCGTTAATCGCACCGCGATCATACAGTACCGCTATGTTGTCAACCAAAACCTTAGACTTGCCTGTCCCCATTTCCATGAAGTAAGCAAATTCTTCTTGATCCCAAGACCTTTTTAAAGCTTCAAGCTGATGCCCATAAGGCTCAGTTTTAAATTTATATTTCATAAAAACTTTCTAATTTCTAATAACGTATTCTATATATATTTAAGAAAATAAATAGTCCAAGATAAAAAAGTTGCTCATGCCCTCTTATTTGGTAATAGATTTTCTATACAATTAATATTTTCTAAAACGTTTTCAATAATTAAGAATCCCTTAGGTTAGAGATTTTGATTTAATTCCTATTGATTTATTAAAACTATTAGTCGTTTTGAAGAAATTTTTTTAAAAAATAAAAAGTTTTTAAAAATTACCATATCTAATATTTTAGTCCTTTACTTTGACGTTATACTAAAGTATCTTATACCCCTAGAAATTAGAAAGGAGAAAAATGACAGTATATGTCGTACAAGAGGTTCCAGGACGCAACATCGCTTCTGCTAGAGAGTATGGTGATTTTGAAGTTTTGTTACCCTCACAGACTAATATTATGTTAAGCGCGGGTCCTTCAGTCCGCAGGATAAAAAGAATCCTACAAGACTATAAGGACAGCGATTACTTATTATTAATTGGCGATCCCGCCGCTATTGGCGTAGCGTGTGCGATAGCCTCATTGTTTAATCGAGGTAAATTTAATATCCTTAAATGGGATAGACAGGAAGGAGTTTATTATCCTGTAGAAATTGACCTACACCAGAAAGGAGAATTATGAATAAAGAAACGCCCACCTTTGAGGATCTCGTTGGAGAAGAAGATGTTTCTTCTTGGAAAAACGATATTCAAGAGGGTGAACTTTCATTAGTTTCTGCCCTAGCTAATAAGCAAGTAGAACTTGCTCAAGAGTTAGCTAGTTTAGAAGAAGCAGTGAAAGCGAAAAAAGAAGAGTTTCGAGCAACCTCAGAACAAGAGTTACCAGAAGCGATGCAAGCTGCTGGTCTTTCGGAGTTAGTGCTTAGTACAGGTGAGAAGATCACCATATCTGAGTTTTATAACGCCCATATATCTAAGGTTAATCAAGAAACAGCGTACAACTGGTTAGTGAGCAACGGTCATGCGGGGCTTATTAAGAACGAAGTCTCGTTAAAGTTTGCCCGTGATCAAGAAAGGATTGCGGAAGAAACTATTTTAGCCTTAAAGGCTCGTGGGCTTTCCCCAGAAGTACGTCAGAGCGTCCACCCAAGTACATTAAAAGCTTTTGTTAAAGAGCAGTTAACGTCTGGGAAGGATATTCCATCAGAACCATTTGGAATCTATATAGGTTCCAAAGCTATTATTAAGAAGGATTAATATTATGGCAGAAGAAAAAACCAATATAGCTAAACAAGAAAATACAGCTATAGCAACATTTGACGACGACTTGTTATCAGGTGGCACAGGACTAGAAGAAACTACTACAGAGGATTTTGCTATCCCCTTTATTAGAATTCTTCAACAAATGTCCCCGCAACTTAACAAACAAGACGGTCGTTATAATCAGGATGCACAGGCTGGAATGCTAGTTAACACCGTTACTAACGAAGTTTTCAACGGTGAGAAAGGTATTACCGTTGTTCCATGTGCTTATGTTAAAAAATATATAGAGTGGATCCCTAGAGAAAAAGGTGGTGGTTTAGTTAACGCTAACCACGACTCATCTATTCTTAAGTCTTGTAGAAAAGACGAAGAAACTAGAAGACTCTATACTCCAGACGATACTGAAATAGTTGAAACGGCTCAATTTTTCGTTTTAGTATTAGAACCTGAACCACAACAAGCAGTTGTGGCATTCACCTCCACACAATTAGGTGCTTCTAGGAAGTGGCTAACTATGTTGAGAATGGCTAGGGTTCAAACAAAGTCTGGTCAATCAGTGTCTGCACCTATGTTTGCTAATACTTATACCTTAGGTACTCTTGCTCAGTCAAATGACAAAGGTAGTTGGTATGGGTTTACAGTAAACCAATTAGGGGCAACTGATATAGAAACTGCACACATAGCTAAAGAGTTTATGTCAGCAGCGAGGTCAGGTGAAGTAGAAGTGAAAGAGGAGCAGCAGCAAGACGTAGGTACTACACCTAAGTCAGCAGAGGATGCTCCGTTTTAATATAAAGGAGAGATCGTATGTCGTTAGCAGAGGAATTTGCTACACGTTATGCTGGTTTACGGCAAGCATATGGAACCTTTACAGCTACTAATGAATCACGGGAAGACGGAAAAGAGGGTGGTAAAAATGTTACAATTTCTAAAGAGTTATCCGAAAAAGATATTCTTGAATTGTGGACAAACCACCTATCAGGTGAACAAAGCATTGGGCTCGTCCCAATTGACGAGAACAATGCTTGTGTCTGGGGTGCAATTGATGTTGATGAATATCAGTTGGATCTCAAAGGGCTCTCTAAGAAGTTAGCCAAACACGAGTTACCCTTAGTCGTCTGTCGTAGCAAAAGCGGAGGGGCACATATATACTTGTTCATAGAAGAACCAGTACCAGCTTCCTTATTACAACGAAAACTTAGACAGCTTGCAGCTTCTATAGGGTATGGTCAGGCGGAAATATTTCCGAAACAGACCCAGTTGTTATTAGAAAGAGGGGATCGTGGAAGTACATTAAATATGCCTTATTTTGGGGGAGAGAACTCCACAAGATACGGTTATGGATTAAAGGGTGAGGCTCTTAGCCCTGAAGAATTTTTAGAAAGAGTAAAAGATATAACACTAACTGCAAAAGAGTTAGAAAAGTTAGAAGCAAGTCCTTTAGTTGGGGACATTGAATGGCTAGATCAAGCACCACCGTGCATACAACATCTAGTGGTTCAGGGTTTTCCTAAAGGAACTCGTAACTCAGGTTTATTCAACGTAGGTGTTTTCCTACGCAAAAAGTACCCTGATGAATGGGAAAAGCGTTTAGAACAGACCAACCTGGATTATATGCAACCACCTTTAGGTGCCCAAGAAGTTTTAACAATAGGTAAACAATTAAAAAGGAAAGATTATTTTTACAGGTGTAACGACCAACCTATAGCAAGCCATTGTAATAGTCCCTTATGTAGGACTAGAAAGCACGGTATAGGGGCAAGCGGAGGCACTCCGTTGTTCAGTAATCTAACTAAACAGGATAGTGATCCACCTATTTGGTTCTTAGACGTAGAGGGCGGAAGACTAGAGTTGGAAACCGATGACTTATTAAACCAAAATAGATTCCAACGTAAATGCATGGACGCTTTAAATAAGATACCACCGAAGGTAAAAGAAAACGTATGGAGACAAATAATCCAACAACTGTTAGATAGCTTAACGATAGTAGAAGTACCAAAAGAATCTTCTACCGAAGGGCACTTCTTAGAATTGTTAGAAACCTTCTGTACCGAGAGACCTGCAAGAGAGAAGGATGAACTCTTGCTCCACAAACCGTGGACAGAGAGAGGTAAAACTTATTTTAGATTAATGGATTTAATGGAGTATTTACATCGAAACAACTTTAAAGAATATCCTCGAAATAAACTAACCGCTAAGTTAAAACAAATGGAAGGCAGTCCTCATTTCTTCAATATAAAAGGAAAGGGTGTAAACGTTTGGTGTATAGCAGAGTTCGTTGCTCAAACTGAATCACACGACTTACCAGAATTTAAGGACAGCCCGATATGATGCATTTTATGAAAGAAGGAATGAAAGGGTATATCCCTTACATCGAGAAATGGGACGCGCCTACCGAAAGAATATTTAACGGTAAGAAAGTTATAGGCAGACCTACTAGAGCGTTTGGAGAGTCTTCATTTGAATATGCTGGAAAGCTATATGAACCCGATCCCTGGACAAAGAACATGGTTTGGATTAAAGAAGGAGCACAGGAGTATGTAAAACGAGTTACTGATCAAGACGTAGAGTTTACGTTTTGTTTATGTGGTATGTATAAGAATGGTCGTATAGGAATACCACACCATTCCGACACAGTTCCTACGCAAAAAGATCTTGTAGTCTCAATCTCGTTTGGCGAACCTAGAATATTTCAATGGAGAGAATTTGATCGTCGAATTAAAACAAAAAGTAATACAAGTGAAACAGACACCGAATCTGCCAATATAAAGAAAGTAGTTAATTACTTAATGCGAGATGGTGATGTGTTTATCTTTGACGGGGCTTCTCAAATGACAGCTACCCACTCTGTCCCTAAAATACGGGGTGTAGGTGAAAGAATTAATTTAACTTTTAGGACTGGGTTATGACACTCCCTGACCACACACAAGTAATTCTTGGACCACCAGGAACAGGGAAAACCAGTACGTTATTAGGACTAATAGAGGATGAGTTAGAGAACAACACAGACCCAACTAAGATAGGTTTCTTTACCTTTACTAAAAAGGCTGTTAATGAAGGAAAGCAAAGGGCGATGGAGCGTTTTGAATTAAGCAACAACGATCTCCCTTTTTTCAGGACGCTTCATTCGTTTGCTTTTAGACAGCTAGGACTTTCTAAAGAAAGTGTTATGGGGGTAAAGGAAGTTAGAGAATTAAACGAGGTAATGAACATTAGGCTAACGGGTAAAAACACCACTGACTCTGGACATTTATTTGGTATGAGCCATGATGATAGATTAGCGTTTATTGAAAACCTTGCCCGTATGAAACAAATCCCACTACAGGATCAATGGCACGAAGTAGAAGATGCGGTTGGTTGGTTTGAATTAGAACGTTTTGCTAGAGGGTTGACCCTATTTAAAGAAGACAGGTTATTAGTTGACTACACCGATATGTTAATAATGTTTTTAGAAACAGGACACACTCCCTTTTTCGATGCCGTATTTGTAGACGAGGCACAAGATTTATCCCCACTACAGTGGGCGGTGGTTAGAAAAATAATTAATAAAGCTAAAAAGATTTATGTAGCGGGAGACGATGACCAAGCCATATATAAATGGGCGGGGGCTGATGTAGACTATTTAATTCAAAATTCATCTAACGCAACGATACTAGAACAATCTTATCGAATACCTTCAGCCGTTCATGAATTAGCTAGCAGATGTATTGGACAAGTTAGATCCAGGATACATAAATCATGGCTACCTAGAAAAGAAACAGGTTTGGTTAGGTGGGAACCTTCTATTGAATTAATAAACATGGAGGAAGGGGATTGGTTAGTTCTAGCTAGAACAAATTATTTGCTAGAGGAGATCGATGATTACTGTAGAAACGAAGGGTGGTTTTTTGAAGTTAAAGGAAGACCCAGTATTGCGGAAACAAAAGTCCGAGCCGTGCTGTTTTGGGAAAAATTAATACAAGGAGACCCTATACTCGTCTCAGAATGCGTCAATCTGTTAAAATTCATAAAGGTTAGTAACCCTAAGTCCCTCGAAGTTTTCGACTTTGACGTAACCATGACGCACAAGTCTCTAAAGAAGTTATTTCCAGACCTACCTGAGGGACATTGGTACGATTCGTTCACCGCTTTAACTCCTAAAGAGATTAGTTACCTCAGAGCAATGCTTCGTAGAGGAGAAAAAATTACAAAAGAACCAAGAATCCGTTTGTCAACCATACACGCTGCGAAAGGTGGTGAAGCAACTAACGTAGTTTTGCTTACGGATATAACGACAAGAGTTTATAAGAATTATCAGGCTAACCCTGATGATGAGAACAGGGTGTTTTATGTGGGGCTGACAAGGGCAAAAGAAAACTTGTATCTTATTGAGCCGCAAACGACGCGCTGCTTTCAGTTTTAAAAACCTCTTTACTTTGCACATAAAAGTAAAGGATAATTAAATAAGTAAATTAGAAAGGAGAAAATATGTCATCAATAAGACGAAAATTAAAAGTTAATGAAAACGATAGTAAAAATACTCGTATGGATTTGGCTTCAGCAGGTGTACTAGGAAACTGGCGACCTGACGAACTGGCTCACATGAGTAGGTTCGATAAAATTGCTTCTCTTTGCGTAGAAGAAGCGAAGTTACTAGGAAGACCTCTCGACACCTTAGAAATAGGTTGTGGGGAATGTTGGTCTTTAAGAGTTTTATATAAAGCTTATGTGGTTAAGAAATCCGATATTATCCGTTCATATTATGGTTACGATATCGATCCCGCTTGCGAACTAGAAAACCCTTTTTGGTCAAACGGTGGAGGAGAGTTAAAAGACTCCACTTGGTTTAAGAATTTTAATGGAGAAATCCGTATACAAGACCTTACTACAAATCCGATACTAGACTTACCGAGTGAAAGTATAGACTTTTTCTGGTCTACCGAAGTTATAGAACACATGGGGAGGGAGTTTGTTCCCGCGTGGCTTGATGAAGCTGCAAGAGTTATGCGACCCGATGCTATAGCTTATGTATCTACTCCTAACCACGACGGCTCTAATGATAAGTTACCAGAGGATCATGTATATGAGTGGGGGTTTCAAGAACTTAAAGAAGAACTAGAAAGGAACTTCCATATAGAAGCGGTTACAGGAACGTTTATGCAAATACCTAAATTAAGAAAAGCTATGTCTGGAGACAACTATACTCAGGGCGGGTGGAGCGTAGAACAAATGTTATTATTACAAGAACGTTTTGGGAAACAATTCTTTAGAATGGCGGCAGCAGTATTCTATCCTGAAATAGCTAACAACTGTGCGTGGAGACTGAGGAAGAAGTGAAGTTTATACCTGAACAACTAGATATTTATTTCTATTGGCTTCATGAAAGGGAGCGGATTCGTATGTTAAAAGAAGACGCTCTAGAAGAACCGCCTTGGACTTATGATGAAATATTACAAAAGTATAAGTTTTGTCAGGTCTTTAGGGAAGACGACCGAACGACTCGTTGGTTTAGAACACATATCCGCGACCCGTTGATAGATTCTCCTGATGTTTTTATGGCTACAGTAATATTTCGTTGGTTTAATTATATTGAAACAGGAAGAACATTACTTAAGCACAATCTTTTGCGTAATTGGGATAGAAAGAAAGCTATCGAAGAAATAACTAAACAAGATAAATGGGTAACGGGAGCGTTTATCGTTAAAACTCCGAACCGAATGGATAAGGTAACGGGAGTAGCGGAGTGTGTCTCTCATATGTGGAGAGATAAACAATACCTAATAGACGCATTAGAAATGAAACGAGAAGAAGGAAAAGCTTCTTTAGAATACACTTGGGAACTTTTAAGGGATTATCCGTACATGGGACCATTCATGTCTTACGAAGTAGTTACTGATCTAAGGCACACTTATTTATTAGAGGATGCTAAAGATATTCTTACTTGGGCTAATGCTGGTCCAGGAGCCATGCGAGGGCTCAATCGTTTAACAGGGAGAGATTTAGATTTTTGTAGAAGAACTCATCCTTGGAACGAAGAAATGCAAGAGTTATGGAAAATAGCACGACACGAAAGATTAGACAGCTTTCTCATAGATTATACAAAATTTGAGATGAGAGAGGTGGAAGGGGGACTTTGTGAGTTTGATAAATACTCTAGGATTTTAAATAAACAAGGAACAACAAGAAGTATTTATAAATACAACAAAGATCTTCCATTAATAGAAGATTTACTAGAAGGAGAAAATGATGAGTAGATATAAAGATCAAGCGATTGATTTATTAGATGAGTATGGTGATGTGGTTGACATTTACTATACGCAATTTTTAGAAGTAGCCTTCTTTCTTAAGGTTCCAGCAAGCTATAGTATGGCTCTTGGATTCTTAAAGAAGAAACTACCTCAATTAAGCAACGACCAGTTAGGGTTTTTAATTAACGAAATAACATCAGCATACCACGAAACAGAATGAAGGTAATAAACGCTAGAAACGTTAACGATGCTTTTTTGCTGGGGTTGGATCTATTCCAAGACCCTAGAAACTTTAGGGAACAAAAGAGTAGAAATGGTGTTACGTTTGAAGCTTTAGAACCTGTGACCACAGTGTATGAACGACCTTGGGAAAGAGTCATGTTGATTAAACTACGGGACGCTAACCCTTTCTTTCATTTTATAGAAGGACTTTGGATGTTAGCGGGTAGAAATGATTTAAAACCACTCACTTATTATGTTAAGTCTATGGAAGATTTTTCAGATGACGGTGAAACGTTGTGGGGTGCTTATGGTTGGCGTTGGAAAGACTACTTTGAAAAAGACCAACTTCAAATAATTATCCAACAATTAAAGGATAACCCCGAAGATAGAAGATGTGTTCTACAAATGTGGGATGTAAAAGAAGATTTAAACCGAGACGGAAAAGATGTTCCATGTAACACGAATATATATTTTAAGATTAGAGATAAGAAGCTACAGATGACTGTATGTAATCGATCCAACGATATGCTTTGGGGAGCCTACGGTGCTAACGCAGTACATATGTCTATGTTACAAGAATACATGGCGGAGTGTATAGGAGTAGGTATAGGAACGTATAGACAGGTTAGCGACAGTTTCCACGTATACCACAACGAAGTATGGGAAAGGGTAAAAGGACTAGAGATAGATCCTTGGACTTATTCAGAAATTAAAAACCCATACGATACTTTAGAAAACCCAATACATACAACGTTCATAACAGAACCTGAAGTATTTGATTGGGAATTAGATAGATTTTTTAGTATTCATCCCAGCGATATTCATTCTTATGATGACGGTTGGGTGAACCCCGCGTTTAAAGATATTGCCATACCTATGGTGAAATCTTTTCAAGCGCATAAAAAAAGGGATTATCTGAAAGCTTATAGAGAAGTTATGAAGATACTTCCGAACGATTGGATGACGGCTTGTTTCGACTGGATAAAAAAGCGAGATTTGTCGTGGTCTTTAAATAATAAAGGAGATAAATATGCCCGATAACAAGTGGGAAAATATGCGCAATATAGCGCAAAGAGATTTAGAAGCTTTGAAAAAAGCTGAAGAATCATATGGGAATTCTTGGAGGCGTCGCGGTGGCGTTGGTGCTTTCATGATGTTGGCTCGTAAGTTCGATAGAATAGAACACCAGTCCGAAAGGCATGCGTGGGATATATTCGAAGCGGGTGAAGCCTTTAAAGGTGAAGCTGGTCTACTCGATGATATTCGAGACTTACGAAGATATTTAATACTCGTTGAAGATTTTATTCTTCATAACGAGGAAACTCAAAATACGGAGGAAGCACAATGGGAATATTCGACTGGTTCAGAAGAACCACAGGAAGAAAACCAAGAAAGCCAATCGTAGCTGATGCTGAGGGTAAAAGCCCTTACGAACAAGCTAAAGAGATTCTGGCTCAAAAGGAAACTGTTATTAAAACAAAAATAAAAGAGGGAGAGGTAACTTTAGAAAAGTTTGAAAAAGCACCTGTTCTTAAAGAAGCCCCAAAACCTAAACGCGCTAGGACTAAGAAAGGGACGTATGTAGCAGACGATAAGTCTACTCCAGACGTTAACGAAGCGTGGGAGGGTGGTAAGGCTCCTAAGAAAAAGGCTACTGCTAAGAAGCCTGCTGCTAAGAAGACTACTATTAAAAGAGTTAAAAAGACAGGTAAATAATGCAACAAACTCCTATGTTTTCCCCCGAAAGTGACTGGTCTATACCAGACATTTTTCCTAAGTTTGCGGACAATGAACGTATCGCAATAGACTTAGAAACATATGACCCAAACCTATTGGTGTCAGGTCCAGGATGGGCGACCAATAAGGGTCATGTTGTGGGGGTAGGTGTCGCCACTAAAGATTGGAAAGGTTACTTTCCGATTCGCCATGAAGGCGGTGGCAACCTTGATGAGGCAGTTGTCTTGCGATGGCTACAAAATACGCTCTCTCACCCAGAGCGTGAAGTCGTTTTTCATAATGCACTATACGATGTTGGTTGGTTGAGAAGGGAAGGGGTAGAGATAAAGGGTAAAATCCTTGATACTATTTTTGCTGCTCCAATTATAGATGAGAATCGATACTCCTACTCACTCGACGCACTCGGAAAAGAGTATTGTGGAGAACGAAAAGACGAGTCGTTATTGCAAGATGCTGCCTTAGCTTGGGGGATTAATCCCAAATCAGAAATGTATAAGCTACACTCTAAGTATGTTGGACCTTATGGTGAACAAGATGCAGCACTCACTTTAAAGCTATACGATAAATTACAAGAAGAAATAAAAGAACAAAGTTTAGAAACAATCTACGAACTTGAATGTAGATTAATACCTCTCTTAATTGAAATGCGTTGGAGAGGCGTCAGAGTAGACGAAGAAAAAGCGGAACAAATAAGTAAGGACTTATCTATCAGAGAACAAAAACTATTAGTAGAAATTAAGCGTAAGTATGGGGAGGACGTAAACCTTTGGGCTAATGCATCTCTACAAAAAGTATTCGATAAGAATAAACTACCCTACCCAAGAACAGAAAAAGGTATGGCTAGTTTCCAAAGACAATGGCTAGAGAGCCACGAACACGAATTACCTAAGATGATTGTAGAAGCTAGAAAATTAAATAAAGCTAGAACTACGTTTATCGAAAAGATGATATCAGAACACGCAGTAAATGGAAGGATACACGCGGAAGCCCACCCCTTAAGAAACGATGCGGGAGGTACGGTTAGTGGTCGTTTTAGTTACAGTAACCCTAACCTACAACAAGTGCCTGCAAGAGACCCTGAACTAGGAGCATTAATACGTTCTTTGTTTATTCCAGAGGAAGGCTGTCAGTGGGGGTTATTCGATTACTCACAACAAGAACCCAGACTTACCGTACACTACGCTAACGAGATGAAGCTAATAGGGGCTGAGGACGCCGTAAACGCCTATAGGGATAAGAACGCGGATTTCCACCAGATAGTAGCCGATATGGCTAAAATACCGCGTAAACAGGCTAAAAATATTAACTTAGGACTAAGCTACGGAATGGGTAAGCAGAAACTAATTAAAGAGTTAGGACTTGATGAATTAGAAGCAGAAGGTCTACTCTCACAATACCATGAGAAAGTTCCCTTTATTCGAGGTCTACAAGACCAGTGTGCTCGTGTAGCAATGGATAGAGGGTTTATACGGACTCTTGCAGGGAGACGCTGTCATTTCGATCTGTGGGAACACAGGTACGATAGAAGCACTCCCTTGCCTTATGAGGAGGCTAAAGAAAAATACGGAGACAATATAAAACGATCTTATACATATAAAGCCCTGAATAGGCTGATACAAGGATCAGCAGCTGACATGACCAAGTTAGCAATGTTGGATCTATGGGAGGAAGGAATTGTTCCTCACGTACAAGTTCACGATGAAGTGGACATATCTATAGAAGATAAGGCACAAGCAGATAAAGTTGCAAGAATAATGGAAAACTGTGTTAAGCTTGCTGTGCCCCTTGTTGTAGATACAGAACTCGGCACAAGTTGGGGTGATACGGAGGAAATATGAAAGGTATATCGAAACAAGATGCAGAAATGTACTCGGCTCGTTATAGATCAATCTACGACCAGTGGACAGACGAAAAAGAACCTGTTACGTTAGAAGCGTTAGGAAAAGAACACGACCTAACTAAACAACGTATATGGCAAATTGTTACTAGATGTAAATTAGGAAGTGGCGACTATTACTACGGCAAGAACATAGCCCGTGATAAATGGTCTGAACTCTACTCTACGTTTAAAGACAAAAACCAAACTCGTCTAGCGTTTAATGAATGGTTAGAAGAACAGAACATAAGAGTTTTTGACCATAATAAAACAGTAGCACCACACACAGGGTGGGACTGGAAGTAGTGAGATGAACAGGATAGAGGGATTCATTAAATTTATAGAATTCCTCCCTGTTTTAGAAGTTGTTAAGAAACAACCTCTCCGTGCGATTTACATAGAAACATCAGGGGCTTCCAAAAAACACAAATCAACTTGTTGTGAATGTAAAAAAGAATTTACTTATAAGAACAACACTTCAGCATCGCGTAAGTATTGTTCTGAGACTTGTAGAAGTATTGTTCGCAAACGCAGATACTACTATGTAACTAACGAAGAAAAAGTAAGGTTTTGTGCTGTTTGTGAAACCCCTATGCCTTTAGGAACAGATATTATTTGTTCAGACGAATGCAAAAGACAGCAACAATTAGAAAAGAATAAGAATCCTTTTTCTATAACAAATTTAACAGAAGACAGATACCCCCACGAACCAAACGTAATGCCAACCCATTACGTTGCCCCAGAAATACTAGAGCAAGCGATACTCTACACAGATTGCGCCACAGACATACAAAATAATGGTCACGCTTGTGCTATATACGAAGACATGGCAGAACTAGAAAGAATAATGATGTATGAAGCAGGGATAAAACCTACACGTTATGAAAGAAGACCTAAAGCTAAATGGAGTGGGCAAAATTACCAATCAGTAAAAGCAGCAAGGAACTACCGTAGAGAAAAACTAGGTCTACCCAAACTACCTTCCATAGCAACAAGTAATCTTGATAAACAAATGGTAGAGATGAACGAAAGAAGACATGGCAAAAGACCTAAATTACAATTTAGCAAAAAAGAATTAATGTATCGAGCAGAAGAAGCAAACGTAGGGTTTGCGACAATAACACCTATGAGAACTAAGAGCGGAAAATCAATAGCGGAGATATTAGACGATGTCCAAAGAAAAAAATCTATGGGGACTAATTGACGTTACGGTGCGGATTTTTCAACAACAGGTAACTATAATACCGCGATAGGAAATCATGGCTAAAGAAAAAAATCTATGGGCTCTAGTTAGAGACAATCTACTCGACTTTCATCTTCAAAGAATCGAAACAGGTTTGACTGGTTCAGGTGTACCTGATGTCAATGGCTGTAAGAAAGGGCAAGAGTTTTGGATAGAACTAAAAGAAATTCACTCGGGTAACTCACTCACTCTACGACCTATGCAAGTCTCGTGGCTCGTGAAACGTGCTCAACACGGTGGGCAAGTCTTTGTTCTTGCTCGGAAAAATAATCAAATGAAACTATTCCATGTTGATGGGTTGGAAAGGGCTCAAGAAATCGTTAAAGGCGGTTTTAAGTCTGATGCTCTCCTTACTCTCGACATTCCCTACGACTGGGATGCTCTAGGTACTGCTTTACTTTCGTAACTTTGGTACCTATAATGGTTAACGTAGCTAAAAGCTACGATCATTAACAGTGCAATAAGAAAGGAGAAATATATGGCACATCAAGTAGAAACAATGGCATGGGCAGGCGACAAACCTTGGCACGGATTGGGTGTTGAGGTGTCTAATGACCTAACGCCATTGGAAATGCAGGAAGCGGCACAGCTTAACTGGACAGTTAGTAAACGTCCTAGTTATACGCTAGACGCCCCTGAGTGGAGCGAAGATGTTGGTATTATCCAAGCGGATAGTACCTTTCACATCGTTCGTGATTCTGATAACCGAATATTAAGTCATTGCGGTAGGGACTATATCCCTATTCAAAATGAGGACGTATTCAAGTTCTTTAAACGTTTCACCGAAGCAGGACACATGACTATGGAAACTGCAGGTAGCTTAAAAGACGGCGGAGAAGTTTGGGGTTTAGCCAAAATATCCGAAGACTTTGAGTTAGCGGGTGGCGATGAAATTAAAGGTTATCTTTTAATTAACCAACCGCATATTGTTGGTAGGTCTTTGACCATTAAGTTAACGCCTATAAGGGTAGTGTGCAACAACACACTTACTTTTGCGTTACAACAAGGTGGAACAGCCTCCTTCCGTATGCCCCACGTTAGAGAGTTTGGTGACGACGTTATGAAAACTGCTGAGGAAGCATTAGGTCTTTCCGCAGAACGCATGACTGAGTTTAGAAACGCGGCAACGCTTCTTTCTAAAAAGAAAGCCAAGCATTCTAATGTACTTGAGTTTATTGGTGAAGTTTATCAGCCCGACATGATCGCGGAATATAGACGTAACCTAGAACTTAAAGCACAAGGTAAAAAGATTGGAGAGGAAAGCCCTCTTATCGATCAATTTAACTCGTACCCCAAATTAGTTGTTGAAGCCCTAGAGCGTCAACCAGGAGCCAATTTAGCTTCATCTAAAGGAACGTGGTGGGGAGCATTAAATGCGGTTACATACGTGGAAGATCATTTACGCGAGTCTCAAGAAGCGGGTAATGCTCTACACAGCGCGTGGTTTGGTGTCTCAGCTAATAGAAAAGCTAAAGCACTTAATCTTGCTGTGAAGTACGCGGAGGCAGCATAATGCCAGACGATCCTAAAAATTATCAGCTTGATGCTGAAGTTACAGGGATCATCTGGGCAGCACTATTCGAGTCAGGGAATACTGAACTGGCTCGAGTGTTGTCCGATACTATGATCGCACAAGGTTGTCAGGAATTGAAGGGGACTACAGATACCTCCCTTATCCTGATGTTTTGGAAAAACCACATGGAGGATAACAATATATTACATGTTGTTCCTCCCACAGAGGAGCTAAATTAGTGAAAAATTTAGATAATGAATCTCTCCGTGATGAAGAGACTGGTCTAGTTATAGATATAGGGATCCCCTTTCCAGAGGACACTCGATCTGGTACTAGATACCCGTTTGCAAAAATGGAAGTAAGTGACTCTATCTTTATACCATTAAAAGAAGGCGATAACGCAAACAGGTTGAAGAACCGTTTGTCTCAAGCCAGCAGAACCTTTGGTAAAAAGCAAGAGCCTGAACAAAAGTTCATACTTCGTTATAGGTTAGAGAACGAAACTTCAGGTGTTCGCATCTGGAGGAAAGAATAATGGATCCAGCCTACGTTAAACAATTAGAAGGACGAATAGTAGAGTTAACCACTCTACTATCCGACTTAGTTACTCACGTGGAACAGGACATATCTAGGGAAGAAGGCACCAAACATCTATGGTCTACAGTTGACCACATAAATGACAAATTTGGTGCTAATCCTTCCTCTGTATACGTCACGCAAGATCCTGAGTTTGATCAAGATCCTGATCTTGATTAAGGGTGTTTTTTAGTGCTTTACTTTCGTAATGCTCGTATATAAAATACTTATTATGTTCTACCGCAAGGTAGATAAGGTTGCATCGAAAGATGTTTGTGTAGAAAGAAGAAAGGAGAAAGAATATGGCAACTTTAGCTGTAGCTAGTTCGACTAGCAAGACTCCTGCTAAAAAAGCACCAGTGAAAGCAAAGGTAAATGGTAAAAGCAATGGAGTTTCCATTCCTAAACCAACTACTACTGGGAAAGGAACAGTCCGCAAACTGTACAAGTACAGCGGAACGTTTCCTGAAAACGTGGATAAATTCACGGCTCAGATGCTGGCACTAATTGAAACTGTGGCTGAAGCTAAAAAAGGAGAACTAGATTCTTCTAGCTTTACTGCACAGGAATGTGTTAAATTAGCAGTGAAAAATGGTTTTCTTTCAACTAGACAGGATCCACTTAGGATCTTCAGGTTTTACAAAAACCGCCTAGTTGATGAAGGCTACTTCATAGAACTGTAATGGTTTAGAGTGTGATGGGTTTCTATTCATAGCGGCAATAGATTTCCCATCACATTCACCATTCACTTAAATTAGGGGAGCAGATGATCACGTTAAAAGTAATTAAAGAAGACGGAACTCAAAAAGAGGTGCAAATCTCAACACTTAGTAACCACCTAGTAAACGAATTAGAAGAAAAGGTGAATTCAGCTAAGAAAATAGAAAAGCAAGACCTAGTTAATATCGTGTATGATTCAATACTAGATTTTGCGGAGAAAAATTAATGGATGAAGAAGACCTTAAAGAGTTAAACGAGATAATCGAAACTGACTTAGAAAAAAGGGTGAAGATAGAAATACCTTTTGAAAGCCTAGTTTTGTTTTCAACGGCTTTAGGACACTATAGGGAGTTTATTCTCGACCAAACGTCGGTTGGGAATATTGAGGAAGGTATTAGGGATATAATGCTGGAAAGAGTTGACAGTTCTGTCGAGTTTTTAATCAAAGTAATGATGGAAGAAGGTGATGAACTATATGAAAAATTAAGTGAATTTAGTTTACTCGCCTTACTTAGGAATCCTGAGAATACTACTTTGCAATAGTCTTTTTACTGCTTTACTTTCGCGTAAATGGTAACTAAACTTTTAATAACTAAAAAAGGAGACGTTTATGAAAAAATGCGATATTTGTTGGGGGGACATTAAACCTCAAACCAACAATAAAGGAGAGGTTGTTTGGGATCAAGGTGACAATGCTGAACCCATAGTAGCCGAAGGAAGATGTTGTACATCTTGTAATAACTTACACGTTATACCCATACGAATGCTTCGTGTGAGTAGGGCGTTACACTAGAAAGGAGAAAGATATGCCAAATTGGTGTCATAATAGAGTCGAGATCTACGGAGATGACGAAGAACTCGCAAAAATTAAAAAACAGGTAGAAACTAAAGAGTCGTTGTTCGATTTTGATACAATTATCCCGATGCCTTCAGCACTTAAATATACTGAACGTTCGGATGATGAAGATTACGAATTAGTAATGGGTAAATACGTTCCGAAAGATGAGGTCGCTCGAAGGCGTCTAATTGTTGAGTACGGTGCCGATAACTGGTACGATTGGTCAATTAATTGTTGGGGGACTAAGTGGAATAGTTGCGATTGTGAAGTAGAAGATGAAGGTGATGTATTACGCTATACATTTAATACAGCGTGGGGACCACCAGAACCAATTATTTATAAATTACGAGAACTCTACCCAGACGTAACTATTAGTGCATTTTATGACGAGCCTGGAATGGAAGTTGCAGGTTATTTATGAGTTTTAATCTGACCCAACGATAAAGTGGTGCGTACTAGCAGGTGCCATAGTCTGAAACGAGAGGAGAATCCATCATCATGTTTACCCTATAGACATGGATGGTGGGCTGATGAGGACAAAGTTGTTGAAAACGGGGTCAGGCGTTTATCCTAACGTTGTTATACGTTTCCACAACACTGCTTTATTTTGGGGTTGTTGCCCTTTAAAATATATAAGGTATTAACTAAGAAAGGAGAAAGATATGGGAAAAATTTACGGAAGTATGGATGTTCAAAACAGAACAAACCGTACAGAAGAAATTGTTGCAGAAGGTAAGGCTCATCGTGAGAAATATCCTTCATTTATTAGCAATAAACCTATTGAGTATGAAGACCATTCATATAAACAAGAAATTAGTAAACAGTACACTGTTGCTGTTGCCTACAACAAGGGAGGGTATCAAGTTATACCCAAAACACAAATTAAACACATAGGGAGGAAATAATGCCAAAATGTAAAGAATGTAACGGAAAAGGAATGGTGGGAGTTGAGAGTGGACTTAAACATCCAGCACCTGAATTTATAATAGGTTGGAAATGTAAAGAGTGTTCTGGATCAGATGACTTTATTGGGAGAAATAAATGAAAGGTATATTAATTGACCCACACAAAGAAGAAATTTCCGAAGTAGAAGTTGGTGACGGCATTCATGAAATTTACAGGGTGATCGAAGCTAATCTATTCGACATCGCCACACTTAATGAAGAAGACACGATGTACATCGATGACGAAGGACTACTAAAAGAAAACCGATACTTTAGTCTCCCTGTTCAAATAGGAGGTCGAAGGAACTTTGCTGGCAAAGCTTTGATCTTAGGTTACAATAATGAAGGTGATACTTTTAGTACACGATTAACCGTGAACGATGTTGAAAAAAGGATCAAGTGGCTTCCCGAAGACCATGTTGAAGAACCTTATTTTCAATTTGTGGAGATTAAATAATGAGAAAAGCAACAGTTAACATAAACCACACTTCCGATACAGGCTCTAGGGGCAAGAAAACCTCCATAGGGCGTAGAAACTTTGGAACTTCTACGATGAACAAACACAAACGTAGAAGTATGGGCAAAAAATACAGGGGGCAAGGATGAACGGACGAAAAAGTAAAAAGATTCGTAATATGTTAAAAGAACAAGGAGTTGATTGGAGTGAATCAAAACCTGTTCAACAAGTAATGAAGGACCACGAGGGTAATGAAAAACGCTTAGAGCGTATTTTCCAAGACCCGAAAAGTGGTCGAGCAATTTATCGTGCTATGAAGAAGATCGTAAAATCAAAGCGTTCTTTTTAGTGCTTTACTTTGGCTACTTTGGAGAGTAAAGTAGTTAGTATCTTATTAATAACTAAGAAAGGAGAAAGATATGAGCGTAGATGTTAGTTTACATAACGTAAAAACAGTTGAAACAACTGAACCTAATAAACTTTTTAAATCACCAGATCTTGAAAGCGATGGCACGTATGTGATGGATCTTTTAATTACACATAAAGGTTTTGAAGGCGAGGAAGAAATGAAAATTACTTTGTTTGGTACGAAAGAACAACTAAACGTAATTACAGGAGTGCCAAGATGAGTAGACCAATCGAAACGGTTAAAGACTTAGTTGGTGAAAAAGTTGGCAAACTATTATTTAACGAAGTTGACGAAGTACAAAATGCTTGTACGGATCGTATTTGTGATTTGATCGCGGAAAGCGACAGACCACATAACCCGCATCTAAACGAGATACACGGACTCGTTAACGAGTTTTTACACGAACTTTACGGCGACGATATTGACAGGGCTAGGCGGGAGTCTGAGTGGGTCAAACTTGGCGTAGAAGTAACATTAAAAGGGAGAATATAAATGGGAAATAGAGCAGTAATAGCGTTCGATGACGAACATAGAGAAAAAGACCAATGTCCAGCAATCTACCTTCATTGGAACGGTAGTGAGTATTCTGTGGACGCTTTTTTGAAAGCCGCCAAAGAGTTTGGAATACGTGGCGATGACCCCAGCTATTGTATAGCTAGATTAACACAAGTTATTGGCAACACAATAGGAGGGACTTTATCGTTAGGAGTAGGTTGTTATGGCGATTTTGGTCATCCTGGTGATAACGGTGTTTATTGGATTAAAAATTGGGAAGTCGTTAGACGCGATAATGATTATTATGAAGATGAGTATAAAAGTCAAAACTATCAAGCTTGGCACGAAGAAGTGTATCATGACACTTTGGAAGCAAATAAAGATTATTTTGAAAGGGGAGCAAAAGTACAATGACTGAATTTAGAGACGCAGTAGAGAAACAAAGGGGGCTACAAGCCTATGAGGAATGGGCGAAGCAACTTAAATATCATCACTATAACGACTATATAGAGGAAAGAGTGTTTAATGACGGCAGTAAGACTCTAACCGACATCAGGACTGGCAAGGTAATAGAAGAACCAAGAAAGCAACGTAGAAGAGAGTTAATGGATTCCAGCCCTTTTCGTTGGTTTTTGTACAAAATAGGATTTTATAATGACGAAAATTGAGATTATATTTACCGACCCTCGTGCTGAAGAACGACACGCTCCTCAGTACGCGACTGTGGGATCCGCAGGACTAGATTTGCGATCCTGCGATAACGCTATGATCCATCCTGGAGAAACAGTAGAGTTCCCTATGGGTTATTCAATATATATAGGAGATCACACGCTCGCTGGATTGATTATGCCTAGATCAGGTTTAGGAGTTAAGGGCATCATGCCAGCAAACGTATTAGGTTTAATCGATTCTGACTATCAAGGAGAGTTGATAGTGCACCTTAAAAATCATGGGAACGAAAAGTTTCTCATTCAAAATGGAGACCGCATTGCTCAACTTGTATTCATGCCAGTCGAGCACGTGATGTTTTCAATTGTAGATAAGTTTAGCCACATCACGGATCGTGGTGAGGGCGGCTTTGGGAGCACAGGAAATGGGTGACGATTTTAATATAAAGGTCAGGATTGCAGTCTACTCTACAAAAGGAGAGTTTATTAAACAATGCGATAGTTCCGTATTTTCTGACGAGACGATTAAATCTATTATGGACGATATAGGGAGGGAAATGGATGATGGATGAGAAGCTAACTGGAAACCAATACACATATAGTGTGTCTGTGATGGTTAAAACTAAAGATACAGACTTAACAATCGAAGACGCTGTTGAAACACTCAATCTTAGCGAAAGTGATTATTCTGGTCTCATGGATAAATTAGATAATTATGTTATTAACAAAGGGTGGGAAGAAGACCCAAACACAAACTATGGCTAACGGCTCGTTGTCCGCGTCCAGTTACTGCTTTAGTTTCGCTTTGCTCCCCTTTATAATATATATACGCGTAAAAAGAGTT
>VTLG01016533.1_pt1 | contig 26134 bp, 40 predicted proteins | sample 4694571 | NCBI WGS metagenome assembly VTLG01 (sample SAMN12604809, study PRJNA352737) | marine metagenome | biome: ENVO:00000447; feature: ENVO:00000209|ENVO:00000569|ENVO:01000036; material: ENVO:00002151; isolation source: viral sequences binned using virsorter ...
CCTTCCGTGGGAGGCCATTCGAGCCATCAAAACACTCCAAAATACCGCCAAAAAAACTTTCAAAACCCGGCCAGTTTTTGCTGATTTTCACCCTTTCGCACGGAGATCCCGCGCATTATGCCCGCTAACTCTCACACGAAGGGGGCTTGACGGTTCGGCTTTCGACCTGTAGCTTTGTTGGGGCTGGAGCGGTGAGGCTTCAGGCCAAGAAGAAAATATAAAACAAATAACGTGGGAGTTATATATGTACGACTTTACTCAAATCGATGAAAACAGACTTGCAAGCTTCAGGCAATTTGAAGGTGTGATTAGTATGTTTACTGCTTGTCTTGCCAAGAAGAAAAGAATAAGTAAAACTAAGAACCCTAAAGGGTTTCGAGTTCTACGAGCTAGAGTTAGAGCAGCTACTTGTGCTCACTACGGAGATAATACTAGGATGACTCACGGTGATGTTCAGAAGTTTTTTAAACTTCAAGTGATCCCAAACGAGATTGCTAGCAAAGTTAAAGATGTTAAAGATCTAAAAGCTTAACAATAATTAACTTCGGGGAGTCTTATCGGCTCCCCATAACCAAGGAAAATAAATGACAAAATTAAGCACAGCAATAGCTCAGTTAACAAATTTAAATTTAAATCTTATGAACATCATTATGGATGATAGTTTTGATAAACTAGAGACATTGCAATGGATACGCAGAGAAGCTGGAGATGTTGCTAGGGAGGCTAGAGTCTCCGAAAATTTAGACATAGTATTAAATTTATATCGCATTGCTAATAAAGCAGATAATCTTATCGATGAATTGGTAGGTAGAAAAAAGAGTATAACTCACTACTATCCAGAAACTAAAAAAGAATATAAACTTTGGATGGAGGATTTTGATAAATTTGACAAGTTTATCCGAAAAATTTACCAGTATGAACTATCAATCGGTTATACTGTGTATACCCCAGCAGGGCAAGGATAATAAAATAATTAACTTCGGGGAGTCCTAGTGGCTCCCCATAACTTAGGAGATAGTATAATGTTTAGATTTGCATGGTGTGTTTTGTTGTCAATTTATTTAATGTTTGCAGTTATGATGACCTACGGCTCAGTATTATTATTGCTTGAGATTCCTAGTACAGGCTTGACAACAGGAATGATATTTGCTCTACTGTTGTTCGGCACTGCATTGTTTGGATCTTGGATAGTATCTGTTCATGTCTTTACTGTAATGAGTCGTGAATTAAGAAGGCATCGTAGTAGAAAACTAAGGAAATCTATATGGAGTTAATTACCTCAGAAGCTTTACAAACTTTAGAGTCTTATAAGTCTTATATAATGAATTATAATTTACCCTTATTAGGGTTTAATAGTTCTCAAAAGATCTTAAAAGGCTTTAAAGAGAAGAAGTATACTACAGGTATATTATATTTACAACCTGCTGATTCAGTATCTAGGAAAACTCTTTGTCCTTTTGCTACTGTTGCAGATTGTAAAGACGATTGTTTGGGTAAAAAGTCTGGTAGGTTAGCTATGAATAAATCACAGTTAGCTATGACTAGAAGAACAATACAATACTTAACTGACCCCGATGGGTTTAAGGAGAGACTACGAGCAGAGATATTAAAGAATAAAAAAGATAACTATTGCATCCGTCTTAACGGTACTAGTGATATTGATTGGAGTGATTTAATTTCTTCGCTTCCCGATGTACAATTCTATGACTATAGTAAAATACTAAAGAGGGTAGAAAGAAATAAATTAAATAACTATCACTTAACTTATTCGGCCTCGTTTGTTAGTAATAAAATGGTTAATGAAACTAAGAAAGCTTTTAATCTAGGATTAAATATTGCACTGCCATTAAATACTAAAGAAGCCAAGGGCGAGTTCAAGCGACCAGCTAGTATTATTATCAACGGTGAACGTAGGAAGTTAAATAACTTTGATACTACAGACCTACGATTCCTTGATGAAAATGGTAGTATTGGTACGTTACTACGGAAGGGTTCTAGTATAAAACAAAGACTATCGGAGATGACTCGACCTAGTTTCTTCGGTAATATAAATACGCTTGGGTTACTGGCTTGACAGCCTTTGACCTAGGTGCTATGGTATGGCCTCGCTTCGGCGAACTTTAATTAACTTTAGGGAGTTTAAATATGACTGATTCAAAAGACTTTGATGCAGTTAAAGGATTGACATTTAGCCAAGTAGAACTTGTTGTGCTTGGAAAACTAATGGATGATATGACTAGTTTAATAAATTATTCTACGAGGTCTGAGCAGGATCTTGATGGACTTAAAGCTACTTTGGAATGTGCATCGGAAGATAGATACCCTAGCAGTAGCAGACAGTTTCAAGAGTGCGACCTTGCAGATTTATTATTGACCGCAGTTAAAAGACTTGAAGTTAAAGAAAGGAGTGCAGCATAATGACGATAGTATCAATGTTCAAAAACAATAATGAAGTAGATAATCTACGTGACTCTGGCTATGCCGGGGCTGACTTTGAAGTGGGCAACTCACCTGTTATGTTTGATAATGGTATAGGGTTTAATAAAAGTATTTTAAATCATAAAAGAGTTTACTTTCGTCGGGACACTGGCGAGGCGTTAGCTATCCACGGTGAGCGTTACAAACCAGTATCACATAAAGAAATGATTGATACGGCTCGTAATGTTTTGGAGCGTAGTAACCTAAACCTTGAAGGTATCCAAGAAGATATTAGGGTAGGCGATAATGGATCTACTTGTTTTGTCCGTCACTTCATGCCAAGCCATGAGATTAAAACTCCCGATGGTGACACTGCCCAAATGACCATGCTGCATATTAATTCTTTTAATTCAGTATGGCCGTATCAGGCTACAGCTGGAGCACATCAGTCTGCTTGTCTTAATCATCAAGTATTTGTTAGCGGTGCTGCTGCGATCTACAAAGCACGACACACTAATAAATTAAATATAGACCACGGTGCTGCAAAGTTAAATGGTATACTTGGTATGCTAGATAAGCAGAATGAGATATGGGCTGAGTGGAATAATATTAGAGTGCCTGTCGAGCAAGCATTTAAAATATTTGCAGAAGCAGCAGGTTCTAGTTTTGCACTGGGTAAACTCAAAGAAGGTATTAACTTCAGAGAGATTATGACAATGCCAACGGCCTACAATAATAATAATCTAAGGTATTTGATGACTCAGTTTGATACTTGTTATGTACCTAGAATGGGTAATACTTATTGGGCAGTATACAATGCTCTTACAGATTGGTCTACGCACTCTAGATCATCTAGGAAGAACGCTGTAGATGTACCAGTAGCACAGTATAAAAAGGCTGAGAAGGTTCAGAAAGTAATTAATAACTTTCCGTTTGCCAAAGCAGCTTAACTCCCACCATCCTAGGCATGATGTTAAACTGCCTAACTTTAAACTACTTTAGGAGATCTCATGTTAATATTTAGAACCTCTACAATATCAGGAAAGCTTCACGGTATGGATATAAATATTACCCCGGAACAAATAAATAAAATAGATAGTGGTGCGCTAATACAAAATGTAGTACCGAACTTGACTAGAGACGAGCGTGAGTTTATAATCTCAGGAATAACTAGGGAAGAATGGGATGGATTGTTTGATGCATAAATGCAACAGTTGCAGTAAGATTAAATTAAAAACTTCAATGGTTTATATCGACAGTAAATTATTTTGTTGTCGTTGTGTAATAGATAAAAATATATTAAGGGTATAAATGAAAACTATAATTCACGTTAATCAACACAACATTAAATCAAATAGTAAAGGTGCTAACCTACCTGTAATTACTGTTAAAGATTATAAACAAAATAGAAAAGTTAATCATGCTGCTGTGGTTGATGCTGATGGTAAAGCATTAGTAAAAATAATTTATTCACCAGATAAACCATTACCTTGTGGGGCTAAAGTTTGGATTGAAACAGAGCTAGAAGTGGCTACGATATGAAAGATGTAATTGATGTTTCTAATCACATACTAAAGTACTCGCAAGTATATTTATGTCAAACAGAGTGTACTGAATTAGTGCGTGACGAAGCATTAGAATTATGTTATAAACACGGAGAAGATTTTGTCTTAAAATTTATTGAAAACTATTTGAAGCTATTAAGCGAGGAGATAACATGAGTGCAGTTGATACGAGAGCGGAGTTTATGTCTGAGCTAGACGATTGGTACGCCCAGTTGTTTGCTCTTAGAATAAATACTTCGGCTCCTAAAAATCCTAGGTTCAAGCAAAAGTTTTTTACTTTCGTTGAAGATAGGTGTGCGGAAGTAGATGATTGGAGAATACAAGATAAAGTATTAGCTGATTTATTTTCGGAGTATCTAGATTATCTAGCGGAGTGGTAATGATCGAAGACATTTTAAAACTAAAAAACAAATTACTTAATCCTAAACGTAGTGATAGGTTTGATGTATGGATGTCGCTGGATCATGGCTGGAGATTATTCTCTGTTGTAGTTGGTAATAAAACTGCAAAGGTTAAAAGTGTACACAGTAAAGAAAAACATACTATGAGAATCAACGAGTTAAAAGAAAAACTTAATGAAACTTATTGGTATGCTGCAAGGTGTGACGCTAGTAGAAAAGCAAAGGAGGAAGGTAGAACTAAAAGAAAAAGAGGCTGGGAAAAAAATTACGCTTGACAGGGTGGTTCGTTTCCTGTAAGGTGTGCAACACAACAACCAAGGAGTATTATTTATGGTAATTGAAGGCATCGCATATTGGGCTAGTATCACTTCGCCCAACACAACTTTTGAACCTACGTATACAATTAATCTTGTTATAGCTGAGTCTAAAGCTGATGAGCTACGTTCTCAAGGTATCAAGGTAGTTGATAAAGACGAGGGGCCTACAGTTGTAATTAAGCGCAAGGTCAATGGGCCTAACGGTATGATCCGTTCAGCACCTAAGTTACTAGACCGTAACAAGAATCCTTTAAATGCTAAAGTCGGCAATGGATCTAAAGTTAAAGTACAGTACAAAGAATGGGAAAGTGAGCGTAACGGTACTACGTATCGTGGGCTTGATCTCAAAGCTGTACAGGTACTAAACCTTGTAACTTACGAGCAAGACGGCGACGAGTTTGATATTGAAGATGATGAAGAGGAGTTGGAAGAACTATGACAGAAGAAACTAAACAGCAGATAACTTATACTTTTGAAGATAAGTCTTATGATGCTCACAAGTTTACTGATGAAGGTAAGCTGGCCTTGGCTGCTGTAGCTAGGTTGAACAGAGTTGTTGGTCAACTTACTGAGCAGTTAAATGATGCACAAGCTGCATCTATTACCTACAAGGACACTATCAACAAGCAGTTGACTGCTGATATGTTACTTGACGAGGAACCAGTGACTCAGTATATGGACGAGTTGACAGAGGATCTTCCCCCGGAAAGTGACTCTAAAGAAATCTAAACCTTTGGGGTATGGCCCTTCAGTAATGGTGGGCCTTCATCGGATGCTTGGAGTATGCAAACCCTACTACCCTGCCCCTACTTTATAGGAGTTGTTTATGGCATTTGTCGAATACCATAAGCCTTGCCATCTATGTGATAGTAGCGATGCAGTTAGTATCAATGAAGATGGTTCGGGTTATTGTTTCAGTTGTAATGAGAGAATACATGATTACTATGGCAACAGAGACTACGAGGACAACGTGCAAGATTTTAAAACATACAAGAATAATACAATGAACTCTAACGAGGGAGTTTTCCAAACGATAAAAGACCGTAACATTAGTTTAGATACAGCTAAAAAATACGGCGTTAAAGTTGTTGCTGATTCAAGTGGTCAGATAAAACAACATCAGTATCCATACTACATAGCCAACGAAATGGTAGGTACTAAGATTAGGGACTGTCTTAATAAAGACTTCTCATGGCGTGGATCGCCAAAGGGTACTATGCTTTTCGGCCAACAGTTATTCTCAAAGGGTGGTAAGTTTCTTACACTTGTCGAGGGTGAGTGTGATGCAATGGCAGCTTACGAACTGATGGGTTCTAAGTGGCCTGTTGTGTCAGTTAAGAATGGTGCTGGCGGTGCAGTAAGAGATGTCAAAGATAACTTAGAATTTATTGAGTCTTTCGATTCAGTAGTTATTTGTTTCGATAATGACAAGGCAGGTAAAGATGCAGCCATGAAAGTGGCTAGGCTCTTGAGGCCCGGTAAGAGTAAGATACTTACGCTACCCGATGACTTCAAAGATCCCAACGATATGCTAAAACATAATCGTAAAGAATCTTTTATGCAGTGCTGGTGGGGTGCTAAGACTTACACTCCAGCAGGGGTACTCAACATATCCGATATGGAAGAAGAGTATTTTAAAAGAGAGCGTAAAGAATCTATTCCCTACCCTTGGCATGGACTTAACGAGAAGCTCTACGGTATGCGACAAGGCGAACTAGTTACTGTCACAGGCGGTACAGGGCTTGGTAAGTCTAGTGTCACCAGAGAGTTAGAACACTGGATACTAAAACACACTGAAGATAATGTAGGTATTCTTGCATTAGAAGAGAACTGGCAGCGTACCGTTGATGGTCTTGTCAGTATTGAAGCTAACAAAAGATTATACATTGATCAGATCAGAGAAGAACTATCGCCAGAAGAATGGAAAAGATACTTTAATAATCTATACGATGGTAAGGACAGGCTATGGATTCACTCCCATTTAGGAGCGCATGACATAGATGAGTTATTCTCTAAGCTACGTTACATGATACTTGGATGCGATTGTAAGTGGGTGATAGTTGATCACTTAGGTATGATGACATCAGCAGTAGCAGAAGGTGACGAGCGTAGGGCTATCGATAGTATTATGACTAGGCTTAGATCACTTGTTGAGGAGACAGGAGCAGGTATGTTCTTAGTATCCCATCTCAGGAGGATCGACGGTAACAAAGGACACGAGCAGGGCGTAGAGGTATCTATGTCCCACCTCAGAGGCTCTAATGGTATCGGACAGATTAGTGATTGTGTTATCGCATTGGAGCGTAACCAACAAGCTGACGATCCAGTAGAAGCATCTACTACTAGGATGCGTATACTAAAGTCTAGGTATACAGGTGACGTTGGACTAGCAGGACACTTGCTATATGACAAGGATACTGGTAGACTAAAAGAAGTATTTGTAGACGCAGATGACGCAGAGATAGAACTTTGAGAAGCATACTATTTGATATAGAAACAGATGATGTAGCAGCTACTAAGATATGGTGTATGTGTGCTATAGATCTAGATACTGGAGAAGAGTTTTCTTTTCCACCTCACAAACTAAACGAGGGATATAAACTATTAAAGACATATGACAAACTGGTAGGACATAACATTATAGGATTCGATATACCTGTAATAAAACGTATTCACGATGTTGACCTATCAGATAAAAAGCTAGTGGATACTTTAGTTTTATCTCGCTTATTCAATCCTGTAAGAGAAGGTAATCACAGTTTAAAAAACTGGGGTTTCATTCTGGGTGGTAAGAAGAAGCTAGAGTTCAAAGAGTTTAGTAGATACTCTGATGCAATGCTTAACTACTGTATGCACGATGTGCGTCTTAACGTAAGAGTTTATAATGCTCTTAAAAAAGAAAGCAAAGGCTTCAGTAGAGAGAGTGTAGACTTAGAGCTAGATACATTTAAGATTATCTGCCAGCAAAGAGAGGATGGATTCTTACTGGATGAAGAGGCTGCTAAGAAAACTCTGTCAGAGATACAGGGTAAAATGGCAGAAGTAGTAGAGAGAGTAAAAGAAAGATTCTTACCTAGAGAAGAAACTATGTGGTTATATCCTACATATACTAACGCTGGTAGGTTATCTAAGATGGCTCTTAATAACCTAGGTAAAAACGTACGACTTACTAAAGATGAATATGAGTGCATGAAGAATAAACTCAAAGCATCTAATGACAGTAAGTTAGTTAAGGTTCCAAGGATTAATAAAACAGAGTTTAACTTAGGATCTAGGCAGCAGATAGGTAAGTATCTAATTGACTTTGGTTGGAAGCCTAAGTCTTTTACACCTACTGGTCAGCCAGAGATTAATGAAAGTATCTTATCCAAAGTAAAAGATATACCTGAAGCAAAGTTAATATCAGACTATCTGATGTATCAGAAAAGAGTAAGTCAGATAGAGCCTTGGATAGACGCAGTACAGGAAGATGGTAGAGTTAGAGGTTACGTAAATAGTAATGGTACTATTACAGGTAGAATGTCTCACAGTGATCCTAACCTTGGGCAAGTAGTTAGCGTTAACTCTCCCTATGGTAAGGAATGTAGAGCTTGCTGGGTAGTACCTAATAACAAACGACTCGTTGGTATAGATGCTAGTGGACTAGAACTTAGGATGTTAGCACACTATATGAATGATAAGGAGTATACTAATGAAATCCTCAACGGAGATATACACTCGCATAATCAAAGAATTGCAGGACTTGAATCAAGAGCTAAGGCTAAGACATTCATCTATGCCCTTTGTTACGGTGCAGGAGACAAGAAACTCTCTACAATCCTTGGAGGAGGAACTAAAGAAGCACGAGGAGTTAGAGAGCATTTCCTTGATAATCTACCAGCATTTAAATCTCTTAAAGATAAAGTTGCAAGAGCAGCTACAAGAAAATACTTAAAGGGTTTAGATGGACGCAAGTTATTTGTTAGATCAGAACACGCTGCACTTAACACACTACTACAGGGTGCAGGTGCTATTGTTATGAAGAGAGCACTAGTATTATTTAATGATTACATTAAAGACCTAGATGCTTACTGTGTTGCTAATGTCCATGATGAATGGCAAGTAGAAGTAAACAAAGATCAGGCTGATGAAGTAGGTAAACTAGGAGTACAGGCAATAAAAGACGCAGGTATATCCTTTGATTTAAACTGCCCCTTGGATGGGGAATATAAAGTAGGAGGTTCTTGGTATGAAACTCACTAAGATTAACCCTAAAACAGGCAAGGTATATTATTACAAGGATAATCCTGAAGCCGTAAAGGCTAGGGACGCTAAAAGGATGTATGTTAATGGGAAAGAAGTATCCAAAAAACACCCTCTTTACAAACCCGGACGATACAAAGGATTTACTGATGCAGCTTTTAGCTCTTTACAAAACTATGAGACTTCCAAACAAGGTCAGGTATATGTTATAATCAATCCTTCTTTTCCTAGATGGTGTAAGGTTGGCATGGCAGTAGACGCTAATGATAGATTAAAACAATATCAGACTGCTTCTCCTTTTAGAAACTATCAACTTATGGCAGTGTATGATACTAATGATAGAAGACAATCAGAAGTAGAAGCACACACTGAGTTAGATAAACACTTTGAGAAAAGAGGAGAGTGGTTTGCTTGTGACTTTAGCCTAGCAATATCTAAACTAAATTCTTTATTTAAAGGACAACAACTTGAGTTATTCTAATCACACATCTGAAGCAGGACATTGGTACGATCAAGATGGTACACCAAAGTATACTATCGTAGGTGCTAATGGAGTAGAAAGAAACACTACTCTTAGAGATGCTAAGAAGTTTAATTATGTTCCATCTGTTACTAGTATAATGGATATACTAGCAAAACCTTCGCTGGAACACTGGAAACTAAATCAAGCTTTGAAAGCTTCTATGTCTATACAGAGAAGTGAGGGAGAGTCCCTTGAGTCTTTTATGTACAGATGTATACAGGATTCAAAAGAGATAGGACTAACTGCTGCTAGAGAAGGAACTAAGATACACGCTATGATAGAGCAGGGGTTTGTAGATCAAACTTCTAGTGAACCATACGATGCTATAATAGAATATCTAGATACTAACTACCCTGATCAAAAGTGGATAGCTGAAGGATCGTTTTGTTCTGAGTTAGGATATGGCGGTAAAATAGATTTATATTCCGAAGAAGGTATCTTTGTTGATTTTAAAACAAAAGATAATATAAGAGATAAAGAACCAGATAAGTTAGTGTATAATGAATATGGTATGCAGCTGTCAGCCTATGCCCAAGGATGTGGGTTTGTAGATAAAGCAGAGAGAGTATCTATCTTTGTTGATAGACAAGATGTAGGTTATATCTCTTGTTATAAATGGGAAGACAATACACACTCTAAACATAGAGATATGTTTAATAGCCTACTATCCTATTGGAAGCTTGTGAAAAATTATGACCCCTCTAGACAAGCCTAGGGCTATGTGTTATCATGGTCGGGTCTTTGATAAGGACAGTATATGAATTCAAAGACAATGAAACAAATCAACAGATATGCAGATTATCTTTTACTAGGGTGGCTCAAGACTCTTATATCAGAAGAAGAGCACTCCAAAGTAAACATGAGTAATCTACATTCTTTCCTACCTGAAGCTAATTATTTTTATGCGGATAAATCTATAAGGCTTAGTTTCTATAGTCCTAAGTGGGTACGCAAAGGATTAAAGAAGTTAGTGTCTAGAGGCGTTGAGCTACATAGCATAACGATGGAAGACATAGAAAGCCTTGCAAAGAATGAGCACTAAAAGAAAAGCAAGAAGCGGTCTTCGCAAACCTAGAGTACCTAGACCTAAAAAAATAGTAGCACCTAATAACCATAAGTACGACTCTATATGGGAAGCTGTACTCCATGAATCAATCTTAAAAGATTGGCAACATCATGGAGAGGCTGTACATTATATAGTAGAACATACTTATGAGCCTGACTTTATCAGGAAGATAAAAGGTAAAACTATTTTACTAGAGTCTAAAGGTAGGTTCTGGGATCATGCAGAGTATAGTAAATACATATGGGTAAAAAAACATTTACCTAAGAATACTGAACTGGTATTCTTGTTTGCTAATCCTTCTGCCCCTATGCCTAATGCGAAGCGTAGGAAAGATGGAACTAAAAGATCTCATGCTGAATGGGCTAACACAAATGGATTTAGATGGTTCAGTGAAGAGTCTATACCGGCATCGTGGATAGATGTTAAAGCTAGAGATTCTGATGAATTTAAAATACGTAACGATAAAATTGACTTGGAGATACAATGAGTATTGATGACGCAACGCCAGAAGAATGGGACAACGCATACAATAATGCTTTAGGTAAGTCTTATTCTAAACTAATTAACAGCACGATTACAGATAATGTTAACCATCCTCCTCACTATAACAAGGGAGGCATCGAATGTATTCAGGCAATACAAGCTATGCTTACACCTGACGAGTTCGTAGGGTATCTACGTGGCAACTCTTTGAAGTATCGCTGGAGAATGAGATACAAGTCTAATCCAATTCAAGATATGGAGAAGGCTGAGTGGTATGAGAAAAAGCTAATGCAATTTTGGCTGGAGAATCGGGATGACTTGGGATAGAAAAGCTGAACGTAGTAAGAACTTTCAGAAACGTAAGGCTTCTAAAAACAAAGCTAAAACTAAAAACTACAGGAAAGCACAGTTAAGAGAAAAGGAAGATTTGAATGACATTAAAAACTGGGAAGGAAGATTATCTGGGGATACAGATTGATTATGATAAAGAACTCAATCTTACTGAGTTTTCTTTAGCTACATTAAAAGATAGATATTTATTTGGAGATGAGACTCATGCTCAACACGCTTTTGCGAGGGCTTCTGTATATGGTGCTACGTACAAAGGAACTACTGATTTCGATTTTGCACAGCGACTTTATAACTACGCAAGCGATAATTGGTTCATGTTTAGCACTCCTATCCTTAGTAATGGTGGAACCAGCCGTGGTCTACCTATCTCTTGCTTTCTTAATTATGTTCCTGATTCAAGGGGTGGTTTATCTGATCACCATGATGAGAACATATGGTTGGCAAGTGCAGGTGGAGGTATCGGTGGATATTGGGGTGATATTAGGAGTAATGGGGTATCTACTTCTAACGGTAGTGAGTCTACTGGTAGCATACCATTCATGCACGTTGTAGATTCTCAGATGTTAGCCTATAACCAAGGCAAAACTAGAAGAGGATCTTACGCAGCATATATGGATATTAGTCATCCAGAGATAGAAGAGTTCATCGCAATGAGAAAGACTACTGGTGGCGATTTAAATCGTAAGTGTCTTAATCTACACAATGGAGTTAGTATAACTGACGAGTTTCTACAAGCTGTAAAAGATGATGACTCTTGGAGACTTATAGATCCTAAAACTAAAACAGCTATTAAAACAGTACAAGCTAGAGACTTGTGGTGGCAGCTTATTCACACTAGAGCAGAAACTGGTGAGCCTTATATAGTTAATCTAGATAGATGTAATGAAGATATGCCAAAGCCTCAGAAAGATATGGGGTTAAAGATTAGACAAAGTAATTTATGTTCTGAGATAACACTTCCTACGGATGAAGAACGTACAGCAGTTTGTTGTTTATCTAGTGTTAATTTAGAATACTTTGACGAGTGGAAAGATGATCCTAGTTTTATCCCTGATCTAATAACTATGTTAGATAATATAATTCAGCACTTCATAGATAACGTAGCTGTTATACCAGATTCAAGGGATGTACCAACCACACTATCGGAGTTTATTAAATATGTCAGACCTGAAAAAGAATTTAACGGAAAAGCGAAAGCCGCTTATAGCGCATATAGAGAACGCTCAGTCGGTCTTGGAGCAATGGGCTTTCATTCTTATCTTCAACGTAATTCAATACCTTTCGAGGGAATGTACGCAGCCAGCTTCAATAACAGATGCTTTAAACATATCAAAGAACAGGCTAAACAAACTACTGAACTTCTTGGCAGCATACGTGGGGAGGCTCCTGACATGGCTGGTACTGGCGTTAGGAATGCTTGTCTTCTTGCTGTTGCCCCTAATGCTTCTAGTAGCATTATATGCGGTGGAACAAGTCCTTCTATTGAGCCAATCAGGGCTAACGTCTTTACGCACAAAACTCTCACAGGTTCTTTCAAAGTAAAGAACAAGTATCTAGAAAGATTACTTAAAGAAAAAGGTATTAACACTGATAAGACTTGGAAGGACATTGCAGCCAACGAAGGTTCTGTAGAAGATATTACAGAGCTATCAGAAGAAGAGAAAGAAGTGTTTAAAACAGCCCCGGATATAAATCAGATATGGGTTATTGAACACGCCTATCAAAGACAGAACTATATATGTCAATCACAATCAGTAAACTTATTCTTCATACCTCCACCAGCTACTGCTGATCAGGAGATACATGATGAATATTTACAGTACGTAAACAACGTACACTGGGCGGGAGCTAACAAACTAAAATCTATGTATTACTTGAGGTCAAACGCTGCAAGGAATACAGAGAATGTTAATGTTAAGATTCCTAGGATTAACTTAGAAGAGCAAGAGTGCTTGAGTTGTGAAGGATAAAATAAAGAGGTGGTTTAAGAAGTGGAAAGAAAAACGAGTGTTTTCTAAAGCTTTTAAAAACCGTGATAAAACAAAAAACGCCTGTAGGTGGGACTTGGAGAAAGAAGCATGAGAATAATATTAGCTGCGCTATTACTAGTTGGTTGTACTAGCACTGACTATAAACCAAACAAATGGCATTTCATGGGGCCTGATTATGTGGACTGTACACATGACAGAAAACTTTTAGAAGTCTGTGAAAAGATGGGGCCTTATTGGATATGTGAATGTAAATACGCATAGGAGGAGCTATGGGAAGAGAAGTAACAGCGTTTATAATCTTAATAATTACAATGGGGTTGTTAGGTTTTTCAATACTTGCATGGCCTGATGATTTAGACAAAGCAGAACAACAGTATTATGATTCTAAATCAAGATGTGAGGATTATTCATGGAAGATTTAACACATGATAAGTGCGATACTCCTGACTGTTGTGGGGAGTGTAAAGATGATCATCCTATATATAAATGTCAGTTTTATATATGGGAGGAAAATAGATTGACTAATTATACAGAATGGATAAACTACTACAGGAAACAAGAAGAGGAGGAAAGACTTGAAGGAAAGCATTACACAAGCATTGAAGAACTCGCTAGAGGCATCCGCTGACAGACACAGAGTTAACGTATCAATACTATTAACAAACAATGTAGGCGTGGCTGAACACCCTGACATACTACAAACAATAGAAGACGAGTTAGAAAAGATAGCTCATTATCAAGACAAACTGGAGGCACTACGTGAGTTTATTGGAGACTAGGGATTACTACAAACCGTTTGATCATCCTTGGATGTTCGACTATTACTCTCAGCAGAATCAGATGCACTGGTTCCCTGAAGATGTACCGCTGCATAATGATGTAAAAGATTGGCAGACGCTAGATGATAATGAAAAGAATTTATTAACACAGATATTTAGACTGTTTACTCAGTCGGATGTAGACGTTAGTTCTGGATATGTTGACAGATATATGCGTATATTTAAAAAGCCAGAAGCTCGTATGATGATGGGCGCATTTAATAACATGGAGTCTATACACCAACACGCCTATAGTCTACTATTAGATACCGTAGGAATGCCTGATATTGAGTATAAGGCCTTTGCAGATTATGAGGCTATGGCAGATAAGCATGAGTATGTAGACGCTGTACGAGTCTCTAAAGGCGATAAAGGATCTATTGCAAAAGCTTTAGCTATCTACTCCGCTTTTACTGAAGGGCTGCAACTATTCAGCAGCTTTATAGTGCTGTTAAACTTCCCTAGGTTTGGTAAGATGAAGGGCATGGGGCAGATTATTACGTACAGTATACGTGACGAGTCCCTGCACGTAGAGGCAATGACAAAGTTATTTAGAGAGTTTATACAGGAAAACTTAGATATTTGGACAGATGATTTTAAGAAAGAAATTTACCAAGCCTGTAGAGAGATGGTAAATTTAGAGGATAGGTTCTTAGACCTAGTATTTGAAATGGGTGATATTGATGGGCTAACAAAGAAAGAAATGAAACAATATATTCGTTATATAGCTGATCGCAGATTATTACAACTAGGACTGAAGCCTAATTATAATGTTAAAGATAACCCTATAGGTTGGCTGGATGATGTATTAGGAGTAGAACATCAGAACTTCTTTGAAGGTAGAGCTACTACTTATATGAAAGCTGGACTCAGAGGGGATGTAGGTAAGATGGAGTTCGCATGAAGCAAGGTAATATAATATCCTTTAGGGTCTATGTAGACTCTAAAGGAATCTTAATGACAGAGTATAGTAAGTTTCCTAAAGAAAAAGTTAAGACTGTATTTAAAAAATCAGACATACCTTTAATAGAAAAGGTACTTAGAGAAATGGAACCTAAGCTAGATAAACTGCATGATAAACTAGAAGACGAGTTAAATGTATTTACTTAACTGCTTTCATGTGGAGCCTTTGTCTGCTAATGATCTTATCGCTAGTTGTTAGTACAAAGTCAGAGTGTTTTTCTATCCTGTCTAGTAATCTTAATTTAATATCTATATCTTCTGCCTCATTAAAAGCATTACCTAAATAAGATATAGCATCTGCATTAAGACGTAGAGTACTAGTTTCTGGAGTCTCTATCAGGTGTAACATATCTTCCATGCCTTATCTCCTACCATTTAACTTTATGTGACCAGTACCTTGCACTCAGTTTAGAAGGATTAGCATCCTGTGCATTGTGCCTAGCATAATATGACTTCTTACGAGCTTTATCCTTTTTAGACTTAGGATTTTTACCTGCCCCTCTAACACCTTGTTGACCGAAACGAATAGTTTTAATTTTATCTCCGTCCTTTGCTACGACAACATGAGATTTTGTAGGGTGCTTTGGAGTCCTTTTAGGTTTGTTATAACCTGATACTCCTGCTTTAGCTAATCTAGGATCTCTTTTCTTAGTCATTTCTTTCTATAGCTCCTTGTCTTCTTAGCAATTTTTTTTGGTTGTTTACTATGCTGTTTACCTTTCTTAGTATCAGCACGTTTCTTACGAGTAGTAGCTGCATACTCAGAAGATGATAAAGCTTTAATGGCTGCTGAAGGCAGATAACGCTCTCCAGTTTCACTAGACTTCTTACCAGACTTAGTGCGCCACTTCTGTTTTGTCCAAGCTTTTAAAGACCTTTGCGATTTCTTTAATGCCATTATTGATTATGCCTTTTATCCTGTTGCTGTTTGATCCACTCTTTTTTTTCTTTCTCACTTCTTACCTCTTGTTGGCTTTGTTTTGCCATGCTTCCTCCTTATAGCTTCTTTGCCTCGTTTAGCAATCTCAGCTTGTTTAGATTTGCCAGCTACTTTAGCTCTTTGCTCTAGTACAGTTAGTATCTGTATCTTACGAGCAAAAGGTTTGTTTACGTTCTTTACTTTACGAACAGTATCTCTAGCGTCTTGGACAGTAGCAAACTTAATACCTACAGTATCTTTAGGATTCTCATCAGTATATAAACGTCTGCCACTACCCTTCGGCTTTTTACCTGTCCCTTTCTTAGGATCAGCCATTATTTATAGCCTCCTCCTTTGGCTTTGTATTGCTTTGCAAGCATTTGAGCCTTACGAGCAGACCACTGCCCCGGCTTACCGCCCTTAGAACCAGCTTTAATTCTATTAAATAAGTTCTTTCTCATAGTAGGCTTAGTATAATTACCAGCCTGATTAACTTTAGATTTAGATTTTTTCTTTGCAGCCATTATTCATCCTCTTCTTTTTTAATCATTGGATCTCTAAATAAATATTTACTTCCAGCTTCGTTAGCAGGTATTACCCTAACTTCGCAGTAAGCTTTGAAGTACCTAGTTTCGCCTCTAGTAAAGTTATGCTTATGTACGCTTTGATAAACTAATGCATCACGATACTCAAGACAAGACGTAAGTTCTTGAAAATATAGTTCTAATCCAGTTGGTTTGTTAGCAGAACTAAGTAGAACTAAAACAAAGATCATAACAGTACTCATAATCTTCTCTTCTTGGTTATGGCTTGTCTTCTTTCTGCTTTAGGAGCTACTAACTCCCATGTTAACATCTCTACGTCTATTTGATGTGCAGTCCCTAAGACTCTAGCCTTTGTATTTCTTACGTATATCTGTGCTCCATATCCACATCGTTGATGATTGTGCTGTAGCCAAGCTATAGCAACCTCATGTCTCTTAGCAGGAGGATTAACTAGTTGTAGACTATTCCACTCTCTAAGATCACAGTCCAGATTAGGATTCTCAGGATCGTAGCTTACTTTTGTAGGAGGGCTTGTACTAGAGCTTGGATCTGTTGATTCGTCTGCTCCTGTATCTTCTCTTGTCTGCTCAAGGACTCCACAATCGCTTGTACCTTCTGTTCCGTTACAGCTACTGCCTGTCCATTCGCTTGAGCCTTTTTTACAGCTTCCTCCGCTATGGCCTCAATCCTTTCACGATCATCACTAGCATGAGCCGTGTTAGCCTGTAAAACTCCCCAAGATACAGCGATAGTTAAACATCCTATAACCATTGGTAATGCCCATGTAGGGACTTTAATACTTCCTTCACTCATATTATTTCCTCTTATTCATTATTCCCATTACGGATCTTACGCCAAATGACGCTGCGATAATTACAGACAGTGCATACTGATACCACTCAGGCATAGCTTCTAGTGCCTTGAATCCATCTTGCACATATTGTACTGTGCTAGGAAAGAAACAAAGTATTAAAGGTACGCTAAACAATACTGTAAGCCACTCATCCTTCCAAGATTGCTGCGAGGCTCTTGCCATTGCAGTCTCCCAATCAGCAGCAGACTCTGACTGCTTTATCATTACAGCAGCTTCAGCCTCTGCCTTAGCTTTAGTTTTGGCAGTCTTACCCTCTAGCCAAACACTCCCAAGCTTTACTAATCCATCTACTACTGGTATAGCCATTATGCTACTCCATCATTTTCTAAACTAATTTGATCTATTATTACTTGCTGCTGATCTTCAAACAAAAGCCTGAAGTCCTCTAGCTGCATAAAAGGTAGATTGTGTTTTGCTTGGTGCAACTGATACACCTTATAAGCTTTATTTAACATCTCCTCACTATAGAGGATCATTAGTAACTCCATATCCAAGGCCTTGGTCTATCAGGACTATTTGGAATATCATCCAAATGTATAAACCTGCTCTTACCTTTCTGTGCTATCCCAATACCTTTAAACTTTAGCTCTATGGCCCCCTCAATGAGCCTGTAAGCCTCTTCTCCTTTTACCCCTATATCTACTGCCCTACCACTTGTATGCGCCCCCGGAGCCTTCTTACGAGCTTCTATGGGGTGTTTTGAGCACCTATAGCCACTGGTTACAGGAAAAGCAAATCCCATATCCTCACGTAGTTGATCTAATCTTTGCATAAAAGTATCGTCCATCTCATATGCTCCACAATGAGTACATCTCATTTCATCCATCGTAAAATATTTATACACTAGTTCTCCTTAATGCTTGTAAAACTTTACCACCTTTTTTAGGGATAGAACCACTACCATAGTTTATTAAATAGTAATCTTCAGTTTCACCTACAATTCTTTTACCTTTAGGAATACCACCTTGGTTCTTATAAACTCTAGGGTCATACCTATCAAACTGACTTGCAGTTACAATCTTATACTGTTGAGGGTCAAAGGCTATATAAGAGAAGTCTTCTGCTAGTTTATCTTCCATTGTATTAATATACTTGATTCCATCAAATCCTTGAGACTTTATAAAATCTCTAAGTTTAGCATTAAGATCAGACTCTCTAATTTTAATTTGTAGTTCATGATTTTTAAGTTCAGTATTATCTAACACTTCTTTATACTTTTTAAATGCAGGGCCTAGTACATCAAGAAACTGTCTTTTTATTTCATTAACTGGCTTTTTAGTTTGTTTAGCTATATTATTAATAACAACATCTCTGTTTTCAGTACCGCCTATAATATCCTGCGCTGACCAGTTTCCAAAGTCTTCTTTAATTTCTAAAGGATTAGTTATGTTTAAGTATCCTTTAGTTATTGCAGGTATTCTACCGGGAACCTTAGCCCCCTCATCGTATAGATCTTCAGGCTCAACTCCAAATCTTTCTGCATATCCCATTTCATAGTCAAAGTGATCTCTAATCATTAGATCATCTGCTTGTCCTTTAGTACCAAAGTGAGTACCTATTTCTCTTGGCATTGCAAAGTTAATTTCAAAGTCTGCATCTAAGCCATGCCCTGTTGCTCTAAACACAGGCTTCTTAACTACAGAGTCTTTTACAAACTCTTTTATTCTTTCTGGCCTATCCTTAGCAACTTCTTGTTCTACTTTTGCTCTCTGCGTGGCTGGCATTCTTAGTAACATTTTATTTAACAGCCTACCTGTTTCTTGGGCTACAGGATCAGGATCTTCTCGCAAACTATTTAACTCCATTGAAAACATCATTGATTCATTCTCAGGAGAAATACCAGTTATATATGGATCATCTATATCATCAAATGTTCCTTCTTCTACGGATCTTCGCTGCCCCTGTAAGTCACTTAAAGATTCCTCTGGAGTTTCTCTAAGGTTAGTAGCATCTAAAACTACATCTATATCTTCATCTACATCTTCAGGGTCTACAAAATTTCTACGTTCTAAAGATGCTTGTATTCTTTCTAAATCATATGGGTCTTGCCCTATGCCCCTTTCTCTTAATTCATCTGCTGCTTCTTGAATAGCATCAGGATCTTTCCTAGCTACTGGACTAAACCTAGCTATTAGATCAGCTACCTCATCGACAACAGGCTTTACAATAGGCTTTACTAGTGATCCAGTTACAAAACCCATGCGTCTTAGAGGGTCTTCAGCATCTATAAAAGCCTCACCTGCTTGTTTGTCATATGGCATACCTGTCATTTTATCTACACGCTCATCAGGCTCTGTAGGAACTCTAGGTACATCAGTGACCTCTCCTCCTGTTTTACGTAAGACTCTCCTATCATCTTTCCTTTCTAACTGTCCTGCCTCAATTATTTCTTTAGTTGCTTCTCTGCGAAGTTCTTTAGGCCAAGCAGCATATAAAGGCAGCTTACTAGGTAAAGCAGCAGTAACACTTCCTTTTTCTATAGACCTAACAACGTCACTAGCTACAGGGCCAAACAGCCCTGCAAAAGCAGCCGGGGCAGATCCAGATATATCAGCAGCCTTCTTAGCTCTGTGAAGCGCATCGAAGTAGAATCCAAAACCACCCACTCTCGTTATAGCATCAAATACTAACTCTTCATCAGTTTTAAATTTAAATTGATCGTCTTTTGTAAATAGCCCCTGTTTAACATAGTTTGTAAATGCAGCAGTTCCTAACATAGCCATAGCTGTTTCAGCTACTCTTGCCGTAGTTCTAAAGTCTCCTCTAGGTGCAGCACGACCTGTTCTTTGTACTAAGTCTTTTAATATTGTATTTGTAAATGCAGCAGGATATGCTGTCAACTGAAACAACATTGTAGTAGCAGGGTTGCCTGATAAAGCAACTGATCTTAGTCCTGATTCTCTTGTAGGATTAAGTATTATTTCATTCGTATATCTAGCTGCTGCCCTGTCTATTTTAAAGTTAAACTCAGTATCCTTCGATAAATCCCCTCCAGTTTTTTCAACCCACCTAAGACCCTCATCTAAATCTATATTAAGTTCTTTGAGTTGATCAATTTGAGTTTGAACATAGTTAGAATATTTACCGTTTTTATCTTTAACTGCATTAGCAATAGATTTTAAATTAGTAGCAACTATATCTCTACCTACATTAAAACTTGTAAGCTGTACTACCTTAGTCCAAGGCTCAAGACCTGTAGCTCTAAAAAAAGTTCTGTTAAACTTCTGAAAGTTTTTTAATCCTTCTCCTGATAGCCTTTCTACTTGATCTGCTGTTGCTTGGTCTAATGCTATACCAAACCTGTTCATTTCTAAAAATGCTTCAGACCTAGTTAAGTTGTGATTCTTAACTAATCTATCTACCATACCGTAAGTTATGTTTCTAGTACCAGCAGCAACAGCCTTGGCTGCTCCCTTAGCTGTGCTTTTTAATCCACCTCTAGTAATGTTTAACATTATTTCGCTTAAACTATTTAAAGCTGCGAGAGGTAGTAAACCTACTCTAGTTACAGTAGAATATGCATCTACTCCTATTTGGAGATATTTATTATGTGGTTCTATGCCATCTCCAGTTTGGGCTTTCCAAACTCTACGTAAAGCATTTTGAGCTTCAGCAGCAGTCTTACTGCTTTCGCCAGAGGCTATAACTTCTTTTTTAATTTGATCCATATATAAATCACTAAAATCTTTGAAGTTAGTAGCACCAAAAACTTTCTTTTTCGCTAGAGATCTGCTAATCTGATTAAAGTAAGAAGTCAACACTTCTTGAGTATCATTGTTTAAAAAGTCTTCAAAGACTGTATCATCTTTAAATTCAAACTTTCTAGTACTAAGAAATGAGTTGCCTCCTACATTAGATCCTTCATCTCCATACTGAAATTTTATATCTAACATTTCATCAACTATTCTTTCTGCTTCAGCATTATCTTTTGCTTCGCCTACTTGAATTAGTTTAGTTTTAAAAACATCTCTATTTTTTTCAATAGCTCTTCTGTCCCAGAGCCTAGGAAAATAATTAGTGGTTAGTTCTTTAGCTTCATCATACAGGCCATTAGCTTTTAACTCTTCACCTGCTTCTGTAAGCATAGTTCTAATTTTTGCACCTACAACATTTGTTACAGCGTCATCAGACTTTTGACCTCTAATAACATTAGAAAGATCTCTAAACATTACATCTCTCTTTTTACCATAGGTTCCTTGCAATAAAGGGTCTATTAAAGTTTTTACAGCTACATAATACTTACCATAAGTTTCTCCCAAAACTTCAGAGTAATCAGAGTTTTCCATAACTCTATCACCAAAAGTATTTCTTTGTTTATCATACCTAAATCTTTTTTGTAGAGAACTAATAGTTCTAGACATTTTAGTGTAGGGGTCTAATAAAGTAGATACCTTACCGCCATAGTACGCAGGTAATTTAGTTAATGTTCTAGCTGCTCTTGCTACTCCTTCAGCAATAGCCCCTTTACTTTTTTTAGTAACTTTAGGGCCTAACATACTTTGAATTAGTCTGTGTTCAGTAGCTTCTCCACCTCCATTTTTCTTAACAAAATCCTTGACCATCGAAACTACGTCATCAGTATCTACGTCACCTTTATTAATTACTTCAAATACACCTTCTATAAAGTCTCCTTCAACTTTTGTAAAATCTTCAGGGTCATATGTTAGTTGTTCTTTACCTAATACCTCTCCTTCTAAAGGAGCTTCATCTAAAGTTCTGTGCATTGTATCAGTATCTACTGATCTAGTAGTTGCGTTCTTTTCATCTATTTTACTTTTGACAATATCTTTTAAATAGTCAAAACCTTCTTTTGCTTTTTTTGCAGCAGGTTTTGCTCCTAATACAGTACCTACAATAGTAGCACCAATGGCTGCTCCTCCAGCAGTCATGGTAGCAACTTCTTTTAAATCTACGTCTTCTTGTTCTAGTAATCCAGTATTAATGTCTCTAGACTGCTCATAGTAATTAGATATACCTGTAAATGCCCCTGCTTCCGCAGCAGATGCTCCCACTATAGCTTTCTTACCGGGGTTATATTTTGCTAGATTAGCTAATAGTTTAGCTTGTATACCTTTCTTAGCTAGTTGTTTAGTAGCCATAGTTGCTGCTGCACTAGTTCCCCCAGAAAAAGGAGCAGCTAAAAGTCCTATAAAGTTAAAAGGATCGCTAATCATATCTCCTGTAAAGTCTGCAATTTGTGCATATCTTTCGTAGTAAGTATCTACTTCTGACCTATTAAATACATCTTGTAAAAACAAATAATCGTTTACTACATCTTGAGGGGCCTCTCCTAAAATACTAGAGTTATTTATTATAACAGGTAATTTATTTTGCTCGTCTCTCATGTACTCAAAAAAATCTATTTCTTCTCCAGCATCCTCTGTTCCTAGTTCAAACATAGTAGCAAGCGCACCTTTATTCTCATCAAAATGACGAGCAACATTCTGAAGTCTCCTTTGTACTTCTTCGTTTTCTCTAATCTCAGACATTTTGTAAGACTCTAAGTTAGAATACTTCTTTTCTTCTGAAGTTTCTTCATACTCAGGAGGTACGTCTACAGAAAACTGTGGTTGATTTTTTTGTTTAAGTTGCCCTAAAACGTAATCATAGTCACTTATTTCTTGTATTCTTTGTTCATTATATGTCGGCATATTATTTTCTACTCATTGCATTATTGTGCTGTTGCTCCAAAAGTTCTATATAATTAAATCCATCACCTCTATAATTAGTTAAAGCTCTATTATCTTTATATTGTTTAAATCCTTCTATTAAATGTAATCTTGCTGTTGGGGGAAGATACGCAAATTTTTTCCTTGCATCTTCCATTAAACCAGCAAGCTGTGTATCTGTCATAGTTACTTTTTGTGCTCCCGGCGATTCTTCTAAAGCTATGTAAGCATCTAAAGCATATATAGAACTATTTAAATCTAAAGTTGTACTGTTTAATCCGTTGTTCATAGAGAGATCTATTTCATCTCTATCTCCCGGCTCTATAGTTCCTTTACCTGTATATTTAATAAACCAATCATCATCAATTAATATGGTACTATTAAAATATCTTGCTTGCATTGTAGCTGCTAATAAATTAGACTGAGATGTATCTAAAGGAGCAATAGCTTCATTTTCATCGTTTAAAATTTCATTTGTTCTTAGCACCATAGAATTTGTTGCTATATTCATAGCTACATCAGATTTCCATGCAGCGTTTTCGTTTTTAGTTGCGTCATATCCTTCTAATAAAGATATATAAGCTTCAGTTACTTGAGAGTCTGCTATAGTAGCAGTTTTATCATCAACACCTTTTGCAGTTAAAGTTCTACTAACTAAATTATAATTAGTTGTAGCAGCCTCTAATTGTTTAGGATCTAGATTTTCCATATAATCGCCAGCAGTAAGCTTACGTTTATTATTTTTTTGAACACCTTTAACTTTAGCATATCCATTTGGAGTTCTTACATAGTGATATGTTGTATAAACATCATACTCATTTCCTATGTAATCTTTGGATGTCGTATGTTCAACAGTAGAGCCAAACTGTCCTCTTTCAAAAGCTGCAACAGATGCAGGATCTTCAGAGTTTACTCTAAGCTCTTCATAATAAACTCCGGGTTTATTAGGATGCTCTAAGGTTACTTTTAAAGCAGACACTTCTCTTGTTTCACCATCATCAAACTTAGCAGTTAACTTATCTAGCTTTTCAGTTTTTATTTCATAGTCCTCTCTAGTTATTTTATAAGCTTTAATATCTTCTGCAACTTTTGCAATCTTAGGAAGGCTTGTTTGTTGACCCATTGCTTGCCTAGCTTGAAATATAGCTTCCCTATTTCCTTCAGACTTAGACATAAGAGCTTCTAGTCTTTTTGCTCTTACATCTTCTGCACTTTCAAAACTATTAGAAAAGAAACCACCTATCTTACTATTCAACCACTCACCAGCAGTTCGTACTCCGGGTGCGCTTTCAGCATAAGCCTTTTCAAACTCTTCAGGAGTTCTCATTCTAGCAGCAGCTTCAAAGTTTTTATTTATAGAATCTACATAAGATGCTGCTCTTTCTCTTGCTAGGTTTCTTAAATATCCTTTACGATCTGATTCACTATAATCTTCTTCAGGAAAAGCACCATTAAAATCAGTTAACAATCTAGCATAGATCTTATCTTCAGCATATCCTAGTTGTCCGTTTTCATGTGACATAGATTCTTCATAGGTCTTTTTATTAGCTTGCCCAATATTATAGGCACTCTGCTGTTTAGCCCTAGCTTGAAGAAACTCTTCAGACTCTAAAAACTTATTAGCACTATCTTGTAATCTTTGATTAATTATACTAGTAGCTAGATTACCAGCAGCACCTATAAGCTGATTACGTTCCTCTTTCTCTCTTTGTTTTTTTGCTTTAGCCAGAATACTCTGACCCATCTGGTCAACGATACTCATATTACTGTCTTCCCATTAAACTAGGCGGTGAATCGGGTGGAGGTGCTTCAGGCTTGCTCATTAGACTAGGAAGATCAGCAGCAGCTACCTTCGCATCTATATCTTCTGCACCTTCAGGTACTTCATTAGATTGTAAAGCTTCTAAACGATCTGAACCTAGTGTAGCACCAAACATATCATCTTCTTCATCATTTGTCACTACATAATCTACATTAGCTCTTTCAGCTAACGCCATTATCATATATGCTGTTGGCTCAATAAGCAACATCATTAAGTCAGGGTTCCACTTGCCTTCATTGAAGCCAGAGTATAGAATCATCTGAGTCATTTCCATAATCGTAGAGTTCTGCGCTAAAGCAGACATCATAGGAACATAAGATTCTTCACTGCTTAAAACAGTAAATAGATAATCCAAAGCTTCTTGAGGCTTTGTATACTCTGGTGCGCTTACATAAGCTTCACTAGTATCAGGGTCTTCTGTCAAAGATTGTCCGGGTATTGGACGATCCATATTCGACAAATATTCTTGATACTGTTGATTTTGATCATCGTACATTGTATACTCCTTTAAGCTGCTTGCTCATTAACGCCTGTAAAATATTGTACTGTAGTCATTTGATTTTGAGATCTTTGGAATCTTTGTGCGCCATAAGCATAGAGTTGATACTCTTCTTGTTGTGGTATGGTCATATCAAACTGTGAACCATAGGGTGTAGTATCTTGTTGAAAATCAGTTCCAAAAGTATCTCTAACTGCTCTTCCTACATTTTCTGGATTAAGAGCACTTCTAACTCTTGATCCAAAAGTTTGAGGCTGTATAGTAGGATCTAAACCTTGAGGCTTGCCTGATGCATCAAGCTGCATAACTCCACCACCAGCAGGTAATTCACTTGTCCTTACAACACCGGGGTATTGTTCAGGGTTTGCATCTACAACAGATCTAAATCCTCCTGCATTTTCATCATACATTTTTTGGAAGTTTTCAGTAGTAGGACTCACAGTTCCTGATACTGGATCTCTTTCTAGTAAAGATTTTCTTTCTGTTGTACCTTCTTCCATTCTTTGTAGTACACTTTCATCTTCTGCTGTAATATCAACATCTGTTTTTTCAAACTCTACTTTAGTTTTACCTAGCTTATCAAGTGTTTCAGGCCCAATAAACTTATTAGGATCTTTTAAGGTGCTCATAGAAAACAGATCTCCACCCTTCGCTGCTACATCTGTAAT
>VTLG01000111.1_pt1 | contig 26133 bp, 37 predicted proteins | sample 4694571 | NCBI WGS metagenome assembly VTLG01 (sample SAMN12604809, study PRJNA352737) | marine metagenome | biome: ENVO:00000447; feature: ENVO:00000209|ENVO:00000569|ENVO:01000036; material: ENVO:00002151; isolation source: viral sequences binned using virsorter ...
GGTGACAACACCTATATATCAAAGCATTATGAGAAACAATTATTTGAACTTGATGAGTTAAGCAAACAAAGACTTTTATTTGGAAATTGGGAGTATGATGCAACCAATGATAGTCTAATACAATATGATGCTATACTAAATATGTTTAGTCAACAAGGTGTTGAAGGTGATAAATACATAAGTTGTGATGTAGCACGTTTTGGTGCTGATAGAACAGTTATAATGGTTTGGGAAGGGTTACACCTTAGAAAGATACAAACGTTGCTTAAATCGTCTGTAAATGAGGTTGTAGAGGCTGTTAAGGCATTACAACAAGAGTATCAAGTTAATTTAAGAAATGTAATAGTAGATGAGGATGGTGTTGGTGGTGGTGTTAAAGACTATTTAAGGTGTCAAGGTTTTGTCAATAATGCAAGACCTTTAAAAAATGAAAACTACCAAAACTTAAAAACACAATGTTATTATAAATTAGCTGACTTAATAAATAAAGCACAGATAGGTATAAGTTGTTCAGATGTTAATATAAAGAACCAATTGATTGAAGAGTGTGAACAAGTTAGAACTAAAGATGCTGACAAAGATAATAAATTACAGATAATACCAAAAGACAATGTTAAAGCTATACTAGGCAGGTCACCAGATTACTCAGATGCATTAGCTATGAGAATGTATTATGAGATAGATAGTAATTTTGGAAAGTATTATGTGCAGTAAAAAAAGGGGAGTAGTTGTGAAAAATATATAATAACTAAAAAAAATAGAATGTACCACCCCCCTTTTTAAAGTAAAATGAATACAAACTTGGCGCAAATATACACTTTTAAACTAAATAACAACAATTTCTATTATATAATATATGAAGGTTAAAATTAATAAGAAGGGCAAGAAGAAAGAGTATAAATTAATTAGCAGCTGGACAGAGGTAACACTAGAAAAATGGTTAAAGCTAGTTAGTTTTAAAACAGGAACAAAGACAAAAGAAGCAAGAGAAACAATAGCAGCCCTTTCTGATATTCCAAAAAATGTCATTGACCAATTGGAATTAAAAGATGTGGCATTGATTATGGAAAAAGTTTCTGACCTTCAAAAAGATGAGGATAGTTCTTTAAAAAGAGTGATTGAAATAGATGGGAAGCGATATGGTTTTCATCCTGACCTTAATAGTATAACGTTAGGTGAATATGCTGATATTGAGAACTTTATAAAGAATGATATTGAAAAGAATCTACCTGAGTTGATGGCTGTTCTTTATAGACCAATAGTAGAAGAAACAAGTAGTGGGGTTTATACTATTGAAGCTTATGATGGTGATATAACTATAAGGACAGAGAAAATGAAAAAGATGGCAATAGAGCAAGTGCAAAGTGCACTGGTTTTTTTTTATCATTTCGCACAGGTATTATTAATGATTTTGCAATCATTTTTGATTCGCAAGCAGATGGAAATGACGAAGCAATAGCTTCAGAGTCATTTGCTGAAAAATGGAGTTGGTTTGGTGTAATGTATAGATTGACAAATGCAGATATTTCAAAGCTAGATGCAATAACAAAACTCAATCTTTTAGAAGCACTAACATGGTTAAGTTATGAAACTGATTTAAATATACAAAACAAAGTAAAGTATGCCAGTAAACAATAAAACGTATAACAATGTAATAAACACAATGTGTAGGCTAGGTGAGTATCATCATCAAATATCTACTGTTTCAGTGGGTGATATATTTGACATAGATATGAACCAAACTAAAATGCCTTTATTACATATAAACCCTACTAATGTAACAACAGGTGATTCTGAACTAGTATTTAACTTTCAGTTGTTTATTGCTGACTTAGTAAGTGAAAAAGATGATTGGCAAGTAAAGCAAAATGAACAACTAACAAAATTAGTAAATACTAAAAATAATGAGCAGCAAGTATGGAATCAAACATTAGGAATATGTACTGACTTTATAGGGATGCTTAGGCATAGTGTAGCTCAATCAATAGGCGTAGAAGAGGTTAGCAATATAAATGATATTAATTTTCCATTTTATTTTACAGAAGACCAGTTTACTATTGAGCCTTTCCAAGAAAGGTTTGATAATTTACTATGTGGTTGGACATTTACAATAGGTGTAAAAGTAGTTAATGACTTTAGCACATGTGACATACCAGTTAATCCAAGAGGAGCAGGATACTAATGATTGAATACTTAAAACGATTAAATACGATAAAGATTGGTAAAGTAGAAATAAAGATAATACCACCAACAATAAAAATAAAATTATGAGTTACGAAGACTTATTAGAAAAATTAGAAGCAATTAGCATTAAGTTAAAGTCTTACAATGACTACCCACAAGCTGCAACTAATAATGCAAGGAGAGCAAGAAAATGGAAAGAAGAAAATGGCAGTGATTGTGGAACAAGAGTAGGGTGGACAAGGTCAGCCTATCTCGCTGATAAACGTCCTATCTCAAGAGACACGATTGCACGTATGGCATCATTTAAAAGACATCAACAAAACAAAGATGTGCCATATTCAGAAGGGTGTGGCGGTCTTATGTGGGATGCTTGGGGCGGTTCTAGTGGTATTAACTGGGCAATAAATAAATTAAAACAAATAGACAAAGAAAAGTTAGCTGAGGTAGGTCCGAAAGGTGGTGTTAAAAAAAGTCCTAAAGCACCAAAAAGCAAAACCAAAAACCCAAACCCAAAAGGCAAAGGTACTGCTAGAGGTGATGCAAAAACATCAAGAGGTGCAAAAGTAACTAAAGAAGATGAAAGAATATTACAAAAAAAATCAAATGATTTTAATGATAAATATAAAGAAAAGTTAGGCTATGGCTCTACTATTGGTCAACTAAAAGCAGTTTTTCAAAGAGGCTTAGGTGCTTTTAACACATCACATTCACCAAGAGTAAAATCAGCAAAGCAGTGGGCTCTTGCTAGAGTTAATGCATATCTATACTTATTAAAAAATGGTAGACCACAAAACAAAAAATACACAACTGATTATGACTTACTACCTAGTAAACACCCAAAAAGCAAAAAAAAATAACAATAAATAAATAAAATAATATGGCAAATTTAGTAGCAACAATTTCTGAAACTGTAACAATTAATGGTGCGTTAAGAGGCTCATCAAACACATATACAGTAACAGACATAACAAACACATTTGAAAGAACTGTTACATGTCCTCATTCTAATGAAACTGTTATTGCAACTTTTAACAGTAATGTTTATGGGGCAGTCGGGGCAATAGACTTAGAAAATACTAAGTATATCAGGGTAACAAATATAAGTGCAACAGCTGTTTTAGACTTAGCAGTTTCAACTACTGACACTAGTTATACTGTTGTTTTAACTTCTGGTGCTTCACATATATTATGTCAAGCAGATACAACTGCAAAAGGTTACAATTCAGCAACTGCAACATTTACAACATTACAAAACATCACTAAATTGACAGTAAAGCCAAGAAGTACTGATGATGCAAATGTAGAAATATTTGTTGGGGTTCTGTAAATGAAAACCACTAACATAAAAAGGTACTTAGACAGCTTTGCTAATCAAGTTGTAACTGACGCTAAAGGAGATTTACGAAGAGCTAAAGGCAATACAGCTTTAGGTGAGTCAATAAGGTCTACAGTTGAAGTTACTGATAGAGGCTTTAGTGTAAAGTTTTACATGTTTGATTATGGTACTTTTTTAGACAAAGGTGTTTCAGGAACTAAAACAAAAAGGACTTTTACAAATTATTTATTAAAGAATGAGTCAAGCCCTTACAGCTATACTACAAAAGGTCCGCCAGTTGATATAATATCTAAATGGATAAAAAAGAAAGGCATAGAGCCTAAAGGCTTTGGAAGGGGAAGGTCAAGAGATACTGGTCAATTTATATCTGGCTTTGCTTATTTGATAAGTAAAAAAATAAAAAGGGAAGGTATTAAAAGCATTAGTTTTTTTCAAAAGCCATTAGGTATAGCCTATAAAACACTAAAAGAAGACTTATTAAAAAACATTGCTTTAGACATACAAACATATATAACAACATTTACAAAATAAAATAAAATGTCATCAAATACAGAATTTTTTCAAAAACCAAGATATTCAACTTTAGCAGTAGGGCAAGAAATTATTTTTTCAGTTTCTAATGCAGTTGTTGTTTTAAATGAAACTAGGGTTAAATATATTGTAAGGGTATTTATACAAGATGAAGAGGCTGGTTTGTCATCATTAGGAACAAATACTAATGTAATAGGAACATTTAAAGTATCACCAAATAACGCAGGTGTAGGTATGATTGACATTAGTAATGTAGTAGAAAACTATGTAAACTCTGATAATTTAGCTACTAATGGTAGTGCAGTAAAACAAAAAAATACAGATGATGATTACCCAAACCCAATACATTTTATTGATAGGTATTCAAAAAATAAAAATACAATAAAATACTTAGCTTTAAGGTTTACTCTTGAATATTTAGATGAAACAACTAATTTAGTAACAGAAGATACAGGCACATGGCTAAATACAGATGTGTATAGGATTTTTAATGGTTATATAAAAAGAACAGACCCTCTAGTTAGGGGTGGTGTTACTAGCTCAGGCTTTACGCTTCCATTTTCTTATTTTGGTTTTGACCTATCAAAGTTTAATCCAGCAACCGCTGCACAAGGCGGTCCTGGTATATTTTTAACAAATGCCCCTAGAGTACAATACGCTAATGATGGTGATTATGGTACTTTGTCTTTTTTAACTATTAATACAACTACATCAAAAGCTATTAGAAAAATTATAATAAAAACATTTAACAGTGCAGGTGTACAACAATCATTAGACACTATTGGAAGGACTTCAAGTGCAGGTAGTTATACATATAATGATTTTACACCTGTCTCAGACAGGTTAGTTGGTTATTTTGGTTGTTTTCCTGGCAACCTTAGAAACTGGTCTAGTAACTTTAAATCTGTTATTGAAGACCCTACCAAAGAAATATCATATTATACTATTGAAACACAAAACAATTCTGATGTTAAAACAATAGAAACTTATACAATATACATAAATTGCCCTAATACAAAAGGCTATGAAAGTATTAGGCTTTGCTGGTTAAATCAATGGGGTGCTTGGGATTATTACACGTTTACACAAAAGTCAGTTAGAAAAACAACTACAAAAGGAAGCACATACAATCAACTAGCTGGAACATGGAGTGAAACAACATACAAGCCTTATGGTTTTAAAGGAGGAAAAAAATCATTTAGGGTAAATGCTACTGAAACAATATCTATGAATACAGACTTTGTGTCTGAAGATGAAAATGTAATGTTTGAGGAGTTAACTAATAGCCCTGAAGTTTACATTTTACAACCTTATAGAGATAATACTGATATATATTCTATGCTAAATGATTATGTTACACCAGTAAGGTTAAAGTCAACCAGCTTTACTAAAAAAACAATTGCAAATGATAAGCTAATACAATACACTTTTGAGGTTGAAAAAAGTGAAACATTAAGAACACAATCAGTTTAATATGGCTATACAATTAGAAGTTTTACCACAAGAATATGAAGGCTTTATAAATGATATGAGTCCTTTGCCTACTGAGCAACTTTCTCTTGGGCAATTTTTTGCTGATGCTCAAATTACAGGGCCTGAACCTGACCCTTTTGACTTAAATAACACCTCCAATATAGCTGTTGTAAATGCCACCACATTAGGCTACCCTAACAATCCCAGCTCTGTATCTTTTGTTCAGCAATTTACTAATGACATTGCTGCTGTATTACAATCAACATCTACATTACCAGGTGCTGGTTTAGCTCCATGGTTTCCTAATAAGTGGTTTAGAGGTCGTGCAGACGTTGCGTCTTCATTTAACCAAGGTCCGATAAGGTCAATTTCAAGTTTTGGAAGTAGTCCTGCAAATCAAAACTTAGTAGCAGTAACAGGTATTACTAAATCGCAAACTTCAAATGTTGTGCCAGCAAAATATTGTTTTGGGTACAAGATGGATGGTTTAACTGTTGGTAATAGCTATGAAGTTAAAGTAGTAGTTGAAAGGGCTGATGGTGAAGGAAGTAAAACTACGCCCTCTATTGGTATGTTTATATCATCACCAGGAGCGCTTGGTTATGTAGATGCAGGTAACAGTCCTAATGGGGTACAAGGAATTTTTGAGCCTTTAGACACTGTAAATATTTACACGCAACACACAATGACTTTTATTGCAACAACACAATATGATGTATTATGGATATACTTTCAAAATGATGCTGATTTAAGTCAAAGAAAAATACGTATTAGAAGTGCTTCTGTAGAGGGCATAATTGGAACTGATTTGAACGAATTTAGTTCTGGTGATGGTTCTGTTGTGTGTGATTTATATGAAGAGGAAAACATACCTCTAAGTTTATCAATTGATGATTTTAAAAAGGTAACTGAAAAAGTACAATCTTATTCAAAAGCATTTAAACTTCCAGCAACAAAAAGAAACAGCAAAATATTTGATAATATATTTGAAGTTACAAGAACTGCACAAGATGGTTATTCATTTAACCCTTATGTTAAAACTAGGTGTAGATTAAAAGAAGATGGCTTTGTTTTATTTGAAGGCTACCTAAGACTAATAGATGTACAAGATAAAGGCGGTGAAATAAGTTATAATATTAATTTATATTCAGAAGCTGTTGCTTTAGCAGATGTTTTAGCTGACAGAACATTTAATAATATTGATTTTAGTGAACTTGAACACATTTATAATATTGATAATATTACAGATAGCTGGGATGGTGAACTAGAACTTATTTTACCATTAGAGGCAGATAGCTTTGCTGGTGATGAAAATGACACAACGACAGATGTTTTAAAATACCCTTTTTGTGATTGGAGTCATCAGTTTATACCACATGATGACAATGGTGGTATAGATGAAGGTCAACCAGAATTATTAAACCTACAAACAGCATTTAGACCTTTTATAAAGGTTAAATATTTAATAGATAAAATTATTTCAGCCACACCATTTCAAATTACAAGTAATTTCTTTGATAGTGTAGACTTTAATAAACTATACATGGATTTTAATTGGGGTACTGACTCATCGCCTAGCACAGCAACAGACACGGGTTTAGCTACATACGACACATCAACAGGTGACTTTCCTGGATTGTCTGGAACATTTGACTTGGGAGACCCTGTTAATTATGCAACAACTTTATTTACAAATATTAAGTTTTATAATGATTCTTTTACTCCTGAGATGGGTTGGGATACAACTGACCACCAATTTGTAATACCATCAGGATTAACAGGCGTAAGCATGGATTTAAGCGCCACAGTACATTTTGCTTGTAAGAAAAGTTGTGATATTACTTTTGAGTGGTTTGTGCACCCAATTGGTTCAAATCCTGGTGGGCAAACCTATACAATCAATACACAAACATTAAGTGTTACAGGGGCAGCCGCTGGTTTCCCTATTATCCAACTTAAACCTTTTGCTACTTTTACAACTTATGAAGTCGGTTCAGGTTATATTTTTGAAGGTGGTAATTATACAAATGTACCATCGGTAAAAACAAACCCAGATGGTAATCAATCAACTTTAAATGTTTCAAGTATAGCATCAAATGAAGTTCAAGGTATTACGGTTTCAAATAGTGGACAAGGTTATAATGTCTTAGGCAATTATGAGTTGGTTTTTAAAGAACAGGGAGCTTCTTCTTTTTCATCAGCACATAGTGTATATAGCACAAGTACAGGAACTATACAGCTAGCAAGTGGTGACAAGGTAGGTTTAAGGTGGAAAGCAACAGAAAGCAATGCTGTTAGGCAAAGAGACATGGGTGTCTATACTAATGTTGGTGATAAAATGAATAATTTACCATCTACACTTAGTGCAACTATTAATTATGTTGGTACTGTGGGGAATAACAGGCTTAATACAATTAGGGGTGACCTAGAGCAGTGGACTTTCTTAAAAGGTCTTATTAATATGTTTAATTTAGTAACTGTTCCTGACAAATCAAACCCTAATAATATATTAATTGAACCATATAAAGATATTTTTGTTGAAAATGATGATATTCAAACGCATGACTGGACAGACAAAGTTGATGGATTTGAAAAAAAATTAACACCACTTACTGACTTAAAACAAAAGACTATATTCAAGTATGAAGAAGATGAAGATGACTATGCTTTTAATGTTTATAAAAAATCATCAGGCACAAACTTTTTATATGGCAGTAGGCTATTTGATGCTTCTGGTTTTACAATATTAGAAAATGATATAGAAGAAATAGTTGCTGAACCATTTGCTGCAACAGTAATAAAACCTTTAATGTCACAATACGCACCACTTGTTGTTCCAAATATATATGCTTACAATGAAAGTGATAATGTATCTGAGAGTTTTGAAAATTTACCTAGAATTTTATATGACAATGGAATTGTAAATTTACAAGGATTAAAAATACACATACCAGCACAAAATACTGTAAGTGCATCTGAATTAACAAGTTATTTGCAATTTAGTCATTTGTCATCCATACCAACCATAGTGTCAACACCACCTCAAATTACTGACACTAGAGATTTTAATTTTGGTCCGTTAGAATTAGTTCCAATAGGAAATCCATCACCAACTAATAATTTATTTGCAACATATTGGCAGCCTTATTTTGGTGAACTATACAATCCTGACACAAGGTCTATGACAATTAAAGTAAGTTTAAATGCAAGTGATATAAACACTTTTAATATGTATGACAAAGTATTTATTAAAAACAGAGAATTTAGAGTTAACAAAATAGACTACAAGCCTGGAGACTTATCAACTGTAGAATTTATATTAATACCATAAAATTATGAGTATAACAAAAGAAGAATCACCAAGAACACCTGATTACATAACAGGTTATTCAGTAAAACCATCATTTATAGATGATTTTGGTACTGTTACGTTTACTAATGGTACACAAAATATTTCACCTACACAAAAACAATGTGAGGCTTATGGTTATACTTATGACCCTGCAACAAGTAGTTGTTTTGCTTATAGGTCAAACCCAAACATAAGAAAGGCATTTAACAACATGGATAATAAATTGCAAGGTGCAAGAAATAGTGCAGAAGCTGGTGCAACAAGAAACTATGTAGTTGGTCATAATAACAACATAAAAAGTCAGTCAAGTGATAATTTAATTGTTGGGAGTAATAATGAAGTTGGTGTTAATATAAAAAATACAACTGTATTAGGTAGTTATGGTATAGCACAAAGACCTGGTGAGGTTGTTATTGGTGGTGGTGGTGGTTCTTTAGGTAAAAACCAAAGTTCAACAATACATTTGTCAGGAACTACTACAGACGCAGCTGCAACATCATTATTAATAAATGGGATTCCTAATCAAGAAGTAATAGCAAGAGAAGAGTCAGAAAATAATTTTAGTTCTTTTGAAGCCCATATAACAGGTGTAAGAACAGGTGGAACAGCCGCAGGGAACGTATTTGATAGAATATATTTAAAGGCAGATGGTTTAGTTTATTTAAAAGCATCAAGTCAACAAGCAAGAGACCGTGGAAACTTTGGTACAGTGACAGGGTGGACAGCGGCAGTTGCATTTACTGGCACTAACGATATGATTATTCAAGTTACAGGTGCAGCTAACATGAACATAACATGGGCTTGTACTCTTAACCTTTATGAAATGATAATATAAAAGTAAAAAGATATGGCAAAAGAAACATTAGAATTTGATATAAAAGGTAACATTAAAGATGCTACAAAAGACTCTAAAGAGTTTGGTAAATCTATTGAAGATATTAATGCAACACTAAAAGAACAAAAACAAATACTTTTAGAGTTAAAGCAAGAGGAAGTAAAACTCATGCAAGCGAGAGCTGGTATGAATGAGTATGAAAGAAGCCTTACAGGTATTGATAAAAAAATAGAACATATAAAACTTTCTATTAAAGACCAAACACTTGCAGTTAAAGGTTTAACAGAAGAACAAAAAGAAGCAACAAAAGCTGAAAAAGAAAACAATAAAGAATCAAAAGAAAGTATTGCAAACCTTCAGTTTATGGGGGTTTCTCTTAATAGTGTAAAGAAAAGTTTTAGTCAAATAATACCTACTGCAAGGGCTATGTTTGGCACTATTAAGGCAGGTATAATGTCAACAGGTATTGGTGCTTTAATTATTGCTGTAACATCATTAATGGCTGCTTTTAAAAGGTCAGAAAAAGGTCAAGAACAGTTTCAAAGAATTATGGCTGGTATTGGTGCAGTAACCAACCAATTAATGGACACTGTTGCTGAACTCGGAGAAACAATTATTGCAGCATTCACAAACCCAATGAAAGCTCTTAAATCTTTTAAAGATGGGGTTTTAAATTTTTTCAAAGACCCTTTAGGTTCTACAATAGCAGTTGTATCAAAAACTACAGCTGCGGTTAAAACATTTGTTGATGAAACTTCAAAAGAGGTTGATGCAATGGTTGCTGTAACTACAGCTAGGCAGAAAGCACACCATATACAAAGACAACTGCAAATAGACAGGGCTAAGGCAGATAGAGAAATTAATGACATAAGGTTACAAGCTGAGGATAGGGAAAATAAAAGTGCAACAGAAAGAATAGAATTATTAAGAAGAGCACAGAAAATAGAAGAGGAAATTACAAACAAAGAAATTAAAGCAAAAAAAATTCTAGTAGATGCTTTAAAATTAGAACAAGAGCAAGGTTTAAATAATAAAGAAACAAAAGATGATTTAGCAAGACTACAAGCTGAATTAATTCAATTAGATACTAAAAGACTAAGAAGTCAAAGGTTGTTACAAACACAAATAACAACAGCTGTTAACCAAGAAAAAGCACAAAAGGAAGAAGCAAAAAAACAAGAAGATGCTGATATTAAAGAAGCTGAAGACAAAAGAAAAAGAGAGGGCGAGATTCTACTAGCTTTACAACAAGAGAATACATTAGCTTTAATAGAAGACTTGAAGACAAGGGCTATGGAAGAGCTAAGAATACAAGAAGAAAAAGAATTGGCTAGTGCAGAGTTGATGGAAAATTCAGAACTTGTTAAAGAAGAAATAAGAAAGAAATTTGATAGAAAAAGAGGTGAGCTAGATAAAAAGTTTGACAAACAACAAGTTAAATTTTCAGAAATGACTCAAGAGCAGCAATTAGATATAGCATCTTCAACAGCTGGTGACCTTGCTAAAATTATGGGTGAGGAATCAGCCGCTGGGAAGGCTTTTGCGATAACACAAGCAACAATTGATACTTTTGCTTCAGCTAACGCTGCTTATAAGGCAATGTCAGGAATACCTGTAGTAGGTCCGGGTCTTGGGGCAGTAGCAGCTGGAGCAGCAATTGCAGCTGGTATTGCTAACGTTAAGGCTATTGCATCAACAGGTGATGGAGGAGGAGGAGGCTCAACGCCTGGAGGCTCAGGGGGAGCAGGGTCTGCACCACCAGCCCCACAAATGATGTCAGGTGCTTTTGAGTTAAGTGGTGTTACAGAGCCAGAACCAGTCAAAGCCTTCGTTGTGACGGATGAAATGACAAATTCGCAGAATCAGTTAGCTAACATTAGACGAAGAGCAACAATTTAAAAATCAAACGAATATTAATTAAATCTATTATATAATATGCCTTGTAAAAAATGTAAAGACGGAAAATATAAATTTGGTGAAACAGGTGAGTGTAAGTATGACACTAAAGCAGCCTGTGAAGCTGACAACAAAGATTATTACGATAAGACTACTTCTATTGTAGAACTAGTTATTGATGATGATAGTGAGGAACTAGCCATTGACGCTATTAGCTTAGTATCAGCACCAGCTATCGAACAAGACTTTGTTTATTTTGGCAAAGAAAAAAACAACCTAACATTTGCTAAGGTTGATGAGGATAAGAGAATGCTTGTATCTCCTGCTTTGATACCTAATAAGCAAATTTTTAGGTATAATCCCAATACGGACTCTGAGTATTACGTTTACTTTAGCCCTGAGACAGTGCGTAAATCGTCAGAGCTATACTTAAAACATAATAATCATCACAAAGCAACGTATGAACACCAAGATAGGGTTTCTGGTGTTTTAACTACTGAGAGTTGGATTATAGAAGACCCTAAAATGGATAAGTCAAGACTTTATGGCTATGACCTACCTAAAGGAACGTGGATGGTTTCTATGAAGATAAACAACGATGAGCTTTGGAGTAAGGTAAAAGATGGTTCATTACGCGGTTTAAGCATCGAAGGATACTTCACTGACCGCATGGAAAAGATGTCAGAGAGAACACCAACAGATGAAGAGATACTATCAGCTTTAAATGAAATAATAAACGAAAATCAAACAAAGTAAATAACTATTCTATTATATTAAAAAAGAACCTATGGACATTAAAGAACAAATATTAACAGCACTTGGCTTAAACAAAGCTGAGGAAGAAATTAAATTAGCTTGGCAGTCAAAAGGAGAGGATGGTACAATTTATGTATCTACTGCCGAGGAGTTAGAAGCTGGGGTAGACATCTCAGTATTAACAGAAGACGGTACAACAATACTTTTACCTGTTGGAATGTATAAGATGGAAGACGGTTTTTCTTTTCGTGTAGAAAAAGAAGGCGTTGTTTCTGAAATCATGGAAAAAACAGAAGACAAAGAGGATAAGGAAGACAAAGAAGAAAAAGAAGAAAAAGAAGAAATGTCAGAAGAAACTGAATTAGATAAACATGACGAGGAAGAAGACTATGATGAGCATGAGGAAGCTGATGTAGCTGATTGGAAAGGTATGGAAAAACGTATTAAGAACCTGGAAGACGCAGTAGCTGACCTTAAAAGAGAAAAAGTAGGTGGTGATGACAAAGTAGAAGAAATGTCTGAAGAGACTAAAGAGCCTACTAAAAAAGAAGAAATTAGTGATGACACTATGGTTGAGTTGTCTTCTGATGATGAAATTAAAAAATTAAAAGAAGAAAACGAAAAACTTAAAACTGAGTTAGCAGCTAGTCCAGCTGATTCACCAATTAACACAAATAAATTTAGTTCAGATAATAAAGTTTCTTTGTCTAAAAAAGAATTATCTAAACTAACTAAGAGAGAAAAATATTTCTACGAATTATATAAATAAAATATTAACATTAAAACAATTAAAAAATGGCAATAGACGCAACAGCAAGTAATTATGCAGGAAAAGCGGCAGGATTTTATATCAATGCTGCATTACGTCAAGCAAACTCAATGGAGTTCTTGACAATGATAGAAAATATCAAATATAAGAGTAACATCCAGAAAATGGCAAATACTGGAATAGTAAGAAACGCAACGTGTGATTTTACTCAAAATGGAACTTTAACGTTAACAGAGGCAGTTCTCGAACCTAAGAACCTACAAGTAAATACAGACATTTGTAAAAAAAGCCTTTTAGAATCTTGGGAAGCGGCAGAAATGAGAGCAGGTGCAGGTGCGCCACCTCCAGCATCTTTTGATGACTATGTAATCTCTTACTTAGGTGAGATAATTGCTAATGCAACAGAAGAAAGTATTTGGAAAGGTAACAGCACAGCAAATGGAGAGTTTGTTGGTTTTGTTCACCCTTCTGACGGACACTTAGCAACAAACGCAACAGTTGTTGATGTTTCAAAAGGTGCTAATTTTGTAGCAGATTCAACAGCTGCAGGTTACATTATAACAGAGTTACAGAATTTAACAGCTGCTATTCCAACAACAGTTTATACTAAAGATGACTTATACATATATATGTCACCAAAATCTTACAGACTATACATCTCAGCAATTTCTACTTTAGGTTATGTTAACGCATACTCTATGAATGGAGACTATGATGCTGTATTTGAAGGAATTAAATTAGCAGTTTGCAACGGTATGTCAGACAATGTATTAGTTGCCGCAGAAAAGTCAAACCTTTTCTTTGGTACCGACCTCCTAAGCGACGCTACAAGAATCGCTTTAATGGATATGTCTCAGCTCGATGGAAGCGATAACATGAGAGTAGTAGCAAGATACTCAGCTGGTACGCAAGTAGGTATTGGTGCTGATGTTGTTCTTTTATCATAATAAACCTAATTAACAGAAGCTGGGGTGTAAAAACCTCAGCATCTTTAACCCTTTAAAAATCAATAACTTATGGCATGTACGGCATTAACAAAAGGACGAGGTTTAGACTGTAACCGAGTAGCTGGGGGCGTAAAGAATGTGTACTTTTCAGTATATGATGACTTTGGCAGCACAGACTGGGCTTACGATTCAACAAACCCACAAGAAATAGACACAATAGATTGGAACACACATAGTATTTACAAATATGTTATGCCATTAGGTGTAGCAAGTGTATCTGATGCAATAACAGGTTCAACGGAGAACGGAACAATTTTCTATACTCCAACTGTAAATATCATGTTAAACAAATTAACAAAAGAAGACCAAAACCAAATTAAATTATTAGGTCAAACTAAAGTAAGAATGTTAGTTGAACTAAATGCAAAGTTAGCAAGTGGTCATGATGTAATTTTATGTGTAGGCTTTGAAAATGGCTTAGACTTAAATTCAGGCTCAATGGATAGCGGAGCGGCATTTGGAGACCGTAATGGTTACACGTTGACATTCACGGGCATGGAGTCAAGACCAATGGCTTTCTTAGAAGATTATGGAGCAGCTATTTTTGACAACTCAGGATTTGCAAATAAAGCAACACCATTTGTAGTTTCTACTTAAACTAATTTGTAGTTTTTATATATAGAAGTATATATTTCTAGAGAAGAGTGGCAAATATGTCGCTCTTTTCTTTTATAAGGCAAATAAAATCAGTCTTTTTCTATTATATAGTATATGATACAAGGATTTACAGAAACTAACATAACTGCTTACTTACAAACTGAGGACAATAGAATAAATAATTCTGTTGCATCTTCAAACATTAAGCACTTGTTTAAGTTTACTAATGACATGGATAATAGTGTACAGTATTCTTATGCAAAGACTGAAACAATATATGATAGATATACTTATTTTTTGTTTGACTATGCTGAAACCCCTAATATTTTTTTAGGAAGTATAAGTTTAAAAGCAGGTTATTATAAATATGAAGTATATGAAGTAAGTTGGATTAGCTCACCTTCATTTGCAGCTGGAAGAACGCCACAAACAGAGTTAGAAGTTCTTACACCAATTGCTAACACTAAAGGTGTTGTACAAGGACTTGTAACAAAAGGCAAAATGTATGTAGATGAAAAAGCAGGAACTGAAGAGGTTAAGTATATACAAAGTGCAAAGAGTGTACAAACATTAACTATTCAATATGGTGGTGCAGGTTATACATCAGCACCAACTATAACAATAGTAGGAGATAATATAACACAAGCAACTGCAACTGCAACAGTTTCTGATGGTGTGGTTAATGCAGTAACAATAACAAATGCTGGAAATGGTTATACAGAGAATCCTACTGTAACAGTATCAGGTGGGGGTGCTACTGTTGATGCAACCATTACAGCAAGTATAGAAGAAACAAATTATATATATTACGGACAATAAAATAAAAAAAATGGCAATAGAAAACGTAACACAATTATTAAGCGAACAATTAGGTAAAAATGAAGGAACAGAAGTTTTTACAGGTGAAGTAACAGGAAAAGACTTTTACTGTGTTTACTTTCCAGTTGAAAGTGTGGTATCATCAATAACAGCTGCTAGTGTAACTGGTGTAGCTTCGTTAGCAACAACTCTTCCAGCGGGGACAACACTATTTATGAATATTACCGCTATTACCCTTACGCAGGGAATAGGGATAGGTTATAAAGAATAATATGTTAGCATTAAAATTAGGTTTAAGTTTAAATTCATCTAACTACCCATCTAGTGGTGCATGGTCTCCTACTGATGAATCAAGTTTATTGGCTTGGTATCAAAAGGGGGTAGGTGTTACTGAAAGTGGTGGTGATATTACTGCATGGGCAGATAGTTCAACAAATGGTAATAATATAACAACAACAGCTGGTAGAAGACCTGCTTATTCTAATGGCGTTTTAACTTTTACAGCTGCAAATGAAGATTTTCTTAGTATGGGGTCAGAAGTGACTATGACTGGAGAATTTACTATTGGTTATAAGGCTGAACCTACAGCTACAAATGTTGTTTTATTAGGAAATGATGGTGCAGGAGATGCAAACAATGATTTCTTTAAATATGCTACTTCAACACAGGTGACAATAAAAATAAACAATGTTGCTAAACAATTTGAAATAACTAGTGGTTCTTTTTTGCAAAACGATTATATAGTTATTACTAGAGACTCTTCAAACCTTATTACTATACATAAAAATGGAACAGCGCTATCAGACACTGAAACACTATCTGGAACTGTAAATATTGATATAGTAGGATTCAGAGGTGAAGGAGAACTTAACGATTATGAAGGAACAATTGAGGAATTACAATTTTTCAGCTCAACAAGTAGTGCATTAACAGCTAATGTAAATGCTAGACTAGCAGGTTTATAAAATAAAAAAACATGAAAGACAATATCATAAATATTAATTTAGAAACAAGTACAGCTCCAGTTATACAAGAAACAAGAGGCAGAGATTGGATTTCTTATGGTGATGCTAATGGAGAGTGGGCAAACCTCTATCCTCAGTTTCTAGTTGATTTATACTATTCAAGCTCAATATCAGCTGCAATTATAAATTCTACATCTGAGATGATAGCTGGTGAAGCCCTTATTATAGAGGATGAGGATGATAGAGACTTAGAAGCTACTGTTAAGTTACAAAACTTTATGAATAGAGCTAATAGCAATGAGAGTCTTCATGAAGTAATTAAAAAAATAGCTTTTGATTTTAAGCTACAAGGTGGCTTCGCCCTTAACATCGTTTGGAGTAAGGATAGGACTCAAATCGCTGAAGTATACCATCTCGATGTAACTAAGCTAAGATGTGCAAAACCTGATGAAATGGGAAGAACTACAGGGTACTACATCTCAGCTGACTGGTCTAATACTAGAATGAACAAACCTTATTATGTTCCTGCATTTAATCCTAATGACAGGACATCACCAAACCAAATAATGTATTCAGGTCTTTATAGTCCTGATATGAACTCGTACTTCACACCGGATTACGTCTCTTGTAATAATTGGGCTCTTATCGATGCTCGCGTCTCTGAATATCATCTCAATGCTATATCTAGTGGCTTCTCTGGTAGCTTTTTAATTTCGTTCGCTAATGGCATACCGTCACAGGAAGAAAGAATGCAAATTGAAAGAAGCCTTACTGATAAATTCGTTGGACAAAGCAACGCTGGCAAATTTGTGCTAACGTTCAGCGACGATAAAACAAGAACACCAGAAGTTACACCAATAAGCACAAGTGATTTGGATAAACAATATTTAGCATTGCAAGAATTGCTCACCAGCAACATTTTAAGCGGCCACAGGGTAACATCTAAGACGCTTATGGGTATTGACTCAGCAAATGGGTTTTCAAGCAATACAGACGAAATTATAAATGCCGCAAATTTCTATCTTAACACGGTAATTAAACCGTTCCAAGACCATATTGTTAAGCAGTTAAGAAAAATATTTCAAATTAACAACATGGATATGCCTGTTAATTTTGTACAGCTTAAACCTATTACAGTACAATTTGACTCTAAGACTATTAGGGAAGTTATGACAACAGATGAGATACGTGAGGAGCTTGGGTTAGAGCCTTTAGGTAATGATGATACTGTTGAAGATGATGTAAAACTAGCTAAAGTAGGTAGCATGGTTACTGATGGGGTTGAACTGCCGTTGTTTGAAACTATTGAAGAGGCAGAGGAAGAGGCTAAAAAAATAGGCTGTTCTGGTTACCACACGCACACGCAGGATGGAAAAGAATATTATATGCCATGTGAATCACATAAGCAAATCAAAGAAAATTTGAATAAATGTAATTGCAGTTCTAATAAAACAGAATTACAAAAATGGATAGAAAAGTTTGGTGAAGATATGCCTAGTGATTGGGAATTGGTAGACGAAGAGGTTGTTGATGGGGAGCATACAGACTTTGACTTTGAAGATGAGCTTAATAGATTAGCAGAAGAAAAGATTGAACTAGCAGAGGCAGTACCTGCAACACCAAATAAAAGAAGCTCGCAAGATGGTGCTAATAAGTCAAGAAGTTTTTATTACAAAGTAAGATATGTTTATGCTACTGACAATTTTTTAGTAAACAAGTCAGGAACTAGCAGAGATTTTTGCAAAGATATGGTAGCGGCAAATAAGTTGTATACTAAAGAAGATTTGGTAAATGCTGACAGCCAAATACTTAACAAAGGTTTTGGTCATGATGGTAAAGCATACAATATTTTTCTTTATAAAGGCGGGCCACAGTGCCGTCATTTCTTCTTGCGTCGTATCTTTAAAACATCATTAAGAAATGCAAAGCAGCCTATTGAAGATAGTCAGCTTATAGGCTATACAAAAGCAAGGTCAGAAGGATTTACAGCTGAAAGAAATGATAAGCTAGTAGCAATAGCACCACAAAGAATGGAAAATAACGGATATTATAATTAATTATGTCATACGTACTCTTTATATCTCAACAAAAACTCGCTGAATCAACGGCAATAAACCTAAATGTCGATACGGAATTACTATTACCGTATGTAAGGCAGGCACAAAAACTATATGTTGAACCAAAACTTGGAACTAAATTAACTCAAAAAATAAAAGACTTAATTACAGCTGGAACTATTAATGATGTTGCTAATGCAGCCTACAAGACTTTATTAGAAGACTACATTGGTGACATGCTGCCAAATTGGGCGTTTTATCATGCTGTTCCGTTCTTGCGTTTTAAGATAGAAAATGGTAATATTTTTTCTAAAACGTCTGAAACTGGTACTTCTCTTTCTACTGAAGAGGCTCAACACCTTAGAGAGGAAATAAGAAACACTTCTGAATACTACACAGAACGAATGATTGAGTATGTAACAAATAACTTATCTGACTTTCCAGAATACTCAACCAACACTGGCGCTGATGTTTCGCCAGACCGAAATGCCTTTTACAACGGTATGAACCTTGAAAGACCAAGTAGACAAGGCACTGAGTTAACATTAAGAAACTTTTTAACCCCTGATTTAACATAATGAAGAAACACTATAAACCAAAAACTATTAACATAACTAAGCTAAAATCCTACTTGGATAAAAAGCCTAATATAAAAAAAGATGACAGACCTAAAAGACACTGTACAAGTAGGGCTAGCTAACGGTTCAGCTATTGGCGTTTCCTTAATAGGAGAAGTTAATGAATATCTAACTCTATTATCGCTTTTATTAGCGATAAGTTTCACTATTTATAAATTCGTAAAATTCAAGAAATGAAAAAACTAATATGCAATTTTATATATAAATTAACAGGGCAAACTTATTGCCTAAAGTGGTGTGGTGATTGTAGTTTTAAAGGATGCAAATGAAGAAAATTAAGCTAAATAGCACGAACCCAAAGTATAACAAAAAAAAGGATAATGTGGTTAAAATGCGTCAAGAATTTGTTAAAGAAGTTAAAGGCTGCAAAATCTATAAAACCTACTATCTCTAAACCTAAATACATAAACCTTTTAATCATTCGTGATACCTTTACTGATGAGTCAACCATTGGTGAGTTATTTGTAAATGGTGAAAGGTTTTGTGATACTTTAGAGCTACCATATAAAGACAACCAAAGAAGTATATCTTGTATTCCTACAGGGGAGTATAAGGTAAGATTAAGATACCCAAGAGAAAGTGCTACAAGAGATTATTTGCACTTATTAGTTCAAGATGTAAAAGACCGCTCATATATACTCTTTCACAGGGGTAATACAGCTAAAGACACCAGAGGATGTATCCTCGTTGGACAAGGTAGTCAACAAGATGTTGTTCACAATTCTACTTTAGCTATGGATTTACTTATGAAAGAAATAATAAATTTGGGTGGCAAAAATATTAATTTAATAATCAAAAACAAATAATATGAAAACGTGGTTAATTACAACGATTTTAAAATCTAAAAAATTCTGGTACGCCGTATCTTCTATTGTCGTTCCAGGTATTGTAACATTTCTAGGCGTTTCTCCTGAGACTGCACAAGAAATATTTTATGCTGCTTTAACACTAGTCTTAGGACAAGGAATTGCAGATGCGGCAAAGAGACAATAGATACAGATTGAAACCGCATGAGGTTTTAGCATTAAAAAAAATGAGGGAAACCGAAGCTAGGAATGTCCTAGTTATCGGTGACCTTCATGAACCGTTTTGCCTTGATGGTTACCTAGACTGGTGCTTAGAGCAATACGAAGCATTTAATTGCACACAAACCATCTTTATAGGCGATATAATCGATAATCATTACAGTAGCTACCATGAGACCTCAGCGGATGGTATGGGTGGCTTAGAAGAGCTAGATTTAGCTGTAAGCAAAATATCTAAATGGTATGATGCTTTTGATGATGTTGGTACTAAGGTAATCGTGGGTAACCATGACCGCATAATAATGAGAAAGGCTCAGACTTCAGCAATACCTTCTAAGTGGATTAAGTCTTATAAAGAAGTATTAGGAACTCCTAACTGGGATTTTGTAGAAAGATTTGAGCAAGATGATGTTCAGTACATTCATGGGGAAGGCGGTACTGCCAGAAGTAAATGTCGTGCTGATATGATGAATACTGTACAAGGACATCTACATACGCAGTGCTATACAGAACACTATGTTGGAAAGAAGTTTAGAGTCTTTGGAACTCAGGTAGGCTGTGGAATTAATCATAAGTCATACGCTATGGCTTACGCTAAATACGGAAAAAGACCAGCCGTTGGTTGTGCTGTAATACTAAACAATGGTGAAACCCCCTTAAATTTATTAATGCCATTATAATGAAAGAAGACTTAAACTGGCAGGTTTACACACTTTACTCCTTACTTATCTTACTTATTTTACTATTAAGTTTATAAAAATCTTATCTAGTAAACCCCTTCTTAACACTTAAATTGTTAATAACTTTGTAAGCAAATGTGTTAATAATCAATATTTCTTTTTACTTTTGTACCATATTAATCAATAAAAAAAATAAAATGTACTCAAACTACAAAATGAAAGAAGCTACAAACAAAGAAGAAGCTGTAATATCTATTTTAGATGTATTAGATGAAAACCCTGTATGGCTTAACAAAGTAAATGATGGTCTGTTTTTATTGTTAAACAACATAGAAGTAGAGCATAGAGAGTTTTTATTAAACAAATCAATAGATGAGCAAGTAATTGATTTATTTGTAAAACTTAAAACTGAATACTATAACTTTAAAGACAATGCAAAATGGAACTAATATGTGAATCTTTTTACTTCTACAATAATGGGGTATACAAAACAATTGAAAATTACTCACCTGATGGATGGTTTACAGACCTTAAAAGAGTAGAACCTAGTATTAAAATATTTGGTACTAGAGAGCAAATAGACAAAGCATTAGATGATTATATTGAATTGACAGGACTTAATTTAGATGAAGTATATGATTATGAAGATGAAGAAATGTTAAAAGTCTATAAAGAAAAATATGATAAAATGAATAATAACAAAGCATTAATAACAACAATATGAAAAAGCAAGAATTAATACATAAAGCAATGAATAATATAAATACTTTTCAATGTTGTGATGGAGAGTTGTATTTAAGAGGCGAGGATGAATATGGTAATGACTTTCAAATACGTTTTGATGCATATGATTTTTTAAATTGGATAGACACAAAACAGTTAAAATATATTAAGGAAAAGATTATAAAACACATTGAGTCAAAATAATTTTATATTTTTAACGAAACTAAAAAAAGTAAAATGAAAACAGAAATTTTAAAAGAAAAGTACATAAAGTACAATTTAACAAAAGAAGATGTTTACAAGCATCAACATTATTTAATCATTACACGCTCAGGCATTGAGAAAATACAGGCTCTTGAGGACATAAGAATTACTTATGAATGTATTAATTGTGAATCTGACTTTGCAGCTGTTAAAGCAACAGGAGTAAAAGAAGGTATTACAATTGAAACATTTGGCTCAGCACTTAAAGGAGGTTTTAAAGATGGTAACTGCAACAGTTGGTACGTATTAGAGATGGCAGAGAAAAGAGCTATGAGTCGCGTTGTATTAAAATTAACTGGTTTCTATGAGCTAGGAGTATTTGGTGAAGACGAATCAGAAGAGTTTAAACGAAAATAACATAGGTTGTGAAAGGGTTAGGTATCAAACATTTAATAATTAGCTGTTATACTTTGTGGCTTACCAACTCCTTTTCACTTCCTTTTTTTAATAACTAAATAAAATAATATGGAAACAAATATGCCAAGAAATAGCATTAATACACCTTTAGAAAAAAATGAAAGAGTAGAATTTTATAAAAAGGAAAATGAAAGAGTAAGAGAATATAATTTAAGACTTAAACTTGAACTCATTAAAACAAATGAAAAGCTAAATAAAATTAGAAAAATAATTAAAACTAAATAAACATGAAAAAGTACAGAGTAAAAAATTTAAAAAAAGTAAACTATGGTGGTGAGTTTACTTTAGTAGATAAATGGTTTAAAAATGGAATAGAAAAATGCAAGATTGTAAATGAGTCAGGCTGGGAATATGTCTGTGAATTAAAGAATCTTGAAGAGGTTAAAACAAAGTCTAATAAAAACAAAAAGAAATAATGGAAATTAAAGGAAAAATTAGCAAAATATTACCCTTACAAAGTGGTATATCTAATGCAGGTAAGGAATGGAAAAAGAAAGATGTTATTATAAAACAGTTTGACCAATTTGAAACAGAGGTATGTATTACAGCCTTTGGCAATGAAGAGTTAAAAAAACTAGATAATTTTAATATTGGTGATACTGTTGAGGTTTCAGTTAATATTAAGAGTAATGAATTTAATGGTCGTTATTTTACAAATATAAATTCTTGGCGTTGGAATAATAAAAATTCAGAAAGTAATGAGGAATATGTTACTACTGATGATAATGATATGCCTTTTTAAGATGACTGAAGAATTAAATTTTAAAGCTATTTGCAACCTCACTACAGAAGTAATGGGGTTGCCTAAAGGCTCTTTGTCAGATAAGAGCAGAAAAAGACAGTTGCAGTCATCAAGGTCAATTGCTGCGTATATTGGATTGACTGAAGAGAATATAAGTAGATATGTTATAGCAGAAGTATTAGACAGGGATAGGTCTTTAACATATCATTATGTAAAAGCTCATAAAAAAAATTTTAAAAAATGTAAAATTTATAGAAATGCTTTTACTAAAGTATACAAAAAGTATTTGGATGTAGATGGTGAAAAAGAAATATTTGTATCTGGTAGGCACATGAAAAATTATTTATTACAAAACAAAGTTAATGAATCAAGAAAATCAGATGTTAAGCTAGAGGTTAAAAGTGGAAATGCTAAATGTGTTATACACACATCATATTTTGATTTTTCTAATCAAATTGAAAATATTAAATTAGCACTCGAAAATTATCACTTTGCAATTAAAATAATATAATGAATAAACCAAACTACTATGCCATCATACCAGCTGAAGTAAGATATGCTGACATAACTCCAAACGCTAAATTACTTTATGCAGAAATAACTGCTTTACTACAAATGAATGGAGTTTGTTTTGCTTCAAACAAATACTTTAGTGATTTATATAATAAAAACAAAGTAACAATATCAAGATGGATAAGTGAGTTAAGTAAAAAAGGTTTTATAAAAATAACTTTTACTTATAAAGATGGTAGTAAAGAAATTGCTAATAGGTATATACAAATTTGTAAAGAGGGCATTAACAAAGATGACAAAGAGGTATTAGCAAAAATGTTAAAGAGTAACAATACAAGTATTAATAATAATCTTACAGATAGTAATAAAAAGGCTCTCTTTCAAAAACCAACTATTGATGATGTAAAAAATTATTGTAACTTACGAAACAATAATATAGATGCTGAAGCCTTTTATGATTTTTATGAAAGTAAAGATTGGAAAATTGGTAAAAACAAAATGAAAGACTGGAAGGCTTGTGTTCGAACTTGGGAACGTAGAGAAACAAAAAAACCTACAATGAGCAAAATACATCAGCACTTGCAAAAAAATATGAATGTAAAAGAGAAAATTAAAAAAAGATTTAAAAATGAGACTAATTAAAACAATGTCAAAAGAAGACTTATTATTGTCTTGTGTAGATTTAATAAGCAAAACATATATTGAATTAGGTCAGCATAATATTGAAGAGGAAACTATTGAAGTTATGGCTGGGAGTTTAGCAAAAGATTTAAATAGAATTTATAAGAACTTTTATTTTGAAGATGCTGAAAATGCATTTGACTTTGGTGTTTCTAGCCCTATAAATACAAGTTTTATACATTTAAACAGACCTATTTATGTAAAGTGGTTAAGAGACCATAAAGATTCAATCTGGGATGCAAGAGCAAGAGTATACCAAGGAGAAAGCCCAGAACACGTATTACATTACAGACCAGAACCAAAACTACTTAAATGATAGGATGGGTAATAATCTTAGCAATTTTGCTGCATATAAACTATAAATTAAGAAAATGAAAACAATCACAATTAAATCAGAAGATGTTAAAAGTCAATCAGATGCAATACTTTGGCACTTAAAAACTTATGGAAGTATAACAAGTTATGAGGCTATAAAAGAGTATGGTGCAACAAGGCTTTCAGCTATTATATATAATCATAGAAAAGATGGTTATAATATTTTTAGTGTTCCTTTAAAAAAGAAAACAAGATTTGGAAGAACAACCACAATTGCTAAATATAATTATAATAAACCATTAGCTACACATACACAAAGTGAGTTATGGCAAAATCAATAAGTAGATTAAAAAAAGAGCTTGATAAATACTTTAGTCTTTTTATACGATTAAGAGATGCAACAGATGAAGGCATGGTACAATGCGTAACTTGTGGTTGTGTTAAATATTATAAATCAGGAATGCAAAACGGTCACTTTCAGTCAAGAAGTTTTTTATCTACTAGGTTTGATGAGCAAAACTGTCAGCCACAGTGCGTTGCTTGTAATATGTTTAGACAGGGCGAACAGTATAAGTTTGCTTTAGCTTTAGATGCTAAATATGGTGAAGGTACTGCACAAGAATTGCAATTTAAAGCAAAACAAATTTATAGAATTACTAGAGTAGATTATGAGGAAAAAATAAGTTATTACAAAAATGCTGTTAAAAACTTAAAAAAAACAAAGGGAATAGAATAAACATTTATTTTATTTTCGCGTATGCACACACCAATTTATTCAAGCGAAGAACATAGATTGATAGTTGAGTCATACATTACAATGTGCAAACAGTTTACACAAGAAGTAGCATCCCAAGCAAGGTACAAGAATTATTTAGAGGTTTTAGATTTAATAATAGAATATTCTAATGGATATGGTGAAGGTGTTAGAGAAAACAACTTCTATGATTGGATAGTAATATTACCTATTAATATTTCAGTTGCAACCAGTGGTTTCTATGCAGGAATAGAAACAAAAACAAACTCAGCTGTCATACGTGCATACAAGGTAGTATTAGAACAAATGCTAACTGAGACTGTAAATAGACTAGATACTTTAGAGCCAGACAATGACTGATATTTATCTTGAAATATCAAAGCTGACAGATAAATTTAGAACCATGGCTTATGGTATTACAAATGATGAAAACAAAGTTAATGAGGCAGTGCAAGAGCTTATGCTTTATTTCTTACAGGCAAACCCAGAAGTAATTAAAAAAATATATATAAATGATGGTATTAAAGGTATTACAAGGTACGGGGCGGTAGCTTTAAGAAGGTCTTTAACAAGTAAGCGTAGCAATTTTTATTATAAGTATGGCAAGTATTATACTCACATAGATGAATACACAAGTACAATAACTTATGATGTAATTGAAACTGGTGAGGTTGTACCTAATAAACATTTATATAATTTACCAAATGAGGAAGAGGATGTTGGTCATAATGAATCTTTATATAAACTGGAATTGATTGATGCTACGCTAGATAAGTTAACATGGTATGACCGTGAGCTTTTTAA
>VTLG01003397.1_pt1 | contig 26131 bp, 36 predicted proteins | sample 4694571 | NCBI WGS metagenome assembly VTLG01 (sample SAMN12604809, study PRJNA352737) | marine metagenome | biome: ENVO:00000447; feature: ENVO:00000209|ENVO:00000569|ENVO:01000036; material: ENVO:00002151; isolation source: viral sequences binned using virsorter ...
AATGAATATTTAAGTTTTTTAAGCATACCTTTTATTTTTTTCTTTCTCTTTTCTTTCTTCAGAGCCTCTGAGGCTTCTGCTTTAATAGAGTCAACTGACATATCTAAATATCCTTTTTAAAAAATTTTAATATTTCAGAACCAAATAAAAACACTGCCAAATTCAATGCCCCGATGCACACGACTATATAATTAGCTGTTACTGCATAATTCCAAAAACAAATCAATGCACAGCTTAAATTGAACCATCTTAAAACAGTTAAGTATTCCATAATCCTACTGTTGATGGGTATATACCAACTACGGGCACGTACGCACGCCTGCGTTCGGGAATCATAATCACGTGACGATTCATACTTTTGACACCTATCGTGACACCTCTTTTACGTTTTCCGAGGAGAAATTCCTGCCTATCAAGCAGGAGCTACTCATCATCATCTTCTGGCTCTGGCAAAACTACATAGCCCTTTTCAGTTGTTTCTATCTGCAAGTCACTACTTTTAAGACTTGGTATGATACGCTCTATAATAAGCTTGGATGCACTCAGGGCATCCTTATCTGGGTTATCTGTTCCAAGGGTATCTGCTACCTTAAACAACTTTTCTATGACGCTAACCACCTTCTCGTTGTTTCTAAACCGTTCTACAACGCTCTCATCCTTCTTTGGTCTTCCCATAGGATTAGGGCTTGGAGCACCCTTTTTAAATGTGCCATCTGGATTCCTGTTGCTCTGTGTCTCTGAAGTGGTGTTTTTATCCTGTTTATTAGACTCTTTCTCTTCGACAGTATCTCCACCTGTTTTGCTAACCCTTAATCCTGTTTTTTCTAGCACTTCTTTCAAGCTATATCCTTAAATAGTATTGTCTCTTCTTCTATTTGGTTTGCTTTCTTTCGAGCATTTAAACCTTTGCTACCAAATGATTCAGTGTAGATACAGTTCCGACATAATCGTTGAATGTCTGGGATATGTTCTGGGATATATTGTGTCTGTCTGAATTCATATTGGTTTCCTGTTATTATCTTTCCACACCTATTACATTGGAATCTTGTCTTGGTGTGTATTAGCCTTCTAATTAGTTTCTTCATATTCTGGGGTGTGTGTTGCTTTATCGTATGTATCCCAGTTATATGAGTCTTCTTCTATATTAGTATTGTTATTGTCTACTGTGTTATTAGTGTACTGGGGCTGGGTTAATTCCACGTAAGTACTCTTTATGTAATAAGCCCCTAAGCTAAACCCAATCGTGCAAAGTGTACCACCTACTGCTGATCCTATTAATATATATAGAGCTTCATTCATACACTAATTTTAATACTTATTAATAGTTATTTGTTTCCACGGTTTGCACCGAGTATACAATTTATTTCTCCTCTAATATGTATATTTATTTTAACCTATTTGTAAACTTTTCTTGCATTTTATGTTACGCTTACCGTAATATTGTACAGCCAACAACGGCACTTAATATTTAAATAGGAGAAGTACAAATGGCTTTACATTGGAATACAAAAGAGTGTGTTAACAGACCTCACTTAACAAGGCATACTAAAAAGTATGTACTAGGCTTAGTTAAAGAGCATCATTCAGATATTGATTTTGAATATGGTAAAACTGAACTTAAAGCCGGTATACCTTTTGAAGTATACCTATGGTGGGATAAAGATGAGGGTTGTTATGTTCGTAGGAATCACGTTACAAATACTCTTATATGGGGAAGTATGATGATTGATATTGGTGAGATAACTGAAGAAAATGTGTGGGAAGTTTATAGACGTTATCAAGTATGGAATCGACTAGGTCACTGTAGGGTATATATTCAAAGTTGGGAAGAAGGTTATGATGATGATCTACAAGAGAGAAATATAACCTTTGACGATATCTACTCCCATATCGGACTAAAAACAAATGTAGGTAATACTTCTAAGGCTAAGTTCAAGAGTAGAGTTGCTACTTGGATTATGGAAAAGGCAAACGAAGGTGTTAGTTCTGAAAGGTATAAAAGAGAAGTTAAGTAGTCGAAACCCCCTATATGGGGGTCTACAGGAACTAGCCACCCTGTACTGATGAGACAGGCTAATTAAATAGGAGAAGTACAAATGAAACAAACAATCAGTTCTTACCAGTTTAGAGATGCATTTATGGAGTGCAGACCAAACAACTTTAGTTCTAAAGGGTTGTTAGCTTTATGGGATTATTTTGAGCAGTACGAAGATGATACCGGTGAAGAGTTAGAATTAGATGTTATTGCGATATGTTGTGACTTTCAAGAGTTTAAAAACCTAGAAGACTTTCAAGAGCAGTACTCTTACGACTATGACGATATGGACTCTATTGAACAAGAAACACAAGTTATTTATCTGGGAGAGGTTGATGGCTCAGATGGATTTATAATTCAACAATTTTAATTAACTAACATAGGAGAAGTACAAATGAATGATAGACTAACAATAATATGGGATTATATAGTTGAAATGGGTATTGCTACTAAAGACGAATTACGTCTGGTGACTAGTATCAATGGTACAAATGAAGACAGTTTAAACTCTGTTTTATACTCTCGTACAGGATACCATAGTATGGAACAGATAATCGAAATGGAGGGTGAATAAATGGAAGATTGCTTGATGTGTACTGATGATGGATATAAAGTTAATAGAGAGGGTTATACTCTGTGTAAACAACACTACGATGAGGTAGAAGATGTGTTTAATCAAAAGGAGAATGAATAAATGAAAGATGTCATAACAGATAAGTTGACCGACCGTTTAGTAGATGATGTTTTTAAGATATTTGAAACCCAAGGGGAACAGGCTTGTAGAAATTTATTAGAGTTTATAGGGTGTGATAAGAACCAAATAGAATCTACTTTAAATATCTTAAATGGAAAGTATGATAACCTAATTAACAATAAGGAGAATAAATAATATGAGACTAGTTGTTATTATTACACGTATTGATGGCAAATTCACATTTAAGATAGGAGAGATTAAAACTGATGCAAAAGCTAATTAAACTACGTAAACGTATGGGTGTGTCACAGGATAAAATGGCTGAACTGCTTGGCTATGGCTCTAGAATTAGGATATCTGAAATTGAGTCTGGGAAGGTTAAAATGAGTAAACCGGCTCAAAAGTGTCTGGAGTATCTAGAGCTATTGAATGAGCACACTGTTGGGTATGTTAATTAATTAACTAGCCTTTATTGATAAAGAGCCCCAGATATTATGTCTGGGGTTTTTTTATATCCTCATTTTTTATATTCCATAAATGTTCATTCCTACCATCTGTATTATCAATACAATTGCAACAAACAACATCCTCTTCATCTATCTCTGTATTACATTTATAACAAGTATTTATAATCAAGATACACTCCTAGTCATCTTTTTTTAAACCTGAACTTAGTTGTGATATTTTTTGTCTTATCTTTATAAACTTTTCACTCATAACATATTCCTTATCTAGCTCAAACCAATAATCCAAAGCTTTAGCAAAGTTTTTAATAAACTCGTAATCTTCTTCCATCCATTCTTTTTTCGATACCTGCAAAACCCAACCTAATCTTTTGCAGTTAGTTCCACAGGCATCTCTACATATTGAATATGTCTTCCAATGCTTTGTACCATTTTTTTTAAACAAAATATCAAAATAGTTTTCATCGTAATCGTATTTAAACTTGTATAATATTTTATTTTTATCACAATCGATATCTTTTTTCATATTTCTCCTTTTTATATGAATATTTTCACAATGTAAGTCCAGAACCAGACACTCAAATATAATAATACTGACCAAACTGCTATAAACTTTAAGGGGGCAGTTATGTGGATAGCTTTCGCTATTATGGTTGCTATACTGTGACCTTTATCGTTCATCAAGTGAAACGTACCCCCTTTAGTTATCCTTATCCATATTAATTATGTCTTCTATTCTACTGTAAGATAAATGGTATTGATCCATCAAGTACTGTATTTTATCCTTATACTTAATCTTAGTGAAATGTGATAACATCTCCCAACTATTTACAATCAGTGCATTCCTGACTTCCTCATCAATCTTCTGTTGTAGTTTGTTTTTATTAAAACCCCTATGCTTCAAGACTAAACACCTTTGGAATAGGGTCTTTTAGCTTTGGTTTGCCTAATTCAAATCCATCATATACTTGTTGGAATATTGTATATACAGGCTTTATAAGGTCTGGTCTATAGTCATACTCTATAGGGTTTTGGGTAGACCGAGGTGGGTTAACTCCTCTAAAAATCTTATTACAATGTACAATCCCAATCCTATCTATTTTTTTGTCTGGGTTGTTTTGATTATGTATTGCTGTATACATAGAAAGCTGTATCTGGTAGCTTAAAACATCTTTAACTATTCTTGAACTCTTATAATCAATCAGCCATCTCTCTGGTTCTAACTTTTCATTTTCAATCGTGCAGATCAAATCAGTTCTACCACAGAATGGAAACATATAATTACCTTCGTACTGATCTGTATTGTACATCAGCTTTTCCATTGATTCAACTTTAGGTTTATTATGTGTCCAGAAATTCATAAATGATTGAAGTCCTTTACGTATCTGGAGCAGTGTATTAAACGTAGGATAATATCCACGCCCAGACACATAATCCAGAGGATCATCTGTAAATTCTATAACCTCACCATTTACTATTCGCTCTATGAGATCGTGTATTGCAGTACCTACCTCACTTGCTTCACCAGAGTGATTAAGATGCTTCTCATAACTTCCATTTGAATTTTCTATAATCCATTTCATCAAGTATTCTTGTTTAGGTAGTCCATAGTTGAGTATCGTAGTAACGCTTGGAAAGTATAAACCTTCATCGACCTCATAAACCCTTCCATATGATGTACCTTTAACTATTCTGGGATATTCCATTGTTCTCCTTTTGTTCGCTGATATTATAATAAACCTCAACCGTAGTAGGGCAGTTTGGACAAGATAGATTAGAGACTATTCTTTCATCCTCTAATCCATAATCTTCAAAATTATGATCTCCACCCCATATTAATTCGGTTTTACAATGCCAACATTTCATTTATTTGACTCCAGACAATGTTCTATTTCTTTCCCCCAACTTGATTCAACAGCCTTCATCACGTCATCTGGTGACATTCCTTTTTCCAGATATTTAATTAGCTGTTTATAATAATCTTCAAGTTCCAATCGAAATTCGATGGTGTCTAGTGGTGTTCCTTTTATTGTGGGATATTGCATAGCAGTTTTTTCTAATCTTTCAACAGTACCAGCACCCCAAATCCTATCAATTGCATCTTGCATTGGTTTATTAAAACCGTCACTATACTGCTGATGGCATTTTCTACAACTTGCAATACTGTTACGTTGGTCATATCGCAGGATTGCATATCTTCTGCTGATGTAGTGACTCCAATCCAAACTTTGAAGTGGTGTCGAATCTTTATGAATGAAACACGTTTGGCATACATTCCGATCACGTAGTTTTACATAGTCTCTAACTACGTTATCTAACCTTCTTCTCATAGTCTTTTTACTTGGTTTTTTTCTCATCAAATTCTGGTGGTGGAGTTGAATCAGACTCCCACTGTTTTTGACGCTCCTTAAATATTTTATTAAATTTTTTAGTCATCTCATCACTATACCAACCATCAATAACACGATAACGACTACCCTTACCTTGAGTTCTCATACCCTCAAGTCCTGTAACATATCTCTCTCCATAATTATCAGTAGGTCTGCCAGACTTTTTTTTATTACGCTTAGCGTCTGATTCAGCCTTCGCTATTTTTTTGTCTTTCTTGCTCGACATCGTCATATGAGTCTTCCTCAAATTTAATTAATTCGTTTTCAAATTCTTTTATTATGCTTGGTATAAAATGCCCAAACTGAGAGATTACTTCCAGACATAACCTAAGCTGTTTTTCTTGTCTGGCTACTTGGGCTGATAGATCGTTTATACGTTCTATCAACCCTTTATTAGCCTTTGTTAAAACTTCAGAGTTCACTAAAGTGGAACATCTCCATCAGTGACAACATCTTGTAGCGTTGGATTACCGTGGTCATCACCAGATGGGTTATATTCATTTGATGCCATTTCATTTAATTCCTCTCGGTGATCAAAATGAATAAATGCAGTATCTAAATACTCTTTAGTCTTACCGTCTTTAGTTGTAAATGGCTCTACTCTTTTTGATGGTGCTGATACAAAAAATCCTTTATGACCGTCAACTAATCTACAGTCGTGTATAGTGACTATAGGTTTCTGTTGAGCATCTAAAACCGTAACGCTTAAAGTCGCAACCGTCTTACCCCAATCAACATTTTTCATATTTTCGATTAAAAAATGTCTCATTTTATTCTCCTTTATTTGCCCCAAGAACCATCTTTAACAATGCGAGCAATAATTCCATATACTGAAATATCTTGAAACGCATCTTCTAAAGGTTCATTCTCAGGTGTTAACTGTTTACGTACTAAGTTCAGCATCCTATTGAGTTTGTCATTCATTCTGATTATCAATCCTCTAAGTGCGAACTCCACATCATCCTCATTTTCCATATCACCACCTAGTGTGATATTAAAACTGCCATAGTCCTTTTGTTTTTTACAAAACAGCACATATTGTTCGTGCTGAAATGCTTTAAAGGCTTTGGCTGTTTGAGGATAATTCTTTTCTATATATTTAACTGCATCATCCATTTAATATTCTCTCCTTATCAAACATATCTGCTGTTACTGGCTTTAGATATGACATTGGTATAAATATTTGTGGTTTATATTCTTCCTGTAAATCATCAGTAGTCTGGGTGTTACGCCCTAACATCATTTTAAATTTATGAATCGGATCTACCCTGTAGTACATATCACAATCGGTATATGCCCAAATAATCCAACACGGCATATTCATATCCCTAGAATGAGCTACCATCTCTTTCATTTTGTCTGCATCTAAAAGGGTAGACTTAAAATAATCAGATTTAATTTGTCTATATTTAAGTTCTGCTACCCCATCAACAGGTTGCCAGTACATAGGTAAAGCTGGAACGACAGTACCCGAACCAATAAATTTCTTAGGATCATTCTCACGGCATAAATGATAATCATACTTAGAGAATTTGTTTTTAGTTCCCCAAAAAGCAACACCAGTAAGGTCTTCAATTCTATTAGCTAATTTAATTTGCTCATCAGCATATTTATCAGCATTGAAATCAAACTGACCAATAGATGTTTCTTCGTTATAAAAAAATTTATTAGAAGGGGATGTCATCATTTAATCCAAGTATATTATCACAGTGTCTTACCACACTGTCTACAAGCCGTGAAGCCTGTTTTGCTGACTCACGTATCTTTCCAAGTTCGTGGCGAAGTTGTTCTATTTCTGTATTTGCTGTGTTTAATTTTTTAGTTAGATCATCCATCTGGTGTGCTTGTGTGATGATAGTACTATGATGATCTATATTAGACACATCTGCTGACGTTGCTGGCAATATAGTAGGGGCTGTTCTACCCATATGAGCACGTATATGATCTTGATTTAAAAACTCTTCATCTGACATTTTGCCATCAAAACCATCTATCCAACAGTTTCTTTTTAACTGAGATAAATCAATACCATCTTTTTTTAACTTCCTAAAGTGTGATATTGATACCATTCTATTTGTTATAGGATTATGAATCTCAGAACCCATTGGTTTCTTTTTTTCTGTATTTCTAAGCGTATACTCACCGTTAGACGCTAACGTGTCAGCCATACTAGGGGTTGAATGTTTCATTTTATTCTCCATTTAATTTTTATCTAAGTTTCCACCAGAATCTAATTTAATTCCTTTTTTTTCTAACCACTCTACAATTTCATCTCCCTTATCAACCAGTTCCTGTATATCTTTTTGGTTCATACCAGCTTTGATCAACATAACTAAACCTTCCTTACTAAGCTCACCATCTTCAGTAATTTGCATATTCCTAAGGTCTTCCATTGTAAGCGTTTCTTCATCCTTGCTAATAACTTTTTTAAGAAATTTATTTTGTGATTTTAAGTATTTTATTTCAGACAAAGCTTCATCTAAAGAGCTATCTAATTCACTATTAATTTGTTCTAACATCTTAACTTTATTCACAAGATCAGCTTTTGTCATATTTTTTAAGTTGTAATTCTAGTGGTCTCTTTGTGTCTAATTTCTTTTTAGGTAACTGACTAAGCTCCTTAGCTTTTGTGCTCATTTTTCTTGCCAATATACCCGATTCATATGCTGTATCCCATTTAGAATTATATAAATAATTTGGTGGTTCTACAACTTTATTTAAGTTAGAATGTGATGAGCTAGACCACTGCTCTCCATTTAAACAGCTACACCTACCTATGATAAGAGAACTATAGTGAGCACCTTTGATTATTTTTTGATTCATACTACCAACTTCTAAACGATTACCATCTGGTTTAAAACAAAAAATACTATATATTAACCCATCCTTACCACACTTTGGACAATCCTCAGTAGTATGTTCTGGAACTGGAGTAAAGCGTTTAATTGAGGTTAACAAATCGTTAATTCTTGGTAAACTCTGACTTCCAGCTAATAACTCCTGTACAGCCTTCTTTAATATCCACGACTCTGTATCTGAAGTTTTGCTTAGATAGTGATCAAAGATACCTTTGTTTACGTGAGGGTCTCTACCAAACCCATAGAATAAGTCTTTTAATATTTCTAATTTATCAAGTACCATACTTCTCCCTTAAACTTGCTTCCCAGTCATCTTGACCCTGTGAATTGTCTCGAAGCTTGAAAGTGTTTAGTCTATTTTTGATTGCGAATGTTCCCTTTTTACGTTTCTCTAACTCCCACATCATATACGTGCCGTTATCCTCACCCCACCAGTTTATAAAAGCTTCGTGGTATTGAGAGTATTCAGCATATGATCTTACTTTGTCAGAAAATTCCTTAAATCTTTGTGAGAGTTCTTTTTTATTATTAATTACTTGAGTATTAACTAGAGTATTCTTTTTATTATCTCGGAAGCTTATTTCAGTAGGGGTTCTGTCACAAACTTCACCACCTACTGAAGTTAATTTCACCACCCTCTTCATCACCTCTTTAGTACCTTTACGATAGATTAACTTCCTCTCTATAAACCCCTTATTAATAAGTGAATTCAATATCGTAGTTACTTGTCTTTTAGTCGTATTGGTAAATTCAGATATAAATTCGTTGTCAAAGTAGTATGTACCACCAGACAAACAGACGTTACCAATATTAGCCAATACTAACTTTTCGTTAGGTGACAGATCAAGCTTATATATTGATCTAGGAATGATAATAAAAGGTGGACTTTTAGGTCTAGCCATATCAATACTCCTCTACTGGTATAGATTGATCTTTACAGTTTGGACATATTTTTTCAGGAAATCCAATCTTAGGCAATTGAGAATATTTATATACTCGCTTTGAACCCTTGCTGGCTGTAGGACTACGAAATTCATATACTGAATTACATTCTGTACATATATTCATATGTCTAGTGCAATCAGATATACGTTTTTTTAATTCTAATCTTTCTTTTTTTTCGTATGGATGATTATAGCTTTCGCAGAAGGAAGCAAAGGCTGATTTTTTCACTAAGCAACCCCCTGTACAATTTGGCTATCTCTAAGTCTTTTAAGATTACCTAAATGTTTACGTGCGTCCTCCTTCGCTGTTTGGTGCTTCCAGTGAGAATCCCAGTGCTTTATAGCTCTATTTAATTCTTCTGGTGTGGTAATTACTTCTCCATATGTTTTACCTTTTTCTCTTCCAAAAGGTATTATAGTCTTTAATATATCTAACTGGGAAGTCTTACTATCATTTTTCTTAGACTTTGGAGAAGCACTATGTGAAGTTGACTGCTTCCCAGTTAGGTTGTTTTCCTCCGAATGCTTTGGTACATCTTCACCTTGATATATATAAAAACCTAAACCAGCTACAGCAATTGCTTTTGTTAAACAACGCATCCTTGCATTTGCTACATCAGTTGCTACAGGGTTAGGTACAGCTTTGTTTTGATAGTTCATAACAGCAAGCCACATAAAATATGTATTACCTTCGATGGTAAGCTCTACACGAACTTCCTTAGTATTACTATGTTCTAAATCTTCTAAAAACTTCCAACTAGAATTTGGATAGTGAGCCATCAAGGTATCTATAGCCCACGTCCAAGATAAGTATGTAAACTTTCCAACTTTTTCTGTATGATTGTTTACGTTAACTTTAGAAAGTGTGTTCCAGATGTCTTGTTTTGTAACGATGGAAGGTGTGTTTTTTGCCATATGCTTCTCCATATTAAGTGTTATTTTTTACTAAAAATATACAGTTAATATAAAAAACAGTATACTTATAGGCAAAGTAAATAATTTTTGTTGATTTATAATTAAAAGTATTTTTATATTTTCTGGTAATTATTTCAATGGAGAAGCATAATATGAAAAATATCACCAAGAAACACAACACGTACTACTCTGATTTTATTAACAATCAAGGTAAGCGTATACGTAAAAGTTTAGGTAAAGATAAAGCCAAGGCTAAAATTAAACTTATTAAACTTATGAATAATATAGAAGTTCAATCTGAGGTTACAGGTCAAACTTTCACTAGTTATAAATCTGCTGTAAATGAATTTATAGAGAGTGTCTTTAGTATTAAAAAGGCGTGGACTAAAAAGAGCTGGGATCAACACAGTGAACGCCAAGGTCAAATGGTATTTATTACCCTTAAACGCTTTCAAAAGTTTGCCCAGATTGACAAAGTTGAGAACGCTACACTACCCCAGATGAAAAGATTTTTAGCTCAACGTGGCAAAATAGTTAAACCTTCAACTATCAATAAGAATATTCAGTTTTTACAAAGGTTCTTTAGTTGGTGTGAAGATATGAATTTTGTTAATAAATCCGAAGCTAGGGGGCTTAAAAAACTCAAATGTAAAGCTCCAGTAAGGTATTCATTCCAAGCACTTGAAATAAACAAAATATTGGACAATGCTGGCTGTTTTAAGGACTTCTATGTAGTTGCACTTGCTACAGGATTAAGACCCTGTGATATGTGGAATTTAAGCACAGATGATTTTACTGTAGACGGTGACTATATGTTCTTTAATATTGTAAGTGAAAAGACAGATGAGCCTATTGAAGTTCCTATAAATGATGAAGCTCGTGATATTGTTGAACGATCTTCTGGTAAGCTGTTTCCAAATGCACACGAAGAAATCTGGAGAAAGGCTTTACGTAGAAACCTTAAAAGTAACTTCGACCCATCATATGTAAATAAACATAATATTCGACTACACACGTTGCGACATACGTTTGCTGTTACTATGCTTAATCTGGAAGTTCCAAAAGAGGTTATACAGAACTTGCTAGGTCACGCTTCAATCAAGACAACTGAAATCTATGTACCTCGTATGGATAAGAAAGTTTTAGCTAAACATACCAGTGTATTTAAGATTGTTTCTTAAACGAATGAGGAAGGGGCGTAAAGCCCCTTTTTTATTTCTTAGATAATACTGTCTCGATTGCTTCAAGACAGCCGTCTACACAACTGGAAAGTATTTTTTTTTCAGCTTGCTCTCCGATTAGAGGAATATTTATTTTCTGGTTTAAATAATCTACTATCTCTTCTTTGTTTTCTTCTAATACACTGATTACCATTTTTTCTAACATTTCTACTCCTTATTCTACTAGCTTACATTTATTACGTTTATTATTACATATCAACTTTCTTTGAGGATGTGAATCCTTTTCTAGTGCTTCCAATCTTTTCTTTACCTCTTTGACGGCTAAATCTAATTCGTTTTCTTCTGTTACATATTTTATAATAGTCTTTATTAAAGTAGGTGTTAGTATCTTTAGTATTGCTGGTAACATAGTTACTTCCTTAGTTTTTGTACTTGGAGGTAAAGAGTGGTTAATCCCACGGCAATACCTATAATCAGTGAAATTGTACTGAGTACAGGATTTACTATTCCTAACCAGTGTAGTGCTGACGTGCCAACAGTGCTACCAATTCCTATCTCAGGATATTTACTTAAAGTATCAGTTATCATTCTTTTTCCTTAATCCATTTGTTAATCGACTCAAAATATCTTCTATTCCTTCCACATATCCACGAATCTTTGCTACTTCCAATTGAGTTTTCTTCAACTCCCCAATAAGCTTCAATACTATTTGCCTTAGTTCAGAAAATGATTTGTCTAAATTTTCATCTAATTCATTCTGTATATAGGCATTCTGTGTCCAGATGAACCAGCCAAAAACTATAACTAAAGTGAGAGGGATTCCATATGTGTCAAGAATTTGAAATACATCCACTATTTAACTCCCATATTAGCACCTACATAGTGATCAACAGTTCCACGTCCGAGTTCAGAATTGTACCATTTTTTCCAATATTGAGCACGTGCAGGCATAGTCTTAGGTATTGCACCGGGTTTTCTACGGTAATAGATTCTACAGAATGCTGATGCTAGGGCAATATTTGAATATATACTGAAGACTTTATTTTCCTCAATCAATCCAAGTTTATAGGTTGCTTCAATAAGTGGCTTCCTGTATGATATATAATTATCCCACATATCTCGAATAGTAGAGGGTTCAAGTTGCCAAAACGAAACAGCTCCTATACCCTTTTTAGCTTCCATCTGCTCAAGATGCCTATAACCAGTCTCTGCCATTCCTGTCTCGAATACTAAATTATATGCTTCAGGTGTACGTTTAATTCCAGCTTCTTCTAACTGATGTAAAACCTCATCTATAATTTCACCAATTGATTTTATCATTTTCCTCCTATCACTATATTTTTCCACTCTCCGTAACTAATCCAGCCATTTTCTAAAGCAATACTTGCTTCATTTGAAAGTGCTTGTTGTTCACTACTTGTTAATATTTCGCCATCCTTCCTTTTTTCTCTATATCTTTTAATTTCCTGCATAGTTATTTTTTTGTTACCACCACCCCACCACCAATATCCATTTTTACCTACAAGTGGAACAAATGTCCAACTTCTCATATTTTTCAATACATCACCAGCAGTCTCACCCTCTTTACGTGTTACACCAATTGCTTCAAATAAATCTCTTTGAAGTTGGTCTATTATGCCCGGAGCTACTGGCATAACTATATTTGTGAATCCAGTTCCTATTCCCCTATCTTTAGTTTTATATACGTGGTATCTTGATATACCCATCAATCTCCAAATAGCATTCCACCTATAATCATCTAAATGTATTTTTCTACCCATCAGTAAATCTTTTATAGCATCAGCACCAGCGTTAGCTAAACCAAATGTCAAAGCAAGGTGTGCTAAATTCTGAAGCCCTTCCTTTACTTCACCTTTTCTAATTTTATCATAGGCTTCATTCCTAAATACATCATACTGTTTCATAGTAAATGTTTTTAACTGATAGAATATTCTACCATTTGGACTATTTAGATAGTGAACAGGCATTTCTGATAGTGTTACAGGTTGGAAATCAAGCAAAGTATTAAATGCCAACATTTCTACATTTTCAGTACGCTTACCTGATTTTAAATCTTTAATAAGTTGTGTGGTTTCATCACCATATACTTCACGAAGTTCAGCTTCTAATTTTGAGTCATTTGCCTTTGCACGGTCTTGATACCTTTTGATACTGGCATTTACTAAAGTAGTTTTCCCCAATCTATCCATTCGTTGTAACTGAGTTGCCCAAAATATTCCATTTAACACAGTTGCTGTACCTGAAGTAGATTCAAGCTCCTGAGCAATTCTTTCAATTCCCAAATCTTCAGGTGTAATCTGTCCAGTGTCTTTGCCAAATTCAGCCTGAACAGCCTTAATAAATTCTGTTCCAGTGTGCATCATTCCACCCATATACAATGCCCAAGCAAGGTCACCAATCTGAGTTATAGCTGAGGTAGGTGAACCCATAGTCATTCCATAGCCTACGTTTTTAATACGAGCAGTCCATTTACCTGATGCTTTATGTCCAAAGCGTGCTCTAAATATTTCTAATACTTCTTCCTGTTGTGCAGGTGTAATCTTTCCTTCACTTACCAGTTTTGCTACATATTTACCTATAGAATCTGTTTTCTTTTTACCTTTACCAAATAATTCACTCACAGTAATAAGCTCATTCATACTATCTATATAGTTAAGTAGCGTTGATGGAGAATCTTGGTAAAATTTATTTATATTTTCATCAACAACTATTCTTTGGTTACGCCTTTTAATATGGGATGTTTTCTTACCTAAAGATTTATTATTAGATATTAATCTATTTATTACATTTGCTTTGTCATCATCACTTAAAACTTCAACTCCCAATCTTTGTTTTTCTTTATCCCACGCTTTAGTGATTATGCTTTGGTCAGCACGACCGAAATATGCCATCAACCCATCAATATCTTCAATTCTACGTGGGAAGTAACTATCTATAAAGCCCATCTCAATTCCAGCTTTCTTACCCTTTTCATACATCTCATCTAAGTATTCACGTAGGGCAATAAATTCCTGCTCCATATCATTTTCTACAGCCACAGTAAATGCTTCATCACCTCTTTGATTTTTCAAATGAGAATCTAAAGCATCAAATGCTTGTTTGTTTTTATCAGCTAATTCAACAAACTTATCTAAAAATGGTTTGATACGCTTTCTATCATCACGGCTATATCTAATTTTTTTAAGTTCAAAATCTCTGAGTGCTTTTTTTAGTACAGGATGTATACGTTTTAAACGTGTAGATATTGGTATGATGAAATCACCTTTACCAACTGTTGGATATTTGAAATCCTTTTTATTAAACTCACCCTCAGGAACTACGCTGAATGACGGCATAGGCTTACTATACTTTTCTTTAACCTTATCAGTTAAATCTATGGATTGGTGGTCAACGGAATATATTTCGTGTCCTTCCTTCTTAGTTTCCAGCTCAGTAGTACCAAGATTACCAGCTAACTTTTTAAACCTATTTGCTATTTCTACATCATATAGTTTCTCACGCTTTTCACCACCAACTTCAAGGTCTAAATCTTCCAGTGCTCTTTCATCCTTCTTTGACTCAACTATTCTATATACAGTTTCATAATCTCTTAAACCTCTTCTGTCTCCAAGTTCAGGCAAAATCATAAATGATTTATCGTGTAAAGAATGTGATGGATTTTGAATTACTTCATTTATTTTATCAAGTACAGCTTGAGCTTCTTTGTTTGTTTTATAAAAGCTTTCAGCATCCTCAGAATATCTTTGATCACTAGATGAAATAACTCCATCTTTTATATCTCCTTGCAAGTAATAATTTTTATTACGTGTATCAGATGTCATATCAACAAGCTCAGACCCTTGATTATTTCTAATTCTATCTGCTACAGCTTTTCCTAGGAATTGATCAAGTTCGTTAGCTTCTAAAACTCTATCAAATGTTGAACCATAGCCACCCTTTGAAAATGCTTTAACTCTATACTTAAGAGGTGTTCCCTCTTTTTCAGGTATAATCTTATATTCAATCCGTTCAATATACTTCCTGAGATTATTTCTATCTACTTGTTGTTCACCAGTAACCCAAGCAATCTTATCGAAGTTATTATCTATGGCATACTTAATCAGACGTTTACCTGCAAGACTAATCCAGTTGAAATCTTTATATGGAGCATCGGCAGTTGTGCCTTGAGTTTTCTTTATTAAACTATCATATTCTACTAATAAGGTTTGCACCTTGTCAAAGTTTTCAACAAGCTTGCCTTCAGCTTTTCCAGTAGAGATTAAAAGTTTGGCTTCTTGTATACTCGAACCACTCAATTCCTCAATTTCCTTTTTCAAGTCATATATTCTATTTCGGTCTTCTGTCGTAGCAGTATCATACCCACGCTTTGAACCTTCCTGATGCCAGTCAGATTGAATTTCCTCAATAAATAAAACCTTGTTTCCATCCTTATCAGTACGAGTGTTAAATCGTGTATGTACTAAAGGATTGTTTACATCAAAATGATGACCTTGTCTAAACTTGGTATCAGGTAAATCCCACTTAATAACTAATTCCTGATAATCTTTACCACCGGGCTGAACTTGTGAAGGTGTATTCCATCTTGGCGTTATATCTCTATCATCACTATCAGGCATATTAACTATTTCAGGATCAGCATCTTCATCAATGTGTGTAAATTCATCTACATACATATCTTCACCAAAAGTATCTCGCTCTGATTCTATAAAAATATCTTTAAGGTCATCCATACTTTTAGCAGTATATGATATTCGTTCAGAATCAAAATCATCTGAAGTCAGAGGATCATCAGTAGTATGGTCATATGCGTTATTTTCATCAACTTTATATTCGCCATCATATAAGTGATACTTAACTCCATCAGGAAATCTTTCTAAATCATCTGTTTTTTCTTTAATAACTTGAAGATTTGAACTATAATCATATCCACCAGCTTCTATTTCATACCAAGCTTCATCCTGCCTATAATCTATTTCTTCTTCAATAGCTCTTTCTGCGTCTATAACAGTGGCAAATCCCGGTGTTTGGGCATACATACCTTGATTACGCCAAGTATCACCAAATTGAACTATATCATATCTTGTTTCTTCAGGATATTCATATTCGGCTTCTTCCTCATAAAATTGTTCCCATCTCTCATCAGTCCAATCTTTAGTTTCAGAAGGTAAGTTTGCAATAGTACCCCAGTCACTCAACTGTACTTCATTTTTCTCAATATGTTTTCTGATTTCTGTTACAGGAATACTATCTATTGGTTTATATTCAGATAATAATTCATCAAGTTTTATAGCATCCATTTCATCTTTTGATACACCTTGATTTCTAAAGAAGTTTTTCAACCCCCGTGCCTTGATTGATGATGCGTTTATTTTATCTACTGCTTTAGTAGATTTATTATACCACATAGGAGCAATTGAATATGATACATCACCATCTTCTGCATCTACATCTCTATATCTACCAAATCCAGCATCCTCATACATTTTTCTAATACTTGGGTCTATAACAGCTTTGTTAAACATATCATCCATATAAAACTTAACTTTCCTGAATATCTGAATAACCTTTGAGTCAGTTGCTAAATTGTATCCGAAATAAAACATCTGACCCTGCTTTTCAAAAAACTCCTGCTCAGTTAATAAGCCACCAGTATCTTTATAATCTTGATAATATTTATTCCAAGTAGCCTTATCTTCAGAACTTAACCTTCTAAAATGATTTCCATAAAATTCTTCAATAACATCCTGAGGTCGTGCACCTTGATATAGTTTAATAATTACTTGACCATTTTCAACTTCTGTACTTCCAAGTGCACGCAAATCTCCAGTTTCAGGGTCTACACCTTCACCTACCTTAAATTCTGATGGATCAATTCCACGCTCTTTTAGTTCAGCATCTGTTATTATTTTTACTTCATCAATAAATTCTATTGCTGATTTATTTTCAAATGCTTCAGGATTTAATTTGATAAGTTTCTCTGCCATATCTATAGTTGATTTATCAAAACCTGATTCTTCACGAGCTCTTAATATTTCCTGACCTGCTTCTGTTTTATTGAATTTAGACTGGTCTACAGCTTTCTTTTGAGACATAGCCATATTGAACATACCCATTGGTGCAGATTGCACAGGCTGACCAACTGCTTCTAAAAATATAGCAGAAGGATTAATTTGTTCTCCTGATGCTACTTGACCCATAGCTTCACCACTACCACCCATAAGACCATCAGCAACATTTTCTATAACCTTACCAACTTTACCACCACCTAAAGTTTTTCTCAATCTTCCAGCAACACCAAAACTGACCATATCCATAAGTGCTATTGGTACGCCTTTAGCAATTGCTTTATCTTCTGCCTGTTGCCATAATTCTTGATTATTAAAAGCATCTACAAGCTGGTTACCATCTGTTATATCAACGCCCATTTCTTGTAAAGCTTCAAATATCTTTCCAGTATATTCCATATTATATGAGGTCATACCACCTGCTGATATAAGTCCTAGATTTAACCCAGCCATACCACCTCCAATAGCACCCGGAACTCCAGCCGTTATACCACCTCCAGTTGCACCAGCAGTAAATCCTTTTACACCCTGTTCTAAACTATTCCAAAATAAAGATGGGAAGAACTGTAATACTGATTCAGTCATACTAATCCCCAGTATCTCAGCAGGATTTTGACCTAACTTAGTTAACATCTCACCCCAACTTTGATTTGGATCGTGAAATTCCTCTAATATCTTGGTCGTTGGAATATTATTCATTTCAGCGTTTATTAAGGCTATTTTTCTAAGAGTTTCTTCAGGATCATAACCTATATCTTTCATAAGGTTAACACGCTCTCTAGATTTATTTGAACGTGACCAAGTATTTACCCAAGCCTGCCACTGATTAGTATGTGGTTCACGAACTATATCTAAAATAGTTTTTTCTTTCTTAGGAGGTAGAACTGCATAGCTTTTACTAATATTATATACTCTATAACCCTGACCCTGTAGCTCCCTTTTTTTACGCATATTCTCAGACCACTTTTCCATTTCAGGACTAAACGCATCTACATCTGTAGGGCGTACATCATCCATCAATAATATATTTAGAGCTTTGGGGTCATTGACTACTTCCCTACCACCATCCTGATGGTATCTAATTAAGCCAAAATCATCAGGTTCTTCAGCACTTGTTTGTCTTGAAATTTTTGTTTTAAAAAGGTCAGCATTTAAATAATCTTGATTTAATATTTCATCTACTAAAGTCTGCTTCCGTTCATCAAACTCAATTGCTTGTATTTCATCTTGTTCAAAGACCTTACCACGCTTGTGTAATTCTGATATAGAATCTTGAACATCAGGATTTAGATCTGTCCACCATTCATTTAAATCGGGATTAACAGGGTCATCCATCCAACGCTTATATAATTCATATCTTGCTTGTGCTATTTCGTTTGACATTTATTTATTTGATGTTTTAATAAGGTCTTCAGTTGATTGGTTTTCTACGGGAACTTTATTAACTTGCTCTTCCCATAATCTATTTGCTTCACTACTAGCAAAATCATAATTTGAAACACCTTCGGGTGGTGTTATTTCTCGCTTAACTAGTTTTGACATAATTTCTTGTCTCGTATTACGTTTAAAAGCTTCCTCATCAGATGGTCTTAAATAATCAGCCACACCTTTTAACTTTCCACCTACCCAATCAGTAAAACCACCTTGGTCGATATTTGCATCACCTGAAGGTAGTTCATATTTCACACCTAATTCTGATGAGATAGATTGTAATTCTGAACGCAAATTATCTAAATTCTTTTGAATTAAATGATGCTTGTCTTTAAATGCTGACTGGTTCAATTGGTTTTCTGCCACAGTAATATCTTCTACAAGTTTTATACTCCTATCTGTTAAACGCTTTTTTTTATCATCAGCAGGCTCAAACTGGTCATCACCAGTAGCTTTAAAAACTTTAACAGAATCAGCTCGTGCTTGTATTGGGTCTGCAAATTGCCCTGATTTAATTCTTTCTCTAGAATGGTCAAGAGCCGTTGGAGTTTGAACTTTAGGTTTATTATATCCTTGATAATTACCATCATCATCATAAATCAAATTTGGGTGTACAGACTGAACATAATATTTAGCCTGATTCACAGTATCAAACTTTTTATTTAAAGTATGGTCATCTTTATGCGTTACATAAATTTTACCTTTTTTCCTCTCTGCTATCCATCTATCTTGATATTTTTCTGACATTTTAAATCCTATTTAAAGAGGTTTATATTTCCACTATCACCTTCATTTGCCCATTGTTGCTTCCATTTATATTGTGCTCCACCACCTGATTGTTTCCACTGATCAAATTCAAAATCCTGCTGAGATTTCATATTTTTCATTCCCATAAAACCTTCACCAGTAAATGGTATCCCACCACCAGCACCCATATAAGCCTGAACTCCTGATAGTGCAATATTTCCTAGAGCACCCATTCTATCAAATTCACCCATACCAGCTATTTTAGCATCCATTTGTTGTTTTCTAGCATCTGTCTGCATTCTTGATTGGAATAATCTATCTTGAGCTTCACGTTTAGTTCTTTCCTGCTGTGCTCTATTTTCTGCTGAAATCCTACGTGATTGTTCAGCTATGCTACGCATTGTATCTTTATCTACTTTTCTACGTAGCTCCTGAGCCACTATTGAATTTTCCATTCCCTGACCAATAATAGAACCTTCAGTTCTTTGAAGTTGTTCTGCACCAGTTTGACGAATATTACCTATCACTCTATTCATCTGTTCACGCATCATTTGATTTTGGAATGGGTCACCACCTTCTGAAATTTTTCTTAAATGTTCTTGATATTCTCTCTCAGCAGGCGTTACTTCGGACATTCTCCGATAGGCACTTAATTGATTGGAATGTGCCCTTTGTGCTCCTCGCATTTTTAGTGCTCCTGAGCCAACAGCTATTGCACCCATAACTAGTGGAAGTGGCATATTAAATCTCCCTCTTTATAGTGTGGATGAGTTCACGGTCTGCATCCTGATTAATTATTTTCTGTATACTTGCTTCCCACATAAGCCAATATTTATCATAAAACGCTGGATCATCTTTTGCTGATGCTATTGCAATTGCATAATCACACAAATCCCTGTGATACATTTCAGGTATTATTGGACTTGGGTCTGATGAAGTATCCTGAGCACCATCTACAGTTCCGTAATAACTTAGTTTGAGCTTACCATCAGTTGGTTTTTGGTCTAAGTGAAATCCATTGTTTCTAACAAAGTAACCCCGTGGGTCACCTTCTTCAATATTACCATCACTATCATAACCTATTTCATCTTCAGATATTGGATACAGTTTGTAGCCATCGTGCTGTAAGAATATTACCTGTTTGTAATTAGCTGGAAGCCCATATGATTCAGAACCATCACAAGTATACACCCGTGTATCTTCATACATATTGCATCTACGTGTCATTTCACGCTCTGCTTCTTTTAAGAGTTCTATAATCATCTGTGGACGTTCTTCTGTAAATAACAAAACTCGGTCTTTTAATTTTTCAAAAGTCATACTAACCTCCTAAAGCCGTCACACGTTTTTTCAGTGCTTCAACTTCACGTCTAAGTTCATCTAATAATTTCTGAATACGAATAACACCTTTATTTACCGTACTATCATCAGATTTAATTCCAACTTTACTCAACTTCTACCTCCATCCTGCGAATTTCAACTGGACTATCTGCCACAGCAGTTTGAGTTAATTCTATCATAAAATATCTACATCTAATATTTGGTTTACATTTATACCAATCAGCTCCTGCTGTATCAGGAGGAATAGTGATTGTTTTAACCACAGTAGATGTATCTCCATCTATATAAAATTTTGCAGTTATACTATCTTGGGAGTGATAACGTATATTAAATCTTCTAAGCACACCAGCTCTATCTAAACCACCTATACTAATCCAGCCAGTCTTACGTGAGAAACCTACACTTTCTGATGCTGTATTTGGGTCAATTTCAACCAAATATGAAGAAGTGCCTGATTCAATTGCATACACTTTTAAATTTTCATCTATTGTAAATAAATCTGCATTCTTTGATCCACTGTTATCAATCTTTGACCAGTGTTCTACGCCTTGAGCCTTTTTAGTTATATCTAAAGCGTATATAGTAGTGTTGGAATTTCCAAACTTACATAAAAGCCTATTCTTTTTAACATCCACTATTGCCCTGGTATTTTCTAGATTTGCAGTAGCTTGGTATACATCTTTGATTGATGTAGTTATAGGTATGGCTTCAAAGTTTGATCCGAGGTAAAACATATTATCTTTGCCTGCAAAAAATATTCCTGCTTCGTGTTCAACTATTGAGTCAGGAGCAACACATCCAATATTTGCTTCTGATTCTGATAAACTCCAACTTGATGGACTTGCAGATGGTATTGAAATTCTATATATACCTTTCGATTGTAAAACCACTAAATCACCAAGCAATTTTGCTAATCCTTTAATCTCACCTCCTTGCATATCAGGAATTGAAATATAGTTTGTGATAGGTATCACATCAGGTTGATTGAGTTCTGAAAACATCACCCAATCATCGTGTATTTCATTTTCAGCAGATGGATTTAACGCTACGCCAGCTACATATTGTCTACCCTCAAGGTTGACTGCATATGTAAAATTAACATCTAGTGATGTTTCACCTGTTGGATGCACAGTTCCATTTATATCTCCTGTATCTCTATAAAGAAAGAAACTATGACCACCTGAATTAGACCTCCAAGCGTACTGTGGACAAAGATGGACTGTTTCCGTTCCAGCAGATACAGCCAATCCATCACCTGAATTTTGATAAGCAAATTGTAGATTTTTCTTTATAGCTTGCAATCCACCCTGATCTATACCTCCACTACCTGTACTTGAAACTTGTGAATGCCAACCTACGGCTGAATCTTCAGAGCCTAAATCAAAATCCGTTGAAGCAACCACATCACTGCCAATAGATAATTTGCCAGTTGTTGTATTGTATACTTTCTTAGCAACAACCAACTGGTCAACATATAGTTTACCATCATTTTCACAATTTTTTAAATAAGCGTGTAATTGAAGTATATTTTTACTAACTGGATGATAAGAACCCACATCCTCAGGTTTAAATTCAAACTGTATATATCTCCACTTTTCAGATGTACCAGCTACATCTGTACCACCGGTTTCAGCAAAATAGTCAACTGCTTTTAAATCAGGACTAGAGGGAGACGAAAGTGGAAAAGAGCTTACTGCACTAATTCCAAATTGAACTTGGTCATCGTTACCTATACAGTTAGCTAACTTAAACCAAAAAGAACAAACATAAACATCTGTTGCAGTTGCATATGCACCTAACTCTAGTATTGCATAGTGATTTGCTGTACCTGATACTGTCTGAGAAAAACACAAAGAGCCAGTACCATATTTTTTCTCGGATGTAGATGTAGTTACGGTTATACTGCCATATGTTGTCCAGCCTACTGTACTACCTTCAAGGTTATCATATCCATTTTCACCAATCCACCAACCTCCAACGTATTGATTCCCGGTCGCAGTCATATGTGACCCACCATCGTTATTATCAAATTTTAAGTTATCATATCCAAGAAGTGTATTCCATTGATTGCTAAGATACGCATTTAAAGAAGTTGACATAGAAGCAAACTGTTCATTTATCTGTTCACCTATAGTGTGTTTAAATCCTTCTATATATAATACTTTTCCATTTATAGCTGATGTTAATCCATTTTGAGAATCAACCATAACACGAGTCACATAGGCGTTTGTTACCTTTTTTACATTTAAATCTTTTTCAGCGTTAAGTGTACTTGCAGTAGCCACTTTATAAAATGCACCAGCATCTTTTGAACGGTATACATTTATAGCTGTTACCCTTGGATTCCAGTCTGAATGAAGAAACTTCAACTGAAAATAAAATACATCATCTGCGTGTGTTGGCATCCCTCCTACAATAGGAGCTTTACTGTAAAGAGAACCAAGTTCTGAAATTGGAGATTCTTGGTTGCCATCATAAACAAAGGTAAGTTTATATTGATATGCACTATTCATCATATCCAAGCCTGATGTTACATAACTGCTAGTTCCATCTCTACCTGAAGAAACAAGTGTATATCCCCTATCTCTCGGCTTAGAATCGTCTGAATGAAATCCAGCAGTTGGACTATAACCATCCCAAAAAAATCCTCTATTTATGTACTGATAAATATGTGGATGGTGAGTTAAACCATTTGCAAATCTAATCATACTACCGTAATTAGATATTCTAACTCTACTAGAGCCTGAAGCTTCAACAACTGCTCCAAGTGATGCTAAATTGGTGGTAACATAAAAATTACCAGCAGTATCACAAAGTATCCAATATACGGTTTCAACACCATCTACAGTTGAAATCCATCTAGTAATTTCATTTATATTAGCAGATATTGTAAGGGGAGCACCAAGTCCTCCTCGCTTGTAGAGGATTCCGGGCTTATCAAACTCTAAGTTTATAAGTTCAGTGCAGGCGTTGATTCCTACGTCTTCAGCATCAGCTTGAGTGACCAGCCCCCCATCTAGTGGGATTTGCTGTATTGCCACTATCTACCTTTCGTACCTATGCCTTCAGGCTTTTCTACTTGATAGCGTTCATTTAGCACTTTAACTAAATTCAGTGCATTGTTATAAGCTGATGTTGCACGGTCTGCTTTAGCATCCATTCTCCAAAGCTGTGCTTCGGCAAAGTCTAATACAAGTTCGTGCAAAGCAGGATTAAGTTCACATTGAGCACTTAGTGCACCAACCACATAATCAGTTGGACTTGCTAAGTACCAAATATCTATTGAACTCACTGAATCAGGTTTGATATAGATTGTTTCGTTAAAAACATATGCAACTGGATTCGATGTTGTTCCTGATAGATATGAATTTTCAAGTCTTTTCAAATCCTTTGCTTCAATCATAGTACACCAAACATTGTTTGTTTCATCATAAATACCTGTGATGCCACCACGTATAGGATCAATACCAGCACTGGTAAATGCAACTTTTCCACTTGCAACAGCTTGGTCTTCTACAATCTGTTCTAACTCAGTTAGGTATCCGTTGTCAATCATATTCACTACTGTTTTCTGAGCTACATTGATTGCATCTACCTTGGCACTTTCTGTAAAAACACTTTGTGCAGGGTCTTCCAGTCTAAGACCAAGATTTGCATTCATTTCTGTTCCTGTCATATTAATTTACTCCGTTTGTTACCTTCTCATCCTTTTTAGGACTAAGGTCTTCTATTTGAAGGGTTATTGCCTGAATAGCTCCTTGAATCATCACAGTTTTAGTCTGCGAATCAACAAGCTGTTTATTCAAGTTACTAAGTTGCTCCTGTAACGCTTGCTCCGTTAATACTTTTGGAGCTGGTGCTTCAGGTGCTTTTTGTTTATTTTTGAACTTCATATTTCTCCTTATTTGTTTTCTAACACTTTTACTTTTGCTGATAGTTCCTTTACTGCTTCAATAAGCAGAGGTATAATTCCAGTATATGCTACCCCCCATTCACCACTAACAGAGGAATCAACTGCTTCAGGTAATACCTCATTTATTTCTTGAGCTATTACTCCTATTCTGTTTACATCTCTTTTTGTATTAGGAGAAGAACCATCAGATTTATATTTTTTCCATTTAAAATTTACACCACGAATTTTATTCACTTTGGATAAGGCATCTGAAATAACAGATATATCTGTCTTTAAATTCAAATCAGATGTGCCAGTCCATCCCGGTGTAGCTGTAGAATTTTGTGCTAAATAAGCTCCATCACCACTACCATCTTTAATATAAAATCTATCTGAATTGCTATGGTCATTCCCTATCCACCAAAACTCTGTGTCTGCTTTTCTAAAAGTAATAAAAGCACTCTTAGAAGCCCCACCATTTATATTAATCCCTGTATCTGCTGAACCTGTTTTTACTTCGAGCATTTCATCAGGGTCACTAACACCTATTCCTACTCGACCATTTCCACCAACTACCATATTTGCACCAGAACCGTCACCACAATAAAGGTAATAATCAGCTATATCATAGCCAGTACCTGTAAAGCTTAAATGTATCCCCTTTGCTCCTGAAGCGTGTGTGTGACTTCCTGAATAAAGGTATTCACCATCGCCTGCGTGTGCAACATTCAGTCTAGCAAGAGAAGGTGAAGAATTGTTTAGACCAACAAGTCCTGTGTTGCCTTTTACAGTAAGCCAATTGTCACCTGAGTGACCAAGCGTATCTAAATCAGCCCCTGCTAAGAGATAAAAATCACCGTTATTATTTTCTAGTGAGAAATCTACACCTTGAGCTCTACGAAGAATCATTCCTGCGTTAGTATCACCTGAGCTTGTTTCATTGTGTAGCATCAACATTGTACCACCAGTTGCTGAGGATTCAGATTTAGCTATTTGTAACATAGCTCCACCAGAAGCACAGCCAATGCCAACATTCCCATCACTTGCTATTTGCATTCTCTCTGAACCACCAACCCAAAATTCTAAATTATCATTCGTTCCATCCATCATCAAATAAGCCTTTGAAGCACCGTTCTCGTGAAAATCAAGAATA
>VTLG01004308.1_pt1 | contig 26128 bp, 22 predicted proteins | sample 4694571 | NCBI WGS metagenome assembly VTLG01 (sample SAMN12604809, study PRJNA352737) | marine metagenome | biome: ENVO:00000447; feature: ENVO:00000209|ENVO:00000569|ENVO:01000036; material: ENVO:00002151; isolation source: viral sequences binned using virsorter ...
GAGGTACAGCAACAGTAGCAGGTGCTGCCAGTATTGGTGGTGCTCTTAGTGTTGGAGGTAATACGAATTTACTTGGTACGGTAACAGTGGCAGGTAAAGCTGAGTTTGATTCGGATGTATGTGTTTCTGGTAATACAATATTAGTAGGTAACTTAACAGTTGGAGGTACTACCACTATAGGTGGAGCTACTAGTATAGCAGGAGCATTAAGTGTTGGAGGTGCAGTTAATTTATTAAGTACACTAACTGTGGCAGGAAAGGCAGAATTTGATGACGATGTTTGTATATCAGGAAACTCTATTCTTGTAGGTAACTTAACAGTTGGGGGTACTACTACAATAGGTGGAGCAGTTAGTATTGCCGGTGCTCTTAGTGTAGGTGGTGCTGCACATTTTGCAAGTACAGTTACTATTGCAGGTGCAGTAAGTCTTGCCAGTACATTATCCGTAGGTGGTGCTGCACATTTTGCAAGTACAGTAACCATAGCTGGTAACACAACTCTTACAGGTACATTAGGTGTAGGTGGTGCTGCTAATTTTGCAAGTACAGTTACTATTGCTGGTAATACAACTCTTACTGGTACATTGGGTGTTGGAGGCATAGCTACATTTGCTGCCAAGGCAGAGTTTGACGATGATGTATGTGTCTCAGGTAATACGATACTTGTAGGTAACTTGGCTGTAGGAGGTACAACTACAATTGCAGGTGCTGCCAGTATTGGAGGAGCTTTAAGTGTAGGAGGTACTGCAAATTTTGCCAGTACTGTAACGATTGCAGGTGCAAATGTACAAGCTGCAAATGCAAAGGTTTGTGCCAGTGCTTTCTATGGAGATGGTTCTAATCTTACAGGTATTAGTTCTGATATTTCAGGTAATATATCCGTAACAAATATAACTATAGGTGGAACTGCCTTTGTATCTGGGACTGCTCAGTTTGTAAGTAAGGTTGATTTTGACGATGATGTCTGTGTATCAGGAAATAGTATACTTGTAGGTAATCTAACAGTTGGAGGTACAGCAACTATAGGAGGAGCTGTAAGTATTGCTGGTGCATTGAGTGTTGGAGGTGCTGCTCACTTTGCCAGTACTGTAACCATAGCTGGTAATACAACTTTAACTGGTACACTTGGAGTTGGGGGTGCAGCTAATTTTGCAAGTACAGTTACTATAGCTGGTAATACAACTCTTACTGGTACATTGGGTGTTGGAGGCATAGCTACATTTGCTGCAAAGGCAGAGTTTGATGATGATGTTTGTGTCTCAGGTAATACAATACTTGTGGGTAATCTGACAGTTGGAGGTACTACCACCATAGGAGGAGCAACCAGTATTGCTGGTGCTCTTAGTGTTGGAGGTGCTGCTAATTTCCTTGGTACAGTAACTGTAGTGGGTAAAGCAGAGTTTGACGATGATGTATGTGTTTCTGGTAATACGATACTTGTAGGTAACTTAACCGTAGGTGGTACTACTACTATAGGTGGTGCAGTTAGTATAGCAGGAGCATTGAGTGTAGGAGGAGCTACTAATTTACTTGGTACAGTAACAGTGGCAGGTGCAGTCAGTTTAGCTAGTACATTATCTGTAGGAGGGGCTGCTCATTTTGCCAGTACTGTAACTATTGCAGGGAATACTACTCTTACTGGCACATTAGGAGTCGGAGGTGCTGCTAATTTTGCAAGTACAGTAACTATTGCAGGGAATACAACTCTTACTGGTACATTAGGAGTAGGAGGTATTGCTACATTTGCTGCTAAAGCTGAATTTGATGATGACGTATGTGTATCAGGAAATTCTATTCTTGTAGGTAACTTAACCGTAGGGGGTACTACAACTATAGGTGGTGCTGTAAGTATAGCAGGAGCATTAAGTGTAGGTGGGGCTGCTAATTTTGCAAGTACAGTAACTGTAGCAGGTAAAGCTGAATTTGATGACGATGTTTGTGTATCAGGTAATACAATACTGGTGGGTAATCTAACAGTTGGAGGTACAACAACTATAGGAGGTGCAGTTAGTATAGCAGGAGCATTAAGTGTTGGTGGTGTAGCTAACTTTGGTGCTACTGTTTTAGCTAAGACAGATACGGATACTTCAAACACAGGAAGTATTACACTTGACTTTAGTGCTAACCAAAACTTTGTACTTACATTAGATGGTAATATAACTCTTGCAAATCCCAGCACAGAGCAAGTCGGCCAGTCTGGAATTATCTGTTTAATTCAAGATGGAACGGGATCACGTACACTTAGTTTAGGAACTGATTATGAAACAGCAGGTGGTGAAGGAATAACTCTTAGTACAGCTGGGGGTTCTGTTGATATTATTCCATATTTCGTTAAGGCTGCTGGAAGTATCCAGCTTGGTGCCGTACAGTTGGCCTTCAGCTAATGCCTGTATTCGGAACACAAATGTTTGGGAGTGCAGGAGCAGAAGCTCCTCCCGAACCTATTGACATAGATAATTCTTGTCGATTTGATGGTGCTAGTGCATATATGTCGTTTACACCCAGCAGTAATACAGACCGAAGAACGTGGACAGTTTCGTTCTGGTGGAAGTTCGTTAACAAAGCCTCCAACGAGGATGACATGGCTATTTTGTCAGCTGGTTCGACCCATCTATTTTTTGACAATGCTGACAATAAGTTTACTGTAACGGACGGAACTACTTTCCGTAAAACTACTGCAACTTTTACTGATGTGTCAAACTGGCATCATCTAGTTGTTGCCGTAGATTCTACAAGTGGAGTTGTGGCTGACCGGATGAAAGTTTATTTAGATGGATCAGAAATAACATCATGGACAACAAATAATACTGTAACATTAAATTTTGATTTCGATGTTTGTAGTACTAGTGCCCATCTATTAGGACAATACACAGGAACATCTAATTATCTTTGGGGATATGTAGCAGAATTTTATATCATTGATGGAGAACAAAAAGATGCCGAGGATTTTGGGATGGACGATAGTGGAACTTGGACACCAATAGCATACTCCGGTTCCTATGGAACGAATGGCTGTTATCTGGATTTTGAAGATAGTGGAAATTTGGGAGATGATGAAAGTGGTAACGGAAATGATTTCACGGAAACGAATATAGCTGCTGCCGATCAAATGCTAGATACTCCAACAGAAAATCATCCGATTATAAGTCCTTATACAGATACTGGTGCAGGTCATTTATCAGGAGCCACTATTTCAGAAGGTGGTTTAAAAGTAGTTCTTTCTGCAAGTGCTTTGACTAGCAGGGCACCATCTACTTTAAGTGTTAATAGTGGAAAATGGTACTGGGAAGGTAAAATTATTGGTGCATCTGGTGGATCAAATTATAGTCATTTTGGGATATGGGCATCAGACTCAAACTTGGCTACATCAACTCTTGGAAGTGGATATGCTGCCAGCAATGAATGGATTCAAAGTGACAAAGGAAACAAAAGTCATAATGGATCACGGGTTTCTAATGGATTAGGAAATTGGTCTACCAATGATATCGTCCAGATGGCTCTTGATATGGATAATAATAAAATATGGTTTGGAGTACAAAACTCATGGGAGGGAGATCCTGCTGCTGGATCAGGAGAAGGTTATGCCAGTATAGGTGATAATATAGTTCCTTTCTCAGCAGGCTATGGAGGAGGAGGTGGACAAGGAAATTGGGAACTTAATTTTGGGAACAAGGCATTTATCTATACACCCCCATCTGGGTTTCTGTCACTAGAGAGTACAACTGCTGCCCCAGTAGCAACTTAGGAATAGAAATGGGATTATTTCACAATTATATGATGGCTGCTGCTGCTTCTACTACTGGTGGTGGAGTAACTCCAAGTACTATTAATAATTCATGTCGGTTTGATTCTGCTTCTTCAGCTTATATGAGCAGAACTTATGGTACTGGAGGTGATCAAGATAAATGGACATTAAGTTTCTGGTTAAAACAATGTAAATTTGGAGCATCTCAATATATCTTTGGAAGTGGTGCTAATTCTGGTAGTACATTTGATGTACTGATTAATTCAAGTAATCAATTACAAGTTTTAAATTATGTTGGTAGCTATCAGACTAATTTAATAACTAGTGGAACTTTTACAGATCAAGCACAATGGCAGCATATTGTAATAGTTTATGATTCTGCTCAATCAACTGCTGCTGATAGAGTTACTATTTATCTGGACGGTTCTGAAATAACATCTTTTGGAACAGCAACATATCCTTCTCAGAATACAGATTCTGTTGTAGGTTCTAATACTGAAATTGGATTTGGTAGACATATTTCTAATGGTAGTGATCCTGCTGATATTTATCTTTCTGATATTAATTATGTAAATGGAGAAGCAAAGACAGCAACAAGTTTTGGTATGGATGATAGTGGAACTTGGAAGCCTATTGCATATAGTGGTACTTACGGAACTGGAGGATTTTATCTTGATTTTGCATCAAGTGGTGATTTAGGTAATGATGTATCTGGTAATAATAATGATATGTCTACTAGTGGATTGGCTAGTAATGATCAAGTGACAGATACTCCAACAAGTAATAAATCTATTCTAAATCCAAAAACAGATACTGCTATTGGGCATTTGTCAGCAGCTACTATTTCAGAAGGTGGTTTAAAAATAACTGTGACTGCATCTAGTTTAAGTACTAGAGCACCGGCTACATTAAAAGTTAGTAGTGGAAAATGGTATTGGGAGGGTAAGTATACTGGTACAACTGGTGGACAAAATTATGGTCATTTTGGAATATGGGATTCAGGTACAGATTTGGCAACATCTACAATTGGAGGGGGAGCAGCTGCCGATAATGAATGGTTTATGAGTGATGATGCTACACAAAGTCATGACGGATCAGATAGTTCTACTGGATTAGGAAATTGGACTTTAAACGATATTATACAAATATCTATTGATCTGGATGCTGACAAACTATGGTTTGGACGACAAAATACATTTGACGGAGATCCTGCTAATGGTACAGGAGAAAGTTTTTCAAGTATAGGTAATAATATAGTGCCTGTAACTTATGCATATGGAGGAGGAGATGGGCAAGGTAGTTGGGAACTTAATTTTGGTCAACATGATTTTACATATACACCTCCCTCTGGATTTGAAGCAATAGCTTCTGATAATGCTCAAGAAGAAACTGTATCAGTTGCTCCGACACCAACATAATAATTTGATTAAGAAAATATTTTTAGAATAGGAGTAGAATATGTGGGCTTTAGTTGAAGATGGAAATGTTATAGAAGTTTATAACTATCCTAAATCTGTTGTAATAAATAATGTTCGATATCCATCGAATATGTTTACGTTACATACAGAAGATGAAAAGAAACAACTTGGTATTTATAATGTTCAACTAAAAGAAGAACCCGATAATAGATTTCATAGGAGAGGAGAATATTCTTTTTCTTATGACTCAGAAAAGGAAATTGTTAATGAAGATTTTCCTGTAACAGATAAAGATCTGGAAGATGAAGAAACTACAGAGAAGGATAGTCATGGTAATTTTATTATAAAAGAAGGATTAAAAACAGTATATCAAAATCAATATAAAACTCAAGCCTATACTATTATTAAACGATATCAATGGTTAGTCGAACGATTTATATATGATAGTACAAAAGTAATTCCAAGTGATGTTTCTACTTATGTAGAAAATGTTCGTTCTTCATGTAAGATAATTTGTACAGCTATAGAAAACTGTTCTGATCTTGATGCATTGAAAGTATTATTTAAGGATACTCTTAATGAAGCAGGAGAAGTTACTAAAGCAGCAGTAGTAAATACATGGCCTGATGATTATTCTATAAGAAAATATATAAGATGAGAATTTTATTAATAACTTTAGGTTTAATTATATGTCTAGCATTAGGATTTATATTTATATCTAGTCCAAGTGCTCAAGAAGATAATGGAATTACTAAAGAACAGCAAGAGATTTTTCCTCGTAAATTTGAAAAGAATATGATGTGTTCTCATAGTGACTTTGTATATCAGGATTTAAAAGAAAGATTACAAGTAGTTAAAGTTTGGTGGGGATTATCCAATAATGGAAATCTTTCGGAATTGTTTTTAAATCAAAATACTGGAAGATGGTTATTTATGTTATCCTTTCCAGATAAAGTAACATGTGGGCTTGTTGGAGGAGAGATGAGTGTTCCTTATGATAAGAATCCATACTTTAAGTAGGAGTTAAAAATGGCATCAAGTTATACAAGTAGAATAAGACTTACTAAACAAGCGGATGGTGAGAATCCTAATACATGGGGAACTATTCTAAATAATCAGGTTATTGATTTGCTGGATGATGCCATAGCTTCTTATACAACTATATCTATAGGATCAGCAGCTACGGTAACATTAACAGAAAATGAAGGAGCATCAGATCAAGCACGTTCTGCTTTCTTGGAATTAAAAGGATCAGTAGGTGGATCAAATACTACTATATCTTTGATTATTCCTGCTAAATCTAAAAGTTATGTAATTAATAATAAGGTATCAGCTAATACCACAGCATCTGATATTGTAAAGATAAAAACTGCTGGTGGAGATGGATATGATATTGCACTTGGGGCTGTTGGATTAGTAATCTGTGATGGTACATCTATATATTCAACTAATCCAAAAGGATTTAATCTTGGTACAGCAGCCAGTGCAGATATAGGAGTATGTACTACTAATATTCCTGATACATCTCTTGCCGATATACGATATCTAAGAGTATCTACTTCTTCTAATGTTTCTTTAATAGGAAGTAAATTTATTGTAGGTGCTTCAGTAACTACTCCCGGTAACTTTGTTATCGGAACAAATGCAAGAGCATACAATCCAATTGTAACGGTAACAGATGCAGCCTGTATTAGTGTGAACATGGCTCTTGGAAATAACTTCTTGGTTACATTGGGAGGAAATAGAACTTTAAAGAAACCTGCTAATTGTACTGTAGGACAAGGTGGAAATATTTATTTTATTCAAGATGGTACAGGCAGTAGAACTTTAGGTTATAATACGGCATGGCAATTTGTATCAGCTACTGTTCCTACCTTAAGTACTGGAGCTGCTGATGTAGATATGCTCGTATATAATGCCAGAAGTAGTGCAACTATTGATGCAGTAGTATTGAAGAATTTTGATAGGTAGATATGTCGTCATCAAATGCAAAACTTGTAAAGTTAAATTTTACTCCCGGTATTAAACGGGAAACTACTCAGTATGCTGAAGAGGGTGCTTGGTATGATACTGATCGTGTAAGATTTAGGGCTGGTAAACCAGAGAACTTACGTGGATATGATACAAAAGTATCTGCCACATTTGATGGTGCTGCTCGTGATTTAATTACATGGTCTGATAATAATCAATTTAAAAGAGCAATGTTTGGTACTCCTCAGAAGTTATATGAACATGATGGAGATAGGCTTGTAGATATAACTCCTGTGTCTACTTCTGTTACAATTACAAATGCATTTACTGTAGCTCTATCAGCTACTACTGTAACAGTTACGGCTCCCGGTCATGGTAGAGTTACTGGAGATTATGTATTCTTTACCAGTGTATCTGGACCAAGTGGTGGTGTTACATTGGGTGGTAATATTATACTTGGTACGAGTGTTTTTCAAGTAAGTGTTATAGGTGCAAATTCATTTGCTATAAATGTAGAAACTACAGCCAGTGCTGCTCAATCCAGTGCAAGTCAAGCAACGGCACATTATCCACTCTTTACAGGGGTATCTAATGCTGCTCCCGGTCTTGGTTTTGGTGCTGCTCCTTATAATGCTACAGATCCTACTTCTGTTGGAATAAGTAAAGTTACTACCAATGCTGGAAGTCCTCTTGTTACAGTATCCTGTGCTGCTGCTCATAATGCTGCTGCCGATGATTTTGTATTCTTTAAACCATCCAGTAATAGTGTTACACCAGCCACAATAGGAGGTAATTTAATATTAACCAAGTCAAGTCTAGGTGGAGTAAGTGTAGGTGGTCCGTTATTTACTGTTACATCTGTGGCTAGTACACAGATTATTATTACGACCAAGGCGAATGCAAGTGCATCTGGTGATGTTACATCTAATTTAAATATGACGGCACGTATCTATCCACAAAGTACTACAGGTAGAGAATGGGGTGATCCTACATCTGCTGGAGCTACTGGTTTTTCCAGTGAGATTACACAATGGAGTCTGGATAACTGGGGAGAAGATATTCTGGCAAATAGAAGAAAGGGATCTATTTATGTTTGGGATGCTGATGCTTCCACTACTCCTATACGAGCAGCATTAGTATCTGGTGCTACTAATTCAACACCCACCACAGTAGATTCAGTTATTGTTTCTCCAAATGATAGACATGCTATTGCTCTAGGAGCTAACCAATTTAATACAACTGCATCTCCAACGGGTACTTATGATCCTATGATAGTTCGTTGGGCTAATCAGGAAGATTATACAAACTGGGTTCCTTCCGTTAGTTCTACATCAGGAGAAGTACAACTTGCAGATGGTACTGGAATTATTGGTGGAGTACGTTCTCGTAATGCAATTAATATATGGACTGATAATTCACTTTGGTTACAGACATTTGTAGGTCCACCTTTTACATTTAAGTTTGCACAGATGGGAACAAACTGTGGATTGATTGCTCCTCATGCAGCAATAGATTATGATGGTCGTACTGTATGGATGGGTTTTGATAACTTCTATGTATTTGATGGACAAGTAAGAACTCTGGATTGTACAGTAAGAAGGTATATATTTGATAGATTAAATAATAATCAGAAAGATAAAATATTTGCAGGAATTAATTCAGAATTTAAAGAAGTTATATGGTTATATCCATCTACTGATTCTACGGAATGTGATTCCTATGTGATCTGGTCACCAGACGAAAACTATTGGACCTATGGTAGTGGTATCTTTACTACATTTGCAGATAAGGAAGTATTTGGAAATACAATTACAACGGGTGTAAGTGTAGCAGGAAATAATTTATATAATAATGAACCTGATAATATTTTTACAGCCAATGGAGAAGCAATAACATCTTTTATTGAGTCAGCAGATTTTGATATACAAGATGGTAATCAATTAATGTTTCTTGATCGGTTAATTCCAGACATAACTTTGAATGATGGAACGATAAAGTTTTCTATTACAACAAAACAATTTCCAGATAGTACACAGGAGACTGAGAAAGGACCATTCTCAATTACCAAGAGTACAAGTAAAATAGATTTACGAGCAAGAGGAAGGCAAGGGAGAGTAAGAGTTTCGTGTAATTCTGCCAATACGTCGTGGAGATGGGGATCTGTACGTTTAAGTTTGCAGCAGGATGGGATGAGATAATGGCAAGATATCCAGACTTTCCATTAATATTTCCTGAAGATGTTAAGAGAGGAGTTGACTATGTTTATGGTCGTATACAACAGTGGAGTGCTGCTCTAATTAATGAATTGGATACACGAGATCAGGTACAAGAGGGAAAACCTACTTCAAATATTTATGCCGTGGTTACAGTAACTTCTATTAAAAGTCCTGATAAGGGAGATATAGCATACTCTGTAAGTAGCGGGAAATTTAAAGGATATGTAAGTACGGCAGGAACACAAGCATGGCAGGATTTAAACTAATGACTAATGACGAATATAAAAACTATGTAATGAATGGTAGTCTTATTTCCAATATGAATCAGGGAATATTTGGTACACCTATTTATTTAAAATCGGCTACTTTACAGACAACTATTAAGCCTATGACAAATCTGGATAACCCCCTGTATTATCATCCAAATCAACAGAATACGTTTATTGCTAATAATACATTACCCCAATCTAACTATGCAAATCCACGGAGAATGCAGAATGGCTCTTAATGTAGAACAATTACAAGCTTTACAAGATAAAATTGGTTCTGAATTTATTATGCCTGATTCTTTGTCAAGACTTTCTGCACTTAAAGACTTGAAGTCTTTAGATAATAATAAATTTGCTCAAGCTACTGATCAAAGATATTCCAGACGATTTAAAAATACTTCATTGGAAGGTGGAGGACAACCTAATCTATCTGCACAGGTACAGAATATTGCCCAGAAAGGAAGAATGGGAGATAGTATGCTTATGCATGTTAATCCTGAAGAAGTTAGAGGACTATCATCTGTTGCTCCTATCACTGTAAATCCTGAAACTGGTTTACCAGAAGCATTTGCTCCTGCTGTATTAGCTCTGGCTGCTGCTGCTGGTACTGCTGCTGCTGGTGCTGGTACTGCTGTTGCTGCTACTGGAATAATGGCTGGTCTAGGTGGAATGTGGGCATCATTAGGACCAATTGGACAAGGTATGTTAATTGGTGGAGGGATGGGTGGATTAAGAAGTTTAGTCACGGGAGGAGACAATCCATTAAGAGATGTATTATTAGGAGCTGCTCTGGGTGGTATAGGACCAGCACTTGGTGCAGGAACTGGTGCTGATCTTGTTGCATCAGATGCATTTACTGCTGGAGCAGGGCCATCTATAGGAGCAACTGTACCTGAAGTAACTGCAACATTACCAGCAGCAGCTTCCAGTGGTGGTATTGGTGGTGGTGGTAATGCTTTTCTACAAGGAGCAAGAGGTTTAAATCCACAAGCTATCCCATTTGGACAAGTTACTCCAGCAGTATCAAAGGCTCTAACTCCAGATTTTACTAAAGGTTTTGGTATGTTTACGGGTCAAAAACCACCAACTCCTTTCATGCCTAGTGGTGGTCCCGGTTCTCATGGTGCTCCTTATCTACCATATACTCCTGCTACTGCTAGTCCCGGTTTAGATTTAGCAGGAAGAGCAACTAATCCAGTTATGCAGACTGCAGCACAAAGGGAAGCTGCTAGAAAAGCTGTAGCTGCAACAGATGTAGGAGGAAAAGCAATACCTAAAGAAGCTACTCCTTCTGATAAAACTTTCTTTGGTGATTTAAAAGATTGGTGGAAGGAGAGAGAATGGTATGAAAAAGCTGGTATTACAGGATTAGGTACATTAGCAGCGACTGATTTACTTTCAAGACCAAGAGAGCAGCAACAAGTAGAAGGACTTAAACCAGTACAACCGTTTGCACAAGGAGATCCTAAAATACCATTGAAACCTATTTCACCATTAACGGAAGAACAAATTAGAACAGCATATACAGGACCATCTGGAACTGGAATAGATACATATTTCCAACCAGCCAAGGAAGGTGGTATAGTTTCTCTGCAGTATGGAGGTCCACTATCACATCCTGCTGCTACGGGTCCAATATCACATCCTGTTGGACTTGCACAAGATACACAAAGAAGAATAGGAAGTGTTGATGATAGTGGTGGTATTCCTGCAGTTAATCCATTTGTATTTCCTGATGTAACTCCTTTTCAAAGTAATCTTTCTTCTTTTAATCTGGGAAATAGATTATCAAGGATAACAGGACAAAGTCAAATTCCTCAAGCACCAGTAGTATTACCTGAACAAGCTACTACTCCTGTTTCAACGAATATTCCTCTTCCAATAGATACATCTGCATTAGAAGATCTATATAAGAGATTTCTACAAACATCACAAGTTGATCCAATAGCTGGATTAGTTGCATCTGAAGTAGGAATAAATCAAGGAGGAACTGTAGGATTAGCTCGTGGTGGTATATTTGAAGGACGAGTACAAGGACAAGGAGATGGTATGGCAGATAAGGTAGCCTTTGGTGTACGACCTCAAACTCCAAAGGATATTCCAAATACTCCTGATGTAGCTTTACTTAGTTCAGATGAATATGTTGTACCTGCTGATGTGGTATCTATGTTGGGTAATGGTAGTAGTACTGCCGGTGCTCAATCACTGGATAAGTTTAATCAGTTGATGAGAAAGAAAGCACATGGTACTAATAAGCAGCAAAAACAATTAAATGCAGGAAAGGAACTTTCAAGTCTAGTATAAATGATTGTATATAAAGCAGAGCCACAATATATAGATGTCTTATGGCCTTATGTTGGTCCTCTTCTAAGTAAGGCTATTAAACATACAATAGGAGAAATTAATTTAGAAGATGTTAAAGATTGGTTAAAGGAAGAAAGAGAACAACTTTGGGTTATAGTAGACGAGCAAGATAAGGAAATTATTGGAGCACTAACAACACAGATTTATATTTATCCAAATCAAAAACACTTACATCTTCATTTATGTGGAGCAAAACCTAATACAATGTATAAATGGATAGGTGTTTGGGAAAAACCTGTTAAAGAATTTTGTAAGAAAAATAATATTAGTTATATAGAAACTGCTGGACGAGATGGTTGGACAAGAGTTTTACAAAATAAAGGATATAAAAAATACTATACGGTTTTAGTAAAGGAAATTAAAAATGATTGATACCAGAGAATATATTTCAAATTTAGATATGCCTGAAAAGGTTGCATTGTTTAAGGAATTATACAATGAAATTGCAGGATATGGCATAGAGGGTGATACAGAGCTTGCTCATGTAAATACATTTGAAGCATCTCTTTTAAAATCTCTTGGTGGATCAGGTACTGTTAATGAAATTACCAATCTTAAAGAATATTTTGGTGGTGGTGGTAGTCAACCAGCACCTCCTGCATCACAGACAGTTACTCAGACATCTGAATTTCCCACTGAACTTAAACCTTTTATCTCAGATATACTTGGAGAAGCTAGAGGAGAATTTGGAAGAGAGAAAGCAGAAGGTTTTCAAGCATTCCCCGGTCCACAATTAGCTGGATTTACTCCTGAACAACAAGCAGCTTTTGCAGCAGGTAGACAACAATTTACTGGTCTTGCCGGTACACCACTAGGACAAGCATCTACATATTATGCTCCTGCCTTGGCAGCTACAGCACTTGGAACTTCTGAAGTAGGAACACAAGACATTGGACGCAGGATGGACCCCTTCCTGCAAAACGTAGTAGATGTTGCAAAGAGAGAAGCTCGTTCAGATGAAGATATAGCAAGACAAAGAAGAGCAGCACAAGCTGTAGCAGGACAAGGATTTCTTGGAGGGACTCGTCCTGCCTTTGTGGAGTCTCAGGCTGAACAGGATCTTGCAGAACGACTAGGAGATATTCAGGCACGAGGATTATCTGCATCCTTCCAGCAAGCACAGCAAGCGGCAGAACAGCAACGAGCAAGAGAGATGACAGGTGGTAGACAGTTTGCTGCCCTTGGTGATGTAACAGGGGCAAGAGCACGATCAGATATCTCTGGTCTGGCTGGTATAGGAGAGACACAACAGCAAAGAAGTCAGCAAGCATTAGATGTAGCTCAACGTGAGTTTGAACAGGAAAGAGCATTTCCACAAACTGCTCTACAAAGATATGCCTCATTGATTCGTGGTTTTCCTCTTCAGGCTACACAGCAACAATTTGCCACACAGTCTATACCCACTCCATCATTTGCCCAGACACTGGCTGGTCTAGGACAAGTTGCTGCTGGTACGTATGGAGCCTTTGGTGGATTTAAAAAGAAGGGTGGTCTGGTTAGTCTGCAAGGTGGTGGACAACCAGTGGGTGGTCAAGTTGTTATGGGAGATGCTGGTGGATTTGGTACAACACCTATGCCAACACAAGAGCAGTTCCCAAATCAGGCGAATACTGCACTTGAAATGCTTAGACAACGTGGAGCAGCTATACGACAGGCTTCCATGCCACAAGTACCACAAGTACCACAAGTAGAAGCACCAATAAGAGATCCACGATTAAACAGAGGGTTGGGGGTAAATCTGGCTCGTAATGAAGGTGGGTTATTGTCTGTTGTTAATCGTGCTCGTGGATCTACAGTAGATCCATATGCAGCTTATATGGAAGATATTGGTAGTTATGATACACTTCTAAATCTTGCAGAAGAACAAATAGGTAAACAAAAAACTCGTGAACAATTACTTGAAGAAAGTCGAGAACATTGGAGAGAGAAACAAGAGAGAACAGATGAAAGATTACGAAGAGCTGAAGAATTAAAAAAGCAAAAATTCTGGGCTGGTCTAGCTGCAAGTGGTGCTGGTACATTGGCTGCTGATCCACGTAAAGGTGTTTGGGGTGCAGTAGGAGAAGGTTTCCAAGCTGGCTTACCGACATGGGCAGAGGCAACATCAGATTATGCTGAAGCAGAGGAGAGAGCTGCTGAACGTGAAGAAGATATAGTATCAGAAAAAAGGAGTGAAGAACTAGGTCTTGATAGACATGATCTTGAAACTACACTTCAACAACTTAAACTAAAACAAATAGGGACTACTAATAAGAAACAAGCAGCAACTCTACAGGCAACGATACAAGGACTAGAGGCTGAATTAGCAAAATGGTCTTTTGCTTATAGTTATCCTCAACTTGATGTACCTAATATGTCATCACTTTTCTCTCAAATGGAACTTGAATATTATGGGGATGCAGCTAGTAATACAGAGAAAAAAGAATTAGCCAATATATTAGATAAGGCTTGGAGAAAGGTAGATAATAACCTTGAAGCATTATATAGAGAAGATCCACAGGCAACTATGCCGGGAGAGAATCAACTACATAAAATGATAGAAGATGAATATAGACAGATGGCAATAGATCAAGGAGTAGAGGTAATTATTGGTTTTGATGAAAAAACAGGTGAATATACAAGAGGACCAATATCAGAACATGGTGGTACAGGAAGTACTAGAGAAGCTATATCAGCTATGGAAGAGTACCTTGAAAACGATCCTCAAAAAGATGGAGAAAGTACATGGGAGTGGATTAAAAGAGTCCAACCTTTCAGTACAGATCCTAAACCACTATTCTGGTAATAGAAAGAAAGTAATTAATAATGCCCTTAACTCCTGATACAGAAACCTATCAAAATATTTTATCAGATACAGCAGGAATGACTGCTTCTCAAATCGGTGATTATTTTGAAAAAAATAAAATTGATAAGGAAGAATTTAGAACTGCTTTTGAACGGGATAAGAAACTCCAATGGGCTAAAGAATCATTGGATTCTTCATCTCCTATACGTGGAGTGGAAACAACCTATCCAGAAGAAGATGAAGGAGTTCGTACAGCTTCAGGTAAAGAACCGGGAATACTTCCAACAAGATTAGTTGGTAGAGCAGCAGGAGATATTGGACGAGGACTTATAAGAATAGGAGATGCTGTTCTTCCTGAAGTTATAACAAATGATATTGAACGAATAGCTGAGTTTACTGGGGGTTATGTACCAGAAGAAATAAAAACATTAGCAGGACAAGTATTTAATCCATATCAAGGAAGTGGTCCTATCGAACCAATAGTAGGAGATATGATAAGTTTGGTTCTAGGTAGAGGTTTACTTGGAAAGGCACCTAAATTTGCAAAAACTGGAATGAGATATAAAACAGGAAAACAAGCTGCTAAATTAAAAACAACTACTCCAAGAAAAAAAGGATTAATAACACCCAGAAAAGCTCGTAAAACAAGATTAAAGGGAGTAAGAAGAGAAGCATTAGGATGGGGTGGATCAGCCACCATAGTCTTTGGTCCTGAAGAAGATATGTTAACTGGATTAATGGAAGATTTTCCTGAAACATTTGAAACTTTTAATGGATTAGCTATAAATCCAGATGATCCAAAATTATTACAAGAAGCTAATGCTCTTTTAAATAATCTAATAATTGAAGGATCAATTGGTGGAGCATACTTATTAGGTAGACCACATGTACATAGCTTGGCAAAGAAGGCCAGACTAATGTCCAAATCTAAAGTTAATGTACAAGAAACTAAACTTAGTAAGTTACATCAATGGGCCAGAAGAAATATGACATCCAGATATGGAATAGATGATACAATGCTTCAAACTGCTTTACGTAGAATATATGCAGGAAATAAATCTGTTTCTGAAGCAGATGGTATCTCACAAGATTTGGTACGGACTGTAAAGAAAGAAGCAAAAGTAGCAGGTGTTTCTCCAAAATCTGTAGAAGATCTTATGAACTCAGCATTAGGTGGTGCAGGAGCAACTAGAGAGGAAATTGAAGCAGCAATGAGACAGGCTATTGCTACACTTAATGAAAGAGGTTTTACAGGAACTACAAAGTTGTTAGGTAGAATGAGAAATACAATTGATAATTTATCTGAAGAACTTACTAAACGAGGAGGTCTTGTTAGATCAGATTTAAAAGCTACCATTGATGCAAATAAAGGAATATATTTAAATAGAGCTTATCGTATGTTTGATGATCCTTCTTTTACTGGGTGGAACTCATTATCTGAAGAAGTTAAACAAGGAGCTACACAATATTTAAGAAAGATGGGGGTAGAAGAAGATAAGATTGAATGGGTCTTGAAAGAAATATTATCTAGAGGATCAGAAGGTAACTTTAAAAGTGGTATGCAATTTCTCAGTGATATGAGTCAGAAATCTAATAAAGCATTTCTATCAAGAGATCAGATTCCACCTGCAATAAGATCTCTTATGGGAGAAATAAAAGATCCTTATAAGAATTTTGCCAGAACATATGAGAAGTTATCCATAGCCAAAGCTGAATCGGATTTCTTAACAGATGTACGTAGCCATTTAATTAGTAATAATTTAGCTGTAGCAGGAAGACAAACACGCCATCAAATTGACCAAGGACCAAAGTGGGAGCTTCCAACAGAAGAACTTAATAAAGGATTAATTAATTTACAGGATATTTCTGAAGAAAGACTTGGCAGAATTATTGGACAAGGTAATGTAAAAACAGGAATGGCACAGAATCCTTTAGAAAATCTTTTTGTAGATAAAAATTATGCTACATTTTTAAGAGAAGGGATAGATGTTCTTCGTCCGACAGGTCCAATAATGAAAGGATTTTTAAAAGCAAAAACATTAACACAAACTTCAAAAACAGTTTTATCTCCTGCCACTCACTTTAGAAATGTTTTTGGTAATATGATTCTTATGGTTGCTAATGGATATAATCCTATAACGGGACGAGAAGCTGCTCTTAATGTTGTAAAGAATCGTTTTAAAGGATTAAGTAGTGAAGAATTTGGACGACAAGTGGGACGTTATCAAGAATTAGGTGTAATGGATAGTAGTGTTAAAGCTCAGACTATAAAAGAATTAGCAAGTGAGGCTTTTAGATATGAACCCGGTACTTGGGCTGCTAAAGTTATGGAAACAAAAGCAGGTAAAGCTACTAAGAAAGTATTTGAACTATATCAAGCAGAAGATGATTTCTTTAAAATTATGCATTTTGAAAAAACAAAAAAGCAAATGAGAAAGTGGCTTCCTGATGTTCCTGAAAGAGAACTGGAAGAACTGGCAGCAGCTCGTACAAGAGATCTTATGCCTAACTATGCCCTTGTTCCAAAGGGTGTAAAATGGTTAAGAAAATCTCCTGTAAGTGATTTTGCTGCATGGCCCGCAGAAGTGACACGAGTATCCAAGAATCTTATGAAATATACTTGGGATGATTGGATGGGAAATACTGCTAGAGATTTAAGAGCAAGAGGTTATAATATAAGTGATGAGGGAGCAGCTACTTTAAAGAGCCAAGCATTAGGAAGGGCTGGTTGGTTAAGTGCAGCAGCTATGGGTGGAGATATTCTTCAGCAATGGTCTATGAATGTTATGGGATTAGGAGAAGAAGATGTTTATAATATAAATAGATTGTCTCCTGCTTGGTCACAAGATACAGCAAAGATCTTTTTAAGTCCTATTAATGAAGATAAGAATAAACATCTGGGAGTAGACTTTATTAATATAGGACCGATTGATCCTTTCTCTTATTTAAAAGCTCCAGCCAGAATGCTTGTTTCGCATATGCTATCTGATAAAAATTTAGAACAATCTGATTATAATAAAATTGGTTTAGCAACTTATAATAATCTTGCTGGACCTTTTGTTGATTTAGCTATGATTTCAGAAGCAGCAGTAGCGGGGGGTATGACTCCTTTAACTCCTGAAGGAAGACAACAGCTTGCAGATGATCCTAGAAGTTATATAGATAGATTAGTTACAACAGTTGCTAAACCATTTATACCGGGAGCTGGTATTATGGGTCATAAACAATGGGATTTTTGGCAAGCAAGAGGAGCAAGACAACGACTAGGTGCTGAGGGAGCTATGTCTAAATATGGATATACACTTCCTGAAGTAGAGTTTACAGGACCGGGAGCTATGGCAAGATGGGCAGGTATTAGACCACAACGATTGGATATATCTGCTGGGATGCGTCGAAACCTCCTTCCTTTAGTTAAAGAAATAGATAATGCTAGTGCTCGTTTTACAGCAGCTATTTCAAATCCTCAAGGAGTTTCAAGAAAAGATGCTATGAAGGCTTTTCAAGATGCACAACTTTATAGGTTAGAGCAGTTTCAAAAATTAAGAAGTATGACTGATACTTATGATAATTTATTAAGAGATGCTAATTTAAGACATACAAAATTTAAAGATAGAGATGATGTTATAAAAGAAGGTACTACAAAAAATTATGCACTTAAAATGAATCCTAATTTATTTAATTATATGGATCGAAGTAGAAAAAATTATTTTTTACCTTTTTATCCATCAGATAGAGCATATATGATTGCCAAACAGCATTCTCTTGCTAATGTTCCTTGGAAAGATGCTTTTAATTTTAGTAGATATTTAGAAGGCAAGACTATATCAGATGAATAGGAGCTACACATGCAGGATATGACTATGATTTGGAATGCCATTCTTACGATGGCAGTAGGTGGATTTCTCTGGTGGATACGTAATACCACCTCATCCATTACAAAGATACGTGAGGAGAATTTGGAGAATAGGGAGCATGTTGCTCTGACCTATGCAACCAAGCAGGACGTTAAGGATGACCTACATCAGATTATGGGAAGGTTTGATCGACTTGAAGATAAGATAGATAACTATATGAGGAGCACTGTTCATGACAACAAATAGAAATAACATATCTAAAGAAATAACTAATCCTCCAGATGAAGGATTCTGGGGTATGCTTGAACGAACATCTCCTAGAGAGGGTAAACCTAAAGGATATCAAACAGGTGCTGGAATGGACTTTCCTGCTTCTCGTAGTGATCCTAAATATAAAGAATATAAAAAGAAGAAGAAGAAGAAAAAGAAAGTAAAAGGAAGAGAAGTATATAAAGGTGGTAAGATAATGGTTGGATATAAAGCAGGAGGAAAAGTATAGTGGCTTGGGAATTTTTTTCCGTACAAGAACTCAAATGTAAAGGAACAGATGAAATAAACATGGACGAACAGTTCATGAAAAAATTAGTAACTCTTCGTAAAGACTTGAACCAACCAATGATTGTTACTTCAGGGTATAGACATGCAGCTTATAATCAGGTTGTAGGAGGAGCTAGAAATTCTCCTCATATCTATGGTAAGGCTATTGATATATCCTGTTATGGAAAGAAAGCATATAATATAATTAAATTAGGAATCAAATACGGCTTCACCGGAATAGGTGTAAAGCAGAATGGTCCTCATGAAAATAGATTTATTCATTTAGATACGATGCCTGATGGTGAGCATCCTCGTCCATTTATTTGGAGTTATAAATAATACAACAATAAGGAGAAACAAATGGATTGGTCGGACATGATTAAAACTTCTTGGCCCATTTTACTTGCACTTATCTCTCTTATCATTGTACTGGCAAAGATGCATTCTGATATAGAAGTTATGAAAGAAAAGATCAGAACTCTCTTTGAGCTATGGAATAAACGTAACGGTAAATCTAGTTAAAAATAATAGGAATATTCTAGTATCATTACTTTTTGTCTGTCATGTATATATAAATTTGTAGAAATAGAAGCACATCCTGAAAGAAATAATAATAAAAATATATATTTTATCATGAATTAAAATTACATTTATTTATCAAATCAATTATTTTATCTTTACCTAATACTTTAAATGCATCAAGTATAGATGCTTCAATTCCTTCTTTTGATATGTTTGTATTCTTATCACTCTTGGCTCCCCGTATTCTTGAAAGTAATTCCAGTGCTTTAATAGCACTATTGGTATGTCCATTCGCCTTGGCAAATGTATACTGACTTTCTATTTCATCTATAACATCTATATTAGTTACTAGTTCACTTTCAAGATCTGTAATTCTTTCTGCAATCTCACCATTCTTAAGCATTCGATAGCCTTGATTATAGGCTGATCGTGCCGAATAACCAGCAGTCTTTGCAGCTTCTGTTGCATTACGATGTAATACGTAGGCTTGTGCAAATCTCTCTTGTTTCTCTGTAAGCATTACTTCAAGTTATTTCTTTGTATTCCCTTGGACTTCTCAAAGCTTCTCATACCACCAAGACCAAGCAATGATAAGGTCAATGTCATTAACCCTTCTGTTGGTATTATAGGCATAGCCAAGTCGGGAGTCCAGATAGCCATCCCCCATGAACATACTGGTTGAAATACAAATTGCCAGCCAAGTCCAAAGGCACAGATCCACATGATGGCAGGTCTAGCACCAGCCACAAAGATGGAAGGATGTCGGGCCTGTTCCTGATTGACAGCTATCTGTGCTAGATTGGCATGTTGTACTTGTGTCTTAAGTTCATGATCTAGTTTTGCCCGTAGATCTTTATCCTCCACAAATTTATCCAGTACATTATCCACTACTCCTACTACTGCTTCTGCAATTCCAAATAAAGCCATATTGTTCTCCTATTAAAAATAGTATTTTGTTAGAAAAAATCCAAGTATAAAGCTGATAATTAATAGTTGAAGTATTAATTCCCAGTTAAATAAAAAGGAATATTGTAATCGTAAATTACTTATATAATTTCTAAGGTGACATTTAATACTTCCGATAGTTGATATGTGTTTTAAATACTCCCGTAGAAACAAATCTATTCTCCACTTCTTCAAATGCTACATAAATATTAATTCTTTTTTGATGTTTATCAATCCATATTTTGTCGATCAAATCAATCCACCATTCTGGTTCTTGTACTGTTATATGTACATTCTTACCATTTGGAAATTTCTTTAGAGCTTCATAACAGGCTATATTCAGGAATACAGAGTTATTCGCAAAGGACATTATACGATCTATAATCCATTCTAAATCTTGTGTAGGTAGGTGTTCCATTACATCAACACACATAACCATGTCATATGTATCAGTTGGTAGCTTAGAGAACTTTTCTACACCGGGATCATAGAGTGTGTAATCTTTTATCTTCAAGAATTTATGAAGAGGTTTACCTAATTTATTGTGTTCTTCTTTATATAGGCTACCTTTCCCACAACCATAATCAAGAAGTGTCTTGCATTTATTATCTCGTATAATTGATCGAATATAATGAGCATACTTTGTCATACTCGTACCGGGAAATATAGTAGGATCTGTATGTAACTTTTTATATTCCTTTATTAATTCATTATATTCTGCTGATGGTTTAGTCACTGAATATATCTTCAAAATTGGGGATTTTGTTTTCATCTATATGTAATTTCCAAAGAGCATTAACCAATGAATTTTTACCATATAAATTAAGAGTCATGTTCATGGTAGTATCATTAAATACTCTTTCACAATCTTGTGCCATAGCAAGTAACTCACCAGTGGTCCAAAAGTTTTCTCCACGTACATTAACTTGTAAGTACTTTGGCTTTGGTTCTTCATCTTCAGCTCCAGTAGTTTCCTTTCTCTGCTCCTTTGTAGGCTCGTCTTTAAGAGAAGAATCAAAACCAAATAAGTGGTACTTTCTGAAACCCATTGTGTGCATGATACCAAGTATTCTCATGGCTGCACATGTACCTCCTGTTATAAGAGTAGCTCCTTCTGGTATACCAAGATTTTCCATAACAGTAATTTTCTGATCCTTTATTTCTTTTTCTCTTTCTGCTTCATTTCTAAGAGATTCAGTAAAAGCATGCCATCCATAAATATTGGCTTTCTTTTCAATAAGATACTTAGTGACAGAAGGATCTGTCATGGAAGCTACAAAGAACTTTGTACTGGGATCAACAATTTTGAATAAATCTTTTCGTATAATACCATGTGTACTTTCTCCTTCGATTGATCGTGGATCTAGTACAACACATGCCCAAGGTTTAATACCATTAGCTAACAGGTGTGGATAGGAATGCTTTACACATATTGTTTTTGCTGATGGATTTTCTTTTATAAGTTCCTTCACTTTAGAATAGTCAGTGGAGTGACCACCTGAAATAACAATAACATCTCCGTCATTTGGTTTGCATTTTCCAAGAAATTTATTCTTATCAATCAAATTCATATTTTCTTTTATATTAGCTTGTATATATTCTTTATCTACACAATCTCTTGGATGTACTACAATAGGAACATTAAGAAGTTCTTCTGGTAAGGAAGGAACTATCTTTTCATTATATATTAAAGCTAGATGTGTAACTCCTCCATTCTTTACAGGATCAGAAGAGGGGAGTACAACACGTTTTATATCTTCCAGATTTTTTATTAGTACATTAACTCCACAATATTTTTTAGGTGGACCTTTTTTATCTGAATCTGGACTAAAATAATTATCAACAACTTTAACACGAGCATCCTCTAACTTTTCATAATCATTATGTACAGTAATAATACTATTACCACCACCAATCATGGCAAAGTCTGGATTATCTTTCTCCAATACCTCTCTGGTATTTCCTTTAATAAGTTTAAAATTAAAGGTCTTCTTCTTGTCTTTCTTTATTTTATTTTTAAATTCTGTTAATCTTTTTTCAACAGCAATCTTGGTAACATGAGCTTTGAAATTAAATTCTTCTTCATCAAGGTCAGAAGTACCATCTTCAAAGAGATCATACCCAGTATATGATACCTTATCTGTATTTTCAAAGGCGACTAATGCCATTTCTATGGCACGACCACCATTCCATGTGCCAGTTTCAACAAATGATTCCGGTTTATGAAATCTAATAATGTCAGCCAAAATCTTGGTTCTATTAGGTCTGATATCAGGAGGAAAAGTTTCATTAGATAAAGGAAATACTCTGTTCCCTTTATTATCTCTTAATGATCTATTATCTTCTTCCAGATTTTTAAAATGTTTATTAAATGGTGTAGCTTTTATACCTTTCTGGGTATTGGATGGAGTAAGAGAATGTACTCTCATGCCATGTGCTCTATATATATTTAATAACCGTTCAAAGACAAAAGCTTCATGCCATTCTCTATAAGACAGAACTTCACCACTCTCATAAGCACCTCTAAGATCCCCAAGAATATCTAATGGAGCCTGATGATTAAGATTAAAAGCCATAAAAGAAGGATTACTATATTGATCTGGAGTACTTTCAACGGAATCACCACTGAGATGTACTATATCTGCACCTTCAGGAAAAAATTTGTGTACAAACTCTACTGTTAGATTATCAATGGGGATTATATTTGTATTCATCCACAACAGCCATCCACCATCTTTAGTTTTTTCTGCTATTTTGAAAGCCTCTTCCGTTAAAGAGAATACTTTTGGAGCCGTTAATAAAGTATCTATTCTCCAATTATATCCAACAGTCCCATTTTCTGTACCATTATGAACATCCATATTGGAACGAAATTCATTAAACTCTTCCACATCTTCTAAATTTTTATACGTTATAGTTGAGGGAAGAGAGTAAGCTTCCAAAGCACATTCAAAATGATAGGCAGATAATGTAATATCTGGATGCCAGAACTTATCAACTCTATCAAACATTTGATGTGCATGATCCTTCAAAGAGTTTTCATTAAAGGCTGTTACTACATTTAATTTAGCCATTACTTTTTCCTCTTATTAAATAATCTATTTCAGCATCTACCATTCCATTGGCCTGTAACCATCGTGCATCATTGGTCCACTCAACTGCATACTTTGCATCTATCTTTCCTCTGCATTGCCAGTTCTCAAACCAAGGACCACCTGTAGTAAAATGGACATTCTTGGCTTCAAGTTTAATATCTGAATGTCCGTCCAACCAATTCCATTCCTCTGGTATTTTTCCTATATCTGCTTCTTTATCAGGCAACCAATCAAAACCATGTAACCATCTTCCCGGTCTAGTATTAATATCATTTATCGTAAAAGATTTATGTGCATCATGAGCACAATTAAATAACATAAGACTTGACCAGTTCTTTCTACGATATGATTCCTGTACTTTGTTATCCATCTTACTTCCAAGATCAGGTTCATACTTATGGTGAACACACCATAAAGGATAGTAATTCATATCACATAATTCAAATAGTTCTGTCACATCTGTTCGCATATACATATCACAATCCATGTACAATGCTTTTCCTTCAAACATGTTTAAAAAGGGAACAAGAAATCTGGTAAAGGAAAACTCACTGGAAAATGGACGGCCATCTATAGTATCATAGTCTTGGCCGTCCATCGTCGTGTACTCTCTACGATACAGTCCCATACGTTTGACTACATCTCTTTTGATAGGCACTACTCTCACTGGCTTTGATGCTATACGTTCCAGTGAAAACTTTAGGACTTGATAAGCCATCTCCTCTTTAGGGTCATAGCCAATATAAACTGTATTCATAAAGTCTCCTTAATTAATTGTTATTAACTTTGGTCTTTGATCTTCAGGGATATCTTGCGTTAAGTTAATATAAAGAACTCCATCAGTTAGTTCAGCCCCTTCAACTTTAACTGTGTCGTTAAGGAGAATCTTCCTTTGGAATGCTCGTCTTGCAATTCCCTTATGAATATAGTCAGAGTTATCATGTCTACCATTTATATCTCCTTCTATAGTTAAAGTATTTTCTTTAACCTCCACTTTGATCTCGTCCTTGGTAAAACCTGCAAGAGCCATTTCTATACAATATATGTCTTCACCAACTTTGACAATATCATAGGGAGGATAGCCATCACCACCACCACCATCACCGGCTGGTGTATAGTTCATTACCTGATCCAGAAACCTGTCATAACCTATAGCAAATCTGGGCCAAGTGTGGTAATTAAAAGTAATCATATCATTTCTCCTTTATTTAGGAACCCATTATGGCATTCCATTAAAAAGTATTTCACATAAATAGGAATATGTCAAGGATTTTTTACGTTAAATCTACTAACTCACATACACCAGCAGTACAAGCCAGTTCCTGTGATCCTATAGTATTATCTTCCTTCTCAAAGTCCTTTAGTAAAGACCAATCAATAGCTTTCTTAGGCATTTTATTTTTGGTCTTTCTAAATTCTTCTGAGGTAATCTCCTGATAAGGAGCTTGTATATAAGTATGATCAGAATAAGGTAAGAAAGAAACTCCAGATAGATAATCAAAGTTCTCCCAACACCAAGCACCTACTTGTACCCATTCACTTTCTTTAACGGATATGGTAACACTTGGTTTATGTTCACACCAATGTTCAGCATAAGTTTTCCATATCTTTAATTGTTCTATAGCATTCATATCATTTCTAAATACTGATTTACGATCTGAATGAATAGGAAAAGAAAATACAGATACATCTTTAGATTCGATATTACCATTTATTTGAGGTTCATTTGGAATGCCCATCTCCTTTAAAAATACAGTCATTGGATCTTTATTATCTCCTCTAACTGTTCTAATATAATATTCTGAATGTCTTGCATGGATACCACTTGCACTATCTACCAGTTGACTTACCGTACCGGAAGGTTTGATGCAGGTAATGGCAGTTGATTGAGGAATACCAAGTTTCTCTGCCCATTTCTTATTCGTTGTAATAGCTACATTACGTAGGTATTGTAAGTGTTCCTCAAGATAAATAATATTGGCAGAGTAATTCAGTTTCTCAGGAGAAGAGTTAAGAAGTCTACAATCCATAATACCAGTAAGAGATACACCAAGTAGTCTCTCCTCTTCTGTATTTGTTATCCATCTCTTTCTTAGATAACCAAAGTTTGTCAAGGTGGATTGAATTGTTCCAAGTAGAGTAGCTATACGTATCTTTCTAGCTAAACTATTACGATCATCTTTTGTTCTGCATACAACTTCGGTAAGGTTACAGAATTGATTGGGACGTAGTATAATTTCAGAACAAGGGTTTGTACCAAACTCTATATCAGATACTCTACGTCCATTCTGTGCAGCCTTCATCTGTGCAGACTGACGGTTGAAGATACCTCTCTCACCACTCTTGCTCTCATACAGGGACTGCCACTCATTCATAAATACACCAGTGTCAGGACGATTGGTATATA
>VTLG01005294.1_pt1 | contig 26122 bp, 38 predicted proteins | sample 4694571 | NCBI WGS metagenome assembly VTLG01 (sample SAMN12604809, study PRJNA352737) | marine metagenome | biome: ENVO:00000447; feature: ENVO:00000209|ENVO:00000569|ENVO:01000036; material: ENVO:00002151; isolation source: viral sequences binned using virsorter ...
TTCTTTCTAATAGTTTTTGATAGGGATGTTTTCTCATTCTTGACAATCACAGGTTATTGGTTCGGGGTTTAAAATATCCTGCAAGTAATCATCGACTTCGGCTTTATCTAATGCTGCATACGCATCGCTCTTATCCTGTACGTCGCCCATTACCTGAAGGCTGTAGTAAAGGGAGGTCTGAGGTGAATTTAACCACTCTTCCACGAACTCATTGTCGTATTCTACAACATCACTCCAAGAGTTAAAGCTGTAGCCGTGAAGAAGTCCCGTATTGTCGAACATTATCATCAGTTGGTCTGCTACACGCTTATATGCGTCCCATCCTACTTCCGAAGCGATCTCGACATCGCCATATTCATATCTTTGTACTCCAAAAGTGCCGCTGTCACGATCAACAGAGCGCGCTATTGGAGGTGCTATTTCAGGGGTAGCTGTAAAGCCATCCAAATCTTGACTCCTGTATGAACAGGAGGCGGTAGGAGCTATAGCAAAAGCTCTTTCCATAAAATTATTCTTAGCTATATAGGCTGCAGCTTCTATAGCTTCTCTTAAATTCCAAACAACTTCATGAGCTGTCTCATTAGGTATAGCTTGTTTATTATTTATTTGCTCTAAGGCTATGCCAAACTCTTCATATGTTAATCCGTTGCGTCTAAGAAAGTTGGATAATCCAAGCACTCCGAGCCCGACTTGCCTATCCGTCTCCGAGGGTAAGTATTCTCCAGACCCTCCAACACCTGTTCGGCCATGGAGATCGCACAGCTCGGACATACCTTGAGCGAAAGCCTTTTTGAGATCCCGTGTATTACAGGCAGCGAGATTGACATGCTGGAGCAAGCAAGTTCCTCGTGAGGGCAGGTAAACTTCAAGACACACGTTTCCGAATATCCTCTCTCCTCGTTGATTGTATTTAATTTTGTTGAGCCAGATGTCTCCTGATCTGATTCCATAGATTAATGCCTCTTTGGTGGTATTACTCATATTATGCCAGAGTGGTGAGCTGATGTCTACACATCTTTTAACCCAAGGTAACTCTGATCTAGGTGTAGTAATGAACTCTACTATATCATCATGGTCTGCATCTAAATGTATCACTACAGCACCATTCTTATATACTCCCCCACGACGTAGAGTTTCATTAAGTGTGGAGTATATTTTAGCAAAGGATACTGGACCACTAGCGGTCAATCCTCTACCATTTTCATGTCCTTTCGGACGTAACTTAGACAAGTGTATAGCACAACCTGCCCCGAATCTCAATGCATGAGATGCGAATCTCCAGCTAGCCTCTATGCCCTCTGGACCTTCCATAGAGTCCTCGACGACGAATACAGTACAGCTCACTGGAAGTCTTGATTCTGGGTTATCCAACCATGATTGGACCCGACCAGTGCGGGAAATAAGTTCAGCAGTCATTAGAATAAATCTTCTAGAGTTGGTGGTTTATAATTTGGTCCTTTTAGAACCTTACCGTCTTCACGATATATTGGATTTCCTTCTTCATCAAGCTTAGATAAGTTACTCTTATGTACCCTATCTAATGCTTCATCTAAAAACCATCCCATGTTTTCAGCATATTGGTAACATACATATACTAGATCAGCTAATTCTTTAAGTGCATGTTCTTGATGATTCTTACCGTGCATAAATAAGAATCCTTCAGCTTCAAGAAATTCTTTGAACTCCTCTATGATTAGATTTTTTTGAACATGTCTAGTAGATCTATCATGTGAGTTCTTAAGGTTGTATTTCGTGCGAAATTCCTTCGCCTGATCCGATAAGAAGGTTTTCTTCATAGTGGAGTTCATTCTGTAAGTAGTGGATTGCTTTTTCTAGGTCTTCGCATTTCTTTGCCTGACCTCCTTTATAACCTGCTCTACATATGTATTTTATAGCATTACCTAAGTGAAAGTTTAGTCCTTGGTCTCTAATAAACGACCACACTTCAATGCTACCTCTTCGATAGTATTCCATTTTTCGAGTAGATTTGTGAGTGAATTACCTAATACAAAGTTCTGTCTTTGTAATGCTAAGAAAAGGGTTATAACGTGTTCTTTCTCATGATCATATACATGTTCTAATCTATCCTTTATCACCCTCATCTTCAGATCCTGTTCCACCGTTAACTTGGTAATCGGAGGCGGGGGTCCAAAGTATAGGCTCTTGTTTTTCGAAGTCATAGTCATCAGCGGTTAATATACGAGCAAGTCGGGCGTTAGTAATAGCAGTAAGGTCAGTGTAACCTTTATCAGCGAATGCTTTTTTAACAGTTTTCCAAGAGTAACCTTCCTTATTAAAGAGAGCTTCGGCTCTTTTAACTCCTATTCCTGGTACTCCTGGGTATCCATCTGTTTGATCACCTGCTAAGGTTTGAATTAGATGCCATTTAGCACCCTCGTCCTTGGTGATTGTGAATACTTCATCTAAATTATACAGCTTACCTGGAATTTGTTTCATATCTTTATCAGGAGATACTATCATATTACCAGGATTCTTTGTAGCATATATACCTAATGCATCATCTGCTTCTAACTCAGGTAAGATAATTACATCATAATTTAACTTCAATGTATTTACTACACGTTTATAACCACAAGGTTTCTTGCGATTTCTATGCCCTTTATATTCGGGCAGAATTTTTTTCCGAAAATTTATAGCGTCGGAAAAGAACAAAATTAGATCATCGAATGACCCAAATTTGTCTCTAATTTTGGTAAGCTCTCCAGTGGTAGCTTTATATGCATCACTAAAGTTAGAAGTGACAAGGATAACATCGTCACCAAAGTCAATCTCAGTCTCCGCTGCAGCACAGGACTTATATACGATGTAGTCTGCATCAATTAATAATTTCATAGGTGGTTAGTGGGTTTCTGCCCAATTCTTACCGCTGTTACATTCAGCAGCAGTTGGACATCTCATATTGTAGTACTCACCAGCTTGCATCGCTGTGCATTTTAGTAAGAACTTTAAGTCTTCGACCTCTTCTGGTAAGCATTCAAATTGTAATTCATCATGAACGAATGCCAGTTGTCGAGCAGTTTTAGGAATCCATTCATGAACTAATACCATCCATCTTTTGGCAATGATCGCTGCCGATCCTTGTAAGAGGTAATTGAGGGACTTATGTTTCGAGTCAACGAGGATACGACGCTTGTCGAGTCCATAAACATAACCCCTCTCACTAGCTTTGTGTACGCCTTCCAAGAGTTCTTTAAGACCCGGTATGGCATCAACATAAGCTTTACGAATCTCTCTTCCTTTCTTTGTAGCTTCCTCGTCAGATAATTGTTTGTCATAACTAACACCTATTTTTCTATCCCCTGCTCCGTAGAGGAAGGCGTAGGTGACGGTTTTAACTTGAGATCTGGTGATACCGATTTTATCTGCGTTGGTTTGATGGATGTCTCCGGTAAGGAGGATTTTGGCATAGCGTCCTTTATCATATCGGGCGAGATAGTGGGCAAGCATCCTGAGCTCAATACCGCTAAGATCGGAACCGACCAATACTTTATTTGGAGAAGCCGTAAATAATTGTCTAAATCTTTCATCTGAGGGAACTTGTGCTAAATTGGGTTTTCGATGAGCACATCTAAATGTAGATGTAGCTACTGAACAATGGTGGTGTATCCTAGACTTCGTAACAAGCTTCTGCCATGCGTTCACGCCTTCGGATATCATCCCTAACTGCTTCGTCAGATCCAGTAGTTTCAGAAAAGCTAGAGCTATATCCGAGCCAATCTCTTTTAAGACGGTCTCGTCTATAACTGCCTTCCCTGAGTTCGTTAGTGATGAAGGAATCCAACCATAATGTGTCTGTAAGATCCATGATATGTGATCCCGTGAAGTGGGATTCAAGTCTTTTAATTTTGTAAACTCTGCTCCTGCAATGTATCCTTTTGTTTTATTAGCTCGTTTAGGAGTAAATCTTGCTCCTTCGACGAAAGGATGCCTGTCTCGTAGTACTTTACAAGTATTTTCATACTCGGTTCTGAGAGTAGACTCAAGCTGCCGTGCAGCTCTTTCATCAAAATACCATCCATGAATCTCCTGTTGGGTGAGTATGTGTGCTACCTGATGCTCTAGCGTGAGCCAGTCAGGTAAGGGTGGAAGTGATCGCATAACTTCTCTGTAACTTTAACATCTTGTACACAATAGTCTTCCATTTCTTGAGACCAAGTTTTCCAATCAGTTTTCTTTGCAAAGTTTCCTTTGTATTCACCTAATCGGTAGCCATATGATTCAAGAGAATGACGACCATACATATTTGTTGGCATGTCTTTCCATGCTTGTCTTTTATCTATATCGAGTAAATTCGGATGATATAAGCGAGATAAAAGAAGGGTATCGACAATAGTCCCAGTAGGATTAAAAAAGGGATAGATACTTTTAATAATAGGGAGATCAAACCCCACGATATTATGACCGACAATGCAATCAGCCATTTCGAGGTATTGGACTGCTCTAACCACAGGGCTAGACATGCCTTTACCAGGGCATTCGTCGTTGTACGTTTCTGTTCTGTTGTCTTCGACATAATGTAATGCTATGCAATGTATTCGTAAATTATCATCACCTAGCAGACCGTTTGTTTCCAGATCGAACACTATCGTCCCGATTCCAGTGGTAGGTTTTGTCAATGAATTTGGCCTTTTCAATTGCTTGTTGCGTAGGTGGGTTAGGTTTAATTAATTCTTGCTTATCTAATTTCTCATTGTGTTCATACCATGGATGCTTGTAATGTTCAAAAATCCGTGGTTGGGTTGAAAACTGGTGGTTCCTTAGTTTCATCTTCTTTAAATCTGCAGGTGTTTAAATCATAGCCTAGTTGACACGCTACTCCAACCTCGCCAGAATAGCGATTCTTAAGGATTCGCACAGTCGTAAGCTTTCGTTCAGCATCGGCTTGCTGATCGACCTCAAGCGCAACAACCGAGTCGCTGATTTGAGCAATACTATGAGATCCTCTGAGTGAAGCGAGGGACACGCGTCCTCCCTCTTCGTGCGTAGCCCTATCATTATTTCCTCTCCTTAAATGTGATACTAAAAATAGTGAAATGCCTGTACGTTCTACTAGAGAGCGTAACTTAGTCATTGTAGTGTCTATCATACGTCGTTCATCTCCATCTAATCCACTTAGTAATATACTAAGGTGATCTAGGAATATAATACGACACTCCAATCCACTGGCAAGGTATTCGATCCTGTTGTAAATAACATTCGGGTCAAAACTCCCAAAGCCATCAAACAAATAGACATTCCAATTAGCAATAGTTCGTTCAAAGGCGGTGGTGAGTTCTTTGGTTCCATACTCTCCTATGTTGAAATTTTTTCCAACTGCTGTGGACATCAATCCAAGAGCTGTTCTTCTATTACTTGCTTCAAGTTCCAAGATCCCAACTGATTCGCCTTTGCAGAGCAAGTCAGTTGCAATGTGACGCATGATTGAGGTCTTTCCTGAACCAGAGCCAGCAGTAAAGGTGACAAGCTCGCCATACCTGATCCCGTGTAATTTCTTGTTAAGTCCTTTGAATGGATACTCATGGTCAAATGGTGCTTGTGGTGTAGTAACTAATTCTAATAAGGTTTTTCCTTCAATAATTCCATCTGGTCTATATGGTTTAGCATCCCAAATAGCCTTTCTAATCGCTTCTGAGTCATTGGCTTGTAATGCCTCTGATGGGTCTTTATATGCCTCCATACGTGCGATTTTAACCTTGCCTGGAGGTAATACCCCTGCAGCTTCTTCGGCTGCCTTTCTACCTGGTTCATCGCCATCAAAAAATAATACTATCTCTTCATATCCTTGGAACAATGGGATTTGTTTCTGGATATCTTTCTTTGCACTGGCTGCACCGTGCGGTAGTGAAACCATCGGCCAACCCGACATAGCCTCATAACAGCTTGCAGCATCTAGTTCACCTTCAGTAACAACAATACGTTTACCAGTGTTAGGAAACAAATGCTGACCGAATAAGGTATCAGTGGAAATTCCTTCATATGTAAACTCCTTTCTTTTATTTTTTACTTTGATTCCAACAAGTACTCCATCGCTTGTAAAATATGGGAAGCGTAGAGTTTCTCCGTCTCTGTAGATCCTAAATTTTTCACAAGTTCCGACTGAGAGCTTTCGCTTTCTGAGTTCTTGTGCATATCCTGTGAGCTGGACATTAGACATTTTCCTTGGTGATTGTGAATTAAGATTTATACCCTCTGCGGGTGTGTAAGTTTGGCATGAGAAGCAGAAATAATGGCCGTCAGTATACAAAGAATTTGCATCTGACGATCCACAATTCTCGCAAGGCTCATGTCTTACGAACTCTGCGTCCATTATATTAACCAATCAAGTGGTATTTCGTGGTATGCAGTCCATGGTATATCATGTTTCTCACACCATTTAGCATAGGTAGTCTTACTCTTTTTAGAGATTGTATTATAAGGTGACTGAAAGACCATCCTTAAGTCTACTTCTGGGTTGTCTCGTTTAACAGCCAACACTTTGCGTCTATCGGCAGCGTCCCAATATCCTTTTGTTTCCAAGTAGACATAGTTAGGAAGAACAAAATCGGGAGTGTAATTATGCTCGATAGTATAGCTGAGTTTCTCAGTCTCGTATTCATAAGAGATACCTAGTTGTTCAAGGAGAGTTGCTACCCTCTCCTCGAGTTTAGATCGGAACTTAGGTTCCTTTTTATTTTTTAATTTATCAAAGGCTTGTTGAGCCCATTCTTGGGATTCTTTAGAAATCTTCGTCATCATTTTCTACTGCTGGTGGTGCATCAGTAGATTTAAACCCTTGTGTCTTACCGAATAAGTCAGCGACTTGTGCATCACTAAGATCATCAGAGTCTACACCTGCTGCGTCGTTACTTAGTTCGACAATCTGTACACCAAGTAACTTAAGGCTACTGCCATAGGTAATCCCATCCCGTAGAATATAAGGTTTTTGATAGAAACCAAGTTTAACAGTAGATCCTCCATAAAGCGGTATTTTAGTATCAGTTACGGGTGAACCTTCTGTATCTACAACAGGAGGTCTTTTATCTTCCCCCCATGAGAATTTAATTTTATGTCTCCCTTTAGCTACCTCTTCCCAGGGTGTTGGTTTAAGTGTAGCTCTTTTAGGATTTTTGAGCTTGGATTCTGCCCATTTAAGGACATCCTTCCTCTCAGTTTCTAGCTCGTCAATGAGTTTATCATCGACCACAGCCGATAAAGAATAGCCAAACTTACCAGGTTCTAGTACAGCTTGAAATCCTTCTAGTTTAATATTGTCTGTAACGTGTACATTCTTAGGCATCTGTCTTAACCTCCTCTTTAGCAGGAGCTAATTCTTTAGCTAGTGATTGACGGTATTCTCTAAGCTCTTGTAGCCTAGCATCTACCTGTTTTAATCTTTCTAGCTTTGCCTCTCTTTCAGCAGCCTGTAATCTCTCTTCAGAGACTACGACTATTCTAGTTGGTGCAAATGCGTAATCAAATAGTGAAAACATTTAACAGAAAAAATAAGTTGAATCAATTACCGATTCAGGTTTTAAGTCACCTATAATCGGTGGTTTAGTCTCTGCTCCTATCTGTGAAGCAAAGTCAGTAAGGTAATCACGTTCAGCAAACAAATGCATGTACGTCTCCCTTATTATAGTCGATAATTCGTCCATGTCAATACATTGTGTGAGAACGCTGTCATGGATCAAAGCTATAGGCTTATTAAACCTATTAACACTGAGATGTAGTAATGAAGCATCTAATGAATGAATCAGATTAGGTGCTGTTGCAGCCTTGTGTCTAGCTATATCTACATCCTTTTTATCTTCTGTAGCTACGGATATCCTACATCTACCTAATAGTTGCAGTTCTAATCTAGCTACTTCTTTCTTCATAATGTGTTGATTAACTACAAATCCAGATGGTGTAACCCATTCTAATTCAGTTGCACCACGTTTAATAGCTTTACCAACTTCATCTTCAATCCACTTCATCACTGCCATTGGGCCAGGAACTACAGTATTCATAGCATCCCTAACAGCTTTGACCGTGATTGTGAGATCTTCTTTATCTACTTCGACACCTTTTTCTTTTATAGCATCCTTGATGTAGGATCTATTAGAGAAAGGTTTAGCGTTGTATGGGATAGTCATGACGGTCCTTTTGACTGCCTTCCTATCCCAAACTTTATGTAGCGAAATAGGTACGAAAGGCTTCGCTGTCTCTGCGACTACCTTATATGCGTCTTGTGGACGTTCAGAAGGCAACACATTGACGAGTTGTGCTGTCTTGCGGTCTCTCGCTAATCCTGCGAGGATCTGAAGCCCACTGCATGTTGCATCCGTGGCAACAAATAACCTTGTGTGTTCTCTTAAACGTTTAGTTACTACCGCATAGTACTCCTCACACGCAGCTAAAAATTGCCACGGCTCATCCGCTGCTTCCCAGTCACCAATACTATCAATAGGTTCCGTGGCTACTCTGGTAATCAGCGGTATATTATCTTTGACCCAATCCAATCGTTCAGACATAGTTGATTTGTCTAAACCGTATGTCGTTGCTACTTGGAAGGCGAGCCATTTCTTTCCTGACTCTGTGATGTAACTTTCGTCAGCTGAGACAATAAGTGATTTTCCAAAGTCTGTATCTTGCACTGTAAGAAATGCAGGAATTGGATAAGCTCGTCCCCTATAATCAAAAGACCAAGGTATATAAAACCTTTCACGATTCTTAAAACGTTGAACTGTTTCCATTGTCATTCTTGTGCGGCAGGATCTCTTGAACTCTGCTGCTCTCTTATTCATAATCTCTGCCGCCTGTCTCCGATAAGACTTACGGGAATCCTTGTTCTCTGCGATGTCAGCAGGTTTAGGTGGTAGATCATAGTGAATAATCGGGAGGAATTTTCCAACACTAATACCTTTGTTTTGTAAGGTTTCTGCTACCTCAACAATGAATGGATTACATCGGTAGGCTACCTTCTGAATTTTGTTCAGGAAAGCTAGTGGTATTTCTCCCTGTATAAACGGGTGATTGCCCCTGCGAACTAAATCGTGGCCTTGCATTACCTCGTTCAACATGTACCCACCAGGAATCTGGTTAGTCCAATCTTTAGGAGGTATTAACATGGGCCAAGCTAATGGACTAAATAATTCAGCATTAGCCATGACTTCATCCTTAATATCTAAGAACTCAGCAGTAGGAACAACAAAGATTTCATTCTTTCTTCCATTACTAATATGTACCCTTTCAAACCAGTTACTAGCTTTCATTATACATTCTAATAACCAAGCACCTAATTTAATACGAAGTGTATTTTGCCATGATTTCCATTGCTTTACTTCATACCTATTCATTAGCGTCCTTATGATTACTATCTTTTGATGAGTACCACAAGCTTTATGCCAGTAATTCTCCTTCAATATATTTAATAATCCAGGTGCATGTTTCTCATAATGCCTCATCTGGCATTCATCTTCAACAGCTTTACCTATCGAATCACATACATTAACAGCTTGATTACTATTCTCTTTATAACCAAAGACTTTATCAAAGGTAATCTTACATGCAATAGCAGCGGCTGATTGTGAATCTATATCCTTAAGATATGTATGTATATCTTTAAAAGCTACACCATTCTTACGTTCGTGTATTCTATGATTAGTCTTGTCAATCTGTTTAGCTACATCAGGTAATAAAGTATCAATACTACTAATACCATATATAGTGGCTGATGCATAGTTTTGATTCTCAAGTTTAAGTTCTTGATCACGTAAACGTTTCAGTCCTTGACTAATAGCCTCGCGTTCAAGTTTAACTTGTTCGTCTATTTGAGATAGTGTTGGAGATGTCATGCAACTCATCGTTAATTTGATCAGTTAATAAGTCTTTTAGTCTTGCGTAATTAGGATGATCCTCTTTACCTTTGAATCTAGCATTAAGTAAATCTAATGCTTGCTTCTCATAGGTATAGATATCATCTAATGTACGTTCAGAAGGGTAAGTCTTCGTCATCGTCGAGTTCAATGTATTCTGTTCCATTGGTGTTTTTATCATAAATAGAATTGTCTCTTGTTAAATCTTTAGGAAACATGTGACCAATATTATCATGTGTACAGACAAGAAATTCACTCTTGCCTTCTTTCATAATTTTATCAGCACGTTTTTTACCACCAGTAACAGTAGCATATACATACTCTTTAACTTCACCTGTCTCCAGGTTTTGTTCACGTATGATACAATCTACTGATGAAGGTAATTCCCAACCACACATCTTCCAATCCATGAAGTCATTATATTCAACAGGTGGAAAGAGGTTATCAGGTGCGTCCTTAATAGCTCTCCAATTATTAGGATAGTAACCTTTTCTTTTAGACATCAATAGCCTCCCATAGATGTTCTGGTTTATCATAAATACCAATTACATATCTATTAGTTTTAATTAGTTTACCATCTGTAGTTAGATTGGTCATTGCTCTCCTAATAGAAGTAAGTGGACAATTAAGATTTAATCTTTCAAGTACCATAGAAGGACTTAAAGCTATCTTACAAGATTGAAAGTGTTTATATATAATCTTTTCTTGACTCATTCAATAGGCTCCACATTAACTAAATAATCATCATGAAGACATGCTTCATCATAGGCATCATATGCAGCCTCATAGACATCATACCCAGAGTTGAGTACGAATGTTCTACCAGATTGTAGGGTGACAAGATACTTCATGGCGTCCGTGATTGTGAAAGTTTATTAATAAGATTCTTAGCTTTCTTCTTTGCTTGCCTCAGTGCTTGAGGCTTTTTTCGTCCTTTGTCTTTTCGCTGGACGTCCGCGTTTTTGAACGGGAGTCTCATTTGTGATGAAGGCATTATATAACTCCTTATGTAATTGTTGGTATTGTGGAGTTAATTCTTCCTCCTTATCTTCATAGTTATACAACCATGCTTTGACTGCATTAAGTATTAGCCATTCTTTAGTCTTCTGCATATTCAAACCCCGCTTCTTCTTTTTCTTCAGCACATTTGACATACTCATTATAAAACTTAATGAATACATCAATCTGTTTCTCAGTGATATTAGATAATAGAACAGAATCACCTGATCTATCAGCTACCCTAAGTACTTCATGCTCTGAACAGTAATGCAAGTATGCATCACTCCCAAAGGTATAATCGTAGGTTGTTTGTGTTTCTAATGCCATTATCCAAATAGGTGGTAAGTGTGATGTTTACGGATAGGATTGTAAGTATATTTCTTCTTCCTTGCATTATTATATATCTTCTGTAATAGATCAGTACGCAATGTAGTGTGCGTCGTGTTCTTTATCATCATAGTAAATAAAATCAGTACAAGTAAAGTGTGTAGATAATTCTAAATCCTTAGCCATCTCAACGATGTTCTTTCTGGAATCATGATCATCATCTCGTAATAAATAGTAAGCAATAGCCATAGTTAAACCTGATACTTTTGATCTAATAAATCCTCTCTTATAGTATATGCTTGTGAGTCCTGTGGATATTCATCCAAGACTGATAACAAATACTCAAGATCATCATCTTCTATTTCATATTCCCTCATGTTGAGTATCTACTAACTAATTTATCGAGTGCATCAGGGAATTGTAGTACACTCTCTGGTAATACTACATCCTTATTCTTATAGAGGTATTGAAGTATTAAACCAAGCTGTGCATTCTCAAGCTTGGTAACTCCAACTACTCCAAGTCTTTTAGCCATTAGTAAATCTCCGATTGTTTAGTAACGAATGTCATTGGCTCACTAATTAATAAACCAACAGCATCCTGATTAAATAGATTAACGTATGCTTGACACACATCGTTAACTTTCTCTCTGTATTTAGTAGTAACAGTAACTAGCTTAGTGTCCTCTTGTATGCCCTTCCAAGCACCTTCAACATCTTGTATGGTGTATGACATAAAAGTCATGCTTAAGACGTCTCTGAAGCTCTCCCAGGCATCATCAGTGACATATTCACCAGCAGGTGTATTCCTACCGAAATACATTTGATAAGTTTGCTTCATAGGCTCCCTTGTGTATGTACTTATTATAGTCTATATAACCGACCTTGTGAACCCTTTGTCAGTGATCCCACATGAGATAGATGAGACACCATTAGATACACTCCGCCCTTGTGATTGTGAAAGGAATAATAAGTTAATAAAATTCTGCTCTATAAATAATATAGAACAGAGTATAATTGTGATAGATTGTTTCAAAATAGAATACCAATTGTAGTTGTTAATAATAACAATCCAACTAATACTACTTGTCTTTCTTTATATGATCTAATTAAACTATCATGGTTAACATAATAAGAATGAAACTCATTGAGTTCTTTCTCTCTATAACCTAATATGTCAATTAGATCTTTCTTTGTTTTAGTAGCGTAATTCATTAAAACTTAATTGATTTACGTTTGTAGTTAACAGTAGATGGTAAGTGTTTAATACTTACAATCTTACCTTCAGCTCTCAACTTATCTATTTCTTTAGATAGTTGTTCGTAATAAGTCATCATTTTATACATACTCAATAATTAAATAAGTAAGAATGAGTGGCAGTAATCCAATTAATAACATAATTAGAATTGTTAGGTGAAAAGACTATCAATTACTGCAGAGGCATAATCCATGACTGCAGGTGATAGTCAACGGTCTATAAGAGAATTGAACTCTTATCTCTAGTGCGACAAACTAGCATGTTAACCATTACACTAATAGACCAAGAATAGGACTTACATCACACCATTCTACATTTCAATTAGATGATGGATTTAATAGTGAATGCCTATGTATTTAATATCCTAACCACATTAACATTTCAAGTGGATCATTATATCTTGTGCAATCTTCTTTCCATTCAGAATAAGATGCACCATGATCTTCTAATAGTTTCATTAGGTTAGCATTAGAGATGATATACTGATTACTTGTATCAACTGTACAAGCATCAATAACTGATTGACAATAACTCCCCTCATCATAGTTATATCCATTATGAAAGAGAATGTTATCTTCTTTATTATCAAATCTTGTAGTCTTTTGTAGATTCATAATCAGTTGGTGTCGCTTTTGTTTATATTAACGAGACGTTAGAACAGTTTATTTAAACGGTGTTGCCTCGTTACATTGTCATTATAGCTTGCATTACCTAGCTTGACCATACCATGTCAGCAATACCACACAGTCTACTTGAGTCTACCGTACTACCCAGTACTACACTGCATAGTTCCATCTCTTTTCTGTTCATCACCTATTCATAACTGGATCGCATACAGATAGCTTGACTATTACAAGGTATAAGTAAAACTTATCAATCATTCATCAGTATAGTACAGTAATAACACGGCAAATCCCTGTCAACAACGTCCTTGTTTCGCTTTTCAAGTTTTTCCAGACGCGCCTGGGGGGACTTTGTCCTCGGACCCCTCGATACTTGGCTTAAGAAATTTTTATTATTTTTTTACCAGATTGACGTTGTTGAAGGATATATTTAGTACCATCAGATTTGATGCAGTAAAAATCTGTATCATGAGGAGTATAAAGAATAAGTTTAGTAACTTTATCAGTTATTTCTTGTGTAATCACGGATTAAGACTTGTTCTAGGGAGGTTGACATACGGTTATAGGCGTTAGCTACGTGTATCTGTCCAGATATAACTGCTAGAGTAGCTATAGACCAGAATATGTAATAATAGCGTTGTTTAAGCTGTCTGTGGGGTTTCTTTTTACACATTTGAGTTAGGGGTAGTAATTAAAGGGATATCAAATGATGATATCAAGTTAATATGGTGTCTTAGGTAGAGGAGGGTCGTGAGATCCCTCCTCATAGGGGCAGGGTCCACCCTTCCCTTCCCCTGTATAAAGGGGTGATTGGTCTAACGCCAGGTAGGGAGGGGCTTTCCAGAATCCATATTTCTAGCTTTATCACGTTGTTCTTTATTCATTCCAAAGACTATGTGATTAGCGGAGCTCTGAGGGTTCTCTAAGAAGTCTTGTAGCATAGAGTTCCATTCTTCTCTTTTACGCAGGTTGACGGCCTCCTGAGCACTAATAGAGAGGGCATCTGTAAAATACTTAACCCCTTGAGCTAGAGCATCAAGTCTATCGTCATGTTTAACAGCACCTTTTTCACGACACATTCTACTCATTTGGTAGAATAGCATATATAGTAGTCTTAGTTCAGGAGCTGCATCTTTATTAGACTTATAATCCCAATCTATAACCTGCCTATCAACCACCAATCTATGCTGATTAAGAACAGGTTCAAGAGAATCAATGATACGGTCTTCTTTTCTAACATTAGCTCTTACTTCTTCTATATCTATGTGTTGTTTTGTCTGTTGGAGATGTTTTTTAAATAGTTCAGATACTATACCATCACCAAAGTTAGTTTCAATTACTAATTTAGTTACTCCAAACTTTTTACATCCTCGAAGAATGTCCAGCAAGGTGTGGTCTGAGTATCCGTCTCTATAAGCTCGCATTTCATGCAAGTATAGGAACCCATTCTTTTGGGATAAGAAAGCTGCTGCTGTTTCATCTGTACCTCGTCCAGAGGGGTCAACAGAGCAAATTGTTTCAGAGTAAGGGGTCCATTCTCCACATAACTGCATTGGAGAGTAAAAGTAGTCACCTGGTAGTCCAACAGTTGGGAGATCTTTGATGACGTTTGAGGGATCGGAGCACCATACGACGTTATCGGGTGCTTCAATAGGGTTAACGGAAGTGACAACCAGATCAGCCATCTTAAGTGGGAATTTCTCAGCATCTGATAAGCTTGTGTCTAGTTGAAATTGAAGCATGTAGTTAGAACGACCCATAGATGCTTCACGTTCTAGTAGGTCGTCATTATTAAAGCGGTCTGGATCTGTTACGTTCCATTCTTCAACACCTTCTTCTATATCTTCTATTATTTGAGGTGCGAGGAGTCCTTCATATTGACTAAGTTTGTCTTTTCTTGGGTAGCGGGAGGGCCATACGAACGGACGGTACGAACGCTCTGCCAGCTTACGATAAACAGTAAAAGTAGTCTGAGGAGTCCCGAGATACATAATACGGCTATCACTCTTGGGGGTAAGGATAGATTCCGCTTCAGTACAGAGTTGAAGAAGTTTTTCACGCATAAGTTCCGTCATAGAGTTTCCAGGCACTTCTATATCGTCCAAAATCATTAAATCGGCTCTGCTTCCTGTGAGCTGTCCAGTGATGCCCACCGACTTTACGCTTGGGGCTTGGTGAGGAGAACAAGCGACGTCGAAGCTGATGCGACTCCAACGAGAATCGTCCGATTTCGGTCTTAGATGACTTAGCCATGGTGTTTCAATAATTAGTTTTTGTAAGAAGATTGACATGTTATCTGCTCTCTCTTTAGAGGCAGATATGATCATAATTTTTCTTTCAGAATCGTTAAAGAGAGTCCAGAGGACAAAGGCTCCTGTGATCCACGACTTTCCAACGCCACGGAAAGCCTGTATTTGAAGACGCTTAGGTCCATGCTGAAGATAGTCTGCGATTGCATATTGTGCTCGTGTTGGGGAAGGTAAATCAAGCTGTCCCCATAGGGCTTGTAGGAACAGCTTGAAGTCTTGTTGTAAGGCGGTTAAGGTGTTGTTCATTATTGCCAATTCTTAGGATCTAGAATCTGTTGCTCTATATATTGAGGTCTTCTAACCCATCCAAGTTGATCTGCGAATAAAGTATAAAAATCGTTCAAATCGTCAAGGACATTTTCTCCAATATCCAAGGCACTTGTATTGAATTGTTTAGCTAAAATAAGTTCTAATCTCTCTTTTAAAACTCTATTAATATAATCTGTAGCAGTTTCTCCTAGCTCGCTAACTCTATAAAATTCTGGTACTGGATTTCCAGGTCTATCAATTAAGCCTTTATAATTAAAGTTTTCAACGAAATTTGTTGTATAAAATTCTTGTAAATAATCAGGTATTACACCAATAACAGTTCCATCACCAGCTCTTCTAACAGTTATATTTCCAGGATTACTTCTTTTAGCAAAGTCACCAGACATCGGATCTTCTAAAGAGATGATATATTTTTCCCCCTTTGCTTGTATTGTCTTATTAGTAGCTTTAATTTTCTTTTCAACAGTATCTTTTAATGTTTTAAAGGATTCATTAAATAATATTCTAATATTACCTTCACTATTACGTGTAATACTAGGGTCTAACCAAGAAGCAAAAGATCTATCTTTATTTCGTGCATTCCAAAACCAATCTGCACCTTTACCTATTTTATGTTCTAAATAAGCATAGTCTCCATGTTGCATTAATGGTTCATAGAATGCAGGGTTTGGACCCATTTGATTTAATTGCCTTTTTAATTCCTTCAGTTCTTTAGCAGTTACAGTCCAACCACTATCTCTAGCTAATCTATCTATCTGTTCTTCTAAAGGGATTAAAGCAAAATTCTTTGGATCTGCAGCTTTAAGTTTTGCTTTAGTAGTTTCATCTCTTAATTTACTAGCACCTTTTTTTCTTATTAGTAGATATGGATTACCTTGTTTATCATAAATGTATGGTTGACCAGATCCTCTAAAATCAAAACCTTTCATAAGATTTCTTTTCCCTTCTGGTCTACTTAAACGATATTGATACGCAGCTTCTTCATACTCTAATAAATCTTTATAATTAAAGTTTTTAGTATGTTTTTTCAGCCACTTACTACGAAGAGTACCACCACCACTCGCAGCTTTAGCACCACCAGTACCTAAACTACTTAAACCTGTAAAATCATCTATTGTATTCACTAATGCTTTACCTAATGCATTATATCCAGCTTGAACACCTTTACCTGCTAATCCTATTCCTTTATCTGTTGCTATTCCTGTAGCTATACGTGATCCCCATCCAGCAAATCTAGGATCTAACCATGGTGTAGCTTGTTCATTTAATGCTCTAGCTTGTCCAGCTATCCAATCTTCTAATTCACCTAATTGTTTTATACCAGGTATATATGAAATAGCAGTAGCTGTATTTATAAGGCCACCACCTAATAATCTAAGAATATCATCACCTATACCTTCTTGATCTTTAGAAGCATCTTTAAACCAATCAACAGTACCAATTACACCTTGTTCAATTTGATCAAGAAGAGCAGTGCCTAAATATACTTCATCATCTGTTCTTGGATTATAAGAGTTATCTTTTGTTGCTTCAAATAACCTACCTGGTTTAGTTACTGCTCTATGACCTGCAAAAGGTCTATATGAAGTAGTCATGCGAAATAAGTAAATGGTGAAGTGTCAGCAGGTCGTTTATTTTCTCCTTTTTGATTTCCAATCATTATTTGGCTTTTATTAGAATCACTATTATTTATTTCTAATTTACTTTGAACCTTAGATATTAGATCCCATTTATCTATATCTTCTTGTGTATTACCTTCTTTTACTTCAGGTTCTTCTTTATTACTACCATAAGAAGATTCAATTCTCAGGTCATTAACTGTTTTTTCTAAATTCTTAATTTTTAATTGACGTTTAACATCATATTCTCTTTCTATTTTCCTTGAAGTTTCACTATATACATTTGAACTTAAAGTAGATCTTAAATCAGATAGAGCTTGTCTTCCTTTATGTTTAGGTAGTTGATCCTTATCAGCAGCTTTTAAGATTAATAATTCGTTTCTTTTGTTTAAATAATTATAATCTTTAAAAGGTGTTTCTGATCCAGTAGCATGTCTCCAGTAATTTAGAGTAATACCTTTTTGATCAACTTTTTCTTTTCTTAGTTTATCATAGTAATAAACCTTTCCATTTGTATCATATCTTTTATCAACATAAATTCTTTTATAATTCCTAATTGATTTATTTACTTGAAATTTATTTCTATTGAATATAGGTTTTAATTTAAGTAATTGTTTTAATTCAGGACTTTTTTCACTCATTTCTTTTTAGCACCTCCTCTTGCTCGGTTTGTTTTAGGGATTTCTAATTTAAGACGATTACCTTTATGTGATACATCTTTACCGCCTTTGCCCATAATACCAAGCTTTCTACGCCTACGAGCAAGTAACTTACGGTATCGTTTTTTAGCAGCGGTGCTATTAATTTTCTTTTGTTTCTTTTTCTGCTTTTCATAGGACTTCCGACCTTTAGCAGATTGGTAATACCTAGAAGTCTTACCAGGTTTAGATGCTCGTTTTGGAGCCATACATTCTTCTCCGAACTAATTCTGGATCAACTGTAGGTAGAATTTTATTTAATTTATCTAGAGGACTACCCTCATAGGCTACGCCTGTGATGTCGTTAGTCTTAAGCCAATCACATGCAGCCTTTAAGTCTTGAGTAGTAGCCTGACCACTACGAACTCTCTGTAGAAAGTCTTCAGTGACCAGGTTATGTAACTCATTAAACTTATCTTCAGTAGCCTTCTTAGGAAGTACTCTGACTTTTTCCATTAACTAAATAGTTTTGTTTTTACAATTTTTAATGCCTGATCATCAAGTTTATTATCAGTTCGTTTTACATAAGCTTCTAATACATCAATGATTAGTTTCTTAACTGAATCTGATTTAATAAAGGTGAGAAGGATGGGCTTGATAATTAATAACATGTTTTTAGGGGGTTAGCGTTTGTCTAATGTGCCTCTGGTGGCTTTATCTGAGTATTTACCTGGAACTTTGACACTGGATTGAGTAGTTCCTGTGGATTTATTTTCTTGAACGTCTTCGGACACTTCTGCCTTTTTTTCTGCCATGGGAATCTAAACTCCTCTATAGGTGTACATTGTTTGTTTTGTTCTTCTTTTACAAGATCGGTGAAACCTTTTATTGGTACAACATCATTACACATATGATATACTCTAGAACCAGGTACTAACATAAACCCTTTCTGTTGTAATGATGCACACTCTTTAGCTCTAACTAATTCATAGTCTAAAGCCATCTTTTCTAATTGTTTTCTACCAAGTGCTTTACATGTTTCAACAATAGATCCATCTAATGGGACCATAAAGTTAATTTGAAATCCCCAGTTCTCAGCAATAGTATAAGTTTGCTGATCCATATTCTCATCAAATGGAGTTGTATGATTACCCATATAGAATGGGCTGAATGTCATAGTAGCTCCATTACAGCTGATATTTGGACCTAAGATTTGTCTACTGGGTGCTCCATTGTTTTGAAATTGTACAGCTTGGTTTGTAACGTTACCAGTAGCAGCAGCAACTGGATTAGAGGTGTTATTTGTTTCTCCTTCATCCGCACGGACTGGTGCTATTGCGAGAAGACTGATAAGGAGGTAGTAGTAGCAGTAGTTTCGATAGTTCTTTCGATTTCTGTTACTTCTAGAACTTGACTTGCGGCTCTTGTTACTATCTCCAGAGAGAAATCTGAACCAGCCGTAGTCATGTTGAATACCGAATCTGAATCGGCTATACCTCCTGATGAAGTTGAGGTATGGGTTATATTGTCCCCACTCCACTTGTTCAATGCTGACCCGTAGGTTGTCGTCGTAATTTCTTCTGTTATTTCCTGGGTGGTAGTAGTCGTTGAGTTCATACTTCCTTGTGTGAACTGTGGAGTGACCAACTCGGCTCTTGCTACCGAGGGTGAAAACAGTAGGAAGAGTAATAGCCATTTCTTCATTCTTCCTTTTTCTTTACCATAGGACAGTTGACTGGTGATCCACTACCTTTATCTTTTGAATTACCAGTAGACAATCCAAAAGTGGCAAGTGCTCCAGTAAACACCGAAGCAACGAACGTGATATCTGAGTTACCAGATTTCTTAACTACAGGTAGTTCTAAGTAATTTAAAGTTATAATAAACCCAGACCAAACAACGACTCCTAATCTAACAAAGGTTCCGAGTATTTGGATTTGGGCGTCTTGATCCTCTATTCCGTCTTTGATTTTTGTGAGGAGTCCTTTTTTTTCTTCTGGCGGTTTTCCTTCCATTTATTAACTTTAGCTTGTAGTTGTTTTTGAACTTTCTTTTTAATTGGTTCAAATAAGGTTTGTGTAACTGAGGTGGCTCCTACAGCTACTACAGCTGTTGTAACAGCCGTTACCACTACCGCTGGTTCGGGTAGTGGCATCTGTATATCAAGAACAGGGATCTGAAGCTTAGGAGGTTCAGGTTGTTCTGTAGTTGTATCTTCAGCCTTCGTCTCTGGAGGAGCCTCTAAATCGCTTGGAGGGATCACCATAGGACGGAAGGATGGAATATGAGCTGAAGGCTGTTTAAGATACATCTGAGGGATATCTAGAGCTTTAGGAAGCGTCGCCCTCGGAAGGTTGATCGACATGCTCATTCTCTAATTCCTTCAGAACTTTTAATGCACCCTGTATTTCAGCATGAGCATTAACAAGAACATTCTTTCTTTCTATAAGTTGATTATGTTCTTCTACAATCTGTTGTGACTCAGATTCTAGTCTTTCAATTTTTTCTTTAATGTTGTGTTCGCACATAATTAGGATGGGAATAAATTAATTAAGTTTTCATTATATAGCATAAAGCATAGTAAGGTGGTAGGTTTTTATCAGTTCCAGAAACACCTGTACTTTGAATACTTGCTGTATCTGTACCGCCTCCAACTGCTTCACTTTCTCGATCAGATACAAATCCGCCACCGCTACCACCAGCAGTACCTACTTTAACATCATGATCATGAGCTACGACTACAGCGTCTTTAGAACCACCAGTAGCAGCAACAGCATAATTATTTCCAGCACCAATAACGAATCTATCTCTTAAATCTGGTGTACTATTATTTCCATCACAAATAACAAAACCAGTTGGGATAGCGTTTGAAGCACCAGACCATATGATTATACCACCAGATGGTAATATACCAGCACCAGAAAATGCTGTAGCTGTACATGTTCCAGATATATCTACACCATCTGATTTAGTTTCTAACTTCCATGTACCATTATGGTATAATTTTGTAGCACCATTATTATTACATTCAATCTGTGTATCTCCACCTGTATCCACCATTTTAAATACGGTAGATCCTTGGTTTTTCCAATAATTAACACCACTAATATGATATAGCTGAATATCATTATCAGCACCAATCCTTAATTGCTGACTATCTTGTGGCAATGAAATAGCACCACCATCTGCAATTCTTAGATAGGTTGTAAAGTTTGTATTTGCACCTGTATCTGAACTCTGTTGGAAAGCTAAATCATTACCTGCATCATTGGATAAAATTCTATGGTGATGCGCTCCAGATTTCTCAAGATTTATAGTACCTTCAGTAATAAATTGTTGGCCAGTAACTTTTGTTCCATTGGTTAATGTCTCGAATTTCTTTGAGTCATCATAGTAAAGTTCAACTTGTCCATTACCGTGAACACTAATACTATTTTCACCAGTTTTACCTCTAATATAAATCTGGTTTGATGTGTTACCACCAGAATTTTCAATAATTATGTCACCAGTAGCATTGCCTAGATAACTATTAGATCCATCATGATAAATGGCTAAATCCTGACCACTTCCGAAGGCAGCAATTGTATTATCTTCAAACGTAAAACGATTAGTACTTTGATCCCAATAAGCATTGGTACTTGCACCATAAAAAGTAACATCTGCACCTGTAAATTCGGCTGCCCCGTCAACATCTAAAGAATCACATTGAAGCTCACCTGTTATATCAACACCGTCACTTTTTGTCTGGAATTTCTGTACATTATCATAATACAGGTAAACACCTTCTGAAGTATCAAATATAGCCGAGTTATGATCAGCATCTTTGATTTTAAAATCTGCACCGTTTACGCCTAAGAGGATATTGTGAGATCCATCATGATAGATTTGAAGATCATTGCTAGCACCTAACTTTAGTTTACTTGAATCATTAGGTAGTGTGAAATGTCCGTCATGCGTTAAGCTCGCTCTCAGAGAACCACCAGTAGAAAAAGCAATCGTCCCATTTGAACTGCCAGAGTTACCTGCATTTAAAGAGAGTTTGCCTTGATTATTTGTAGCTTCATTACCCCAGAAGGTAATTCCACCTCCTCTAGTTTGAGAAGCGTCTCCACCACCATTAATACTTAACCATTTACTATCGGAACCATCTGATGTATCTAAAACAATTTTTGATTGAGTTGAATTATTAATTGCTAAGTTGCCACTTAATTTAACTCCCGCAGAAGTTGTCTCAAATTTCTTTACATGATCATAATAAAGTTCTACTTCTCCATCATTATGACATTCAATAGCTGTTTCAGTACCACCTTTTACTTTGATGAAGACATCATCTTCAGCTTTGATGAAAACATCATCTCCAGTTGATTGAAGTATTAGATCACCAGTAGCGTTTTTAACAAGACTATCTGTTCCATCATGATAAAGCTCTAAATCATTACCTGTTCCCAGTCGAATCTTCTCATTATCAAGAAGGTCGATAGGAGTCTTTAAACCCCTATCGTCTATTTTCGTTAGTGCCATAGTTTATTCATACTTTGATTTACCAGAGGTAATCGCAGCATCAATGGCGGTAAAGCTTTCACTAGTCCATATAGACGTAGTTCCATCTTCTTTTTTATATGCTTTGATTATTTCAAGATGTTCTACGTTACGTTTGATTTTAGCCTTGTATTCAGCATCTGTTTCATCTGCTGTTTTTGCAATACCGATAACTGTAACGCTATCACCTGCAGCTGAGAAAATTGCTGCTACTTCGTCTGCTGTTCTTTCAGCCATAATTAATTGCCCTCCAAGGCGGTAACTTTTGCGGATAGTTCTTTGACAGCATTTACTAATGCCCAAAGAATTGGATCAGTATTAACAGTCTTAGCTCCTCTTTCACTAACTTTTATACACTCAGGTAGAACTGCTTCTATCTCTTGAGCAATTACACCTGTCTGTACTACACCTTCTTTAGTTTCATCATTTAAACAAACTTGATGAGGACCATCAGCTAAAGGAAATTCAGACATATCTATCTCATCTTCTTTTCTATATTCAAAATTAGTAACTCTTAACTGATCTATTTCAGTAAGACCTTTTGTATTATTAACTATATTTTTCTTTAATCTACGATCTGATGTAGTTGACCAAGAAGAACTGTTATCTCCTTGAGTACAAGAACCAGAACTATTACCTTTTATCCAAACACCACCAGTTCCTCCAGCACTTGCATTTCTTGCGATATAAAGTTGATAATCACCAGTAGTTTCCTGGTTTTGACCAGCCTGGTTTCCAATCATTACATTACCATCACCAGTTGTTATGGAATAACCAGCGTTATAACCTAAACATACATTACTAGATCCTGTTGTGGTATCTCTTGCTGATTGATAACCTACAGCAGTGTTATCGACACCAGTAGTACAATAAAATAATGATGCATAACCCGTAGCAGTATTATTATCAGCTGTAGTATTAGCTCCTAAAGAATTTCTACCAACAGCTACATTATAATCACCAGTTGTACTCATGTCTAATGCAGCATAACCAACAGCAGTATTACTATGACCTGTAGTGTTTAAATTTAACGCATAATAACCAACTGCTGTATTCTCATTTGCAGTAGTATTAGCTTGTAATGCATCAACACCTATCGCAACGTTATATTCACCTGTAGTATTAGAAACCATTGCATCTTTACCTACAGCAACGTTCTTATCTCCAGTAGTGTTTAAATGTAAGGCATATTTACCTATACCAGTGTTATCTTGTCCATCTGTATTTGTAAAACCTGCATGATCTCCTACCCATGTATTAGCACTAGCTGTTGTTTGACTATATCCAGCACGATTACCTAAAGCTGTGTTTTGATCACCAGTTGTTAATGCTTGTAAAGTATGCCTACCAAACCCACAATTATATTCACCTGTAGTTAGGTTTTCTAAAGATCTTAATCCAAAAGCACTATTACTATTTCCAGTTGTACAATCCTGTAAAGCATATAATCCGACAGCTGTGTTATAATTTCCACCAGTACAATATCTAAGAGCTTGGAAACCAACCGCTGTGTTCTCACCACCTGTAGTGTTAGTTGTTAAAGCATTATATCCAACAGCAGTATTTAAACTACCTGTTGTATTAGCATACATTGCATTTTTACCAATAGCAATGTTTTCACCAGCAGTAGTGTTTGAATATAAAGCATTCCTTCCTATAGCTACATTACCACTTCCTGTAGTGTTAGCATTTAATGCTGTATAACCAACACCAACGTTATCTTCGCCTGTAGTAGATGCATCCATTGCACTTCTACCTACAGCTGTGTTATAAGAACCCGTAGTATTTGAGTCTAAAGCTGCTTTACCTAATGCTGTGTTATTAGATCCTGTAGTATTACTTTCTAATGAACCTTTACCTACAGCTGTGTTATCTGAAGCAGTAGTATTTGAGTCTAAAGCATTATAACCTATAGCAACATTAAAATTACCTGTAGTATTACTTTCTAATGCTTTATAACCAACGGCTACATTATCTCCACCATCAGTATTTGCAAATAGAGCATAAGAACCTACGGCAGTTTGATGCTGACCTCCAGTATTTGTCTCCAATGCTCTCTTACCAACAGCGGTATTGTTACTTGACGTAGTGTTATTTTGTAAAGCACTTTCTCCAACTGCTGTGTTATTAGATCCAGTCGTATTTGATTGAAGAGCAGCAGAACCTATACCTGTTATAGAGTCACCAGTTGTATTAGCTTTACCAGCTTGATAACCAAAACAAGCATTATTACCTGCTGTTACTGATTCACTTAAAGCATAATGCCCAACTGCTGTATTATGAGAAGCAGTAGTATTTGCATCTAATGCTCCATAACCTATAGCTACATTATTAGATCCTTCAGTATTAGCTTGTAGCGCATAACTACCAACACCTATATTTTTACTACCAGTCGTTGTTGCTAATAATGTTTGATAACCTAAACCATTATTATCATCTCCAGTAGTTATTGCAGTACCAGAACTACCTCCTATTAATGTATTTCTAAGGGCATCTGTACCTGTAAAACTATCTCCAGCATTAGTACCAGCTACAGTGTTATTCTGTGCATCTGCAGTAACTAATAGAGATCCAGAAGCAATCTTATCTGTAGTAACAGCATTATTAGATATTTGTGCACTTAATATAGATCCAGCTGCTAACTTAGCATTGGTAACTGCTCCGTTCTGTATCTTAGCTGTAGATACTGTATTATCACCAGGGGTAGGAATACTTACAGCAGAACCAGATTGTATAATAAAACAAGTAGAACCAGTAACAGGTGCAGTACAGAATCTAATAGTATCTGAATCTGTTAAATGGAACCCTTCATTACTTGCACTCCAAGAGCCAGCATTTGGTTTCTGTACAACTCCATTTAATACAACCATTAACTGATTGATATTACTTATACTAGCTGCACTACCACTATTAGTTGCTTCTTTAAGGTCAAAACTTGTATCACTACCATCAAATGTAGCAGCTGTAGTTGTACCAGCATCAACAGCAACAAGGAATTTAAAGTCTCCAGTAGATGTAACTTCTGTCCATGCAGATGCTGTAGCATCATACACTTTCATTTTGTCAGCATTAGTATCCCATACTAAATCACCATCATCATTATTAGATGAAGGTTCTCCAGCATGTACACGATATCTATTACCGAAGTCCTCGATATCACTACTTAGATTCTTTAAATCTGCTTCTTTTAGCAGTGCTTTATGATAATTATATATTTGCCCTGAGCCAGTTGAACTGACTTGCATACCAACACCAGCTGCAATAGTTGTACTATTAAACTGAGAGTTAATATTATTAATAGTAACTGTTGAACTACCTACAGTTCTACCTGTAGTACTAGTACCAGATCCATTAACAACAAGTCCACCAGCATCTGCAATACTAATTACAACACCAGCTGCGGGTTGTGTATTAGGAAATGCAGCATCTGTTGCTATAACTTCAAGTCCACCTAAGGGAGCAATTTGTGCAGTAACATAATCAACGACAGCTCCTGAAGTGGGATACTTAGTATCATCATCAGATATAGTAGTTTGAGGAGCTTTACCGTCAACCACTGAATTGATTTCAGCAAGAGTAGCAGTAAGAGCTGTACCGCCCGCCAAAATAGAAGCAGTACCTGACTGCATACCAGCAAGCGTTGTGAGTTCAGCATCGGCTATATGATCTGTTGTGACTGCATTA
>VTLG01008848.1_pt1 | contig 26121 bp, 26 predicted proteins | sample 4694571 | NCBI WGS metagenome assembly VTLG01 (sample SAMN12604809, study PRJNA352737) | marine metagenome | biome: ENVO:00000447; feature: ENVO:00000209|ENVO:00000569|ENVO:01000036; material: ENVO:00002151; isolation source: viral sequences binned using virsorter ...
CGGCGAACTTTGGGGAAGATCCCCGGCCGATGTTGCCATGGCAGATATTAAAGTTTTAAACAAGATCCGCGAGTTGGAGCTCCGGGCTCTTAACAAGGCGGTCGATCCTCCAATGATTGCCCCGCACCAGGGAATTGTTGGAGCATTCAAACTTATTCCGGGAGCGATAAATTATTCACGCGAACCCGAACGCATCAAATTTTTGCCCTTTGAAGGCCGCTTTGATCTCACCAATCTGAAAGGTGATGAACTCAAACGTGGTATCCGGTCCATGTTCATGGCAGACCAATTGGTCATGCCGGAAAAACCGAACATGACCGCCCAGGAAGTGATCGAACTTAGAGAACAATTTCAAAGAATGTTAGGGCCAACGGTTTCACGTTTTGAATCCGAAGTCCTAATGCCTATCGTTTTACGCACGTTCGGCATCGGCTATCGTACCGGCTTGTTTCCGACTCCTCCGGAACAATTGTTCGGTTTAAACGAAATCGATGTTGAATTTGTGGGCTCCCTGGCCAAAGCACAAAAACTTCAAGATGTGACTGCTATAACTCAATGGTTTGGAATGCTTGGCCAGGCGGCCCAATTTAATCCGGAAGTTTTGGACATGGTTGATTTTGAGGAAGCGTTAAGAATTTTGGGTGACCGATTAGCGGTTCCGGGAGCGGCATTGAAATCCGAGGAAGCTCTGGCACAACTAAGAATGATGAAGGCCCAGCAAATGGAAGAACAAAAACAAACGGACGAATTGATGACGGCCGCCGAGGGTGTAGGAATGGCAGGGCCGGGACTCAAATCACTAATGGAGGCAAATGAAACAGCCGAACGATTTGGAACTCCAACTGAATGATAAGGCGCGAAAGAAAGTCGCGATCAATTATTTGCATTGCTTTGATACACAAGCGGGACAGGAAGTTTTAAAGGACTTAAAAGAGATGTACCAGGATAAATCCAGCGTGGTAGCAAGCGATCCTCATGGCACTTATTTCCAAGAAGGATGCCGGTTTGTTTATCTACTGATTACCGAAACGGTGAAGCTGGGACAAGAACTTAAATCAAAAGGAGAATAATTAATGATCACGGAAGCGCAAGAGCCGGTAACATCCGACACCTCAAGCGAAGCGGAAGAAACGGTTGAGGCTCCCCCAAGTTGGCGGGATGAAGTGCCGGAAGATTACCGCGAAGAAAAAACATTAAGCAAATATCAAAGTGTCGGTGACCTGGCAAAAGGTCATGTGCATCTTTCCAGGATGATGGGAAATTCTGTAAAAATTCCGGGAGAGGATGCCACCGATGACGAACGCAACGATTTTTACACCAAGTTGGGACGGCCGGAGACAGCGGACAAGTATGAATACGAACGTCCGGACTTGCCGGAAGGAATGGCCTATGACGAAACTTCCGAAACTGCATTTAAGCAGTTGGCACACGATCAGGGGTTATCACAGAAACAGTTAGGATCCATTCTGGATTTCTATAATAAGTTTGCCCTGGATTCGCAGATTGATCAGAAATTAAAAATGGATGAAGCCTATTTTAAAGGTGAAGCATCCCTGCAAAAAGAATGGGGCATGAAAGGGTACGACCGGAATGTTTCAATTGCCCAGCGTGCGATGAAAGAATTCGGCGGTCCGGAACTTGAAAAGCTTTTGACCGAGGATCCTCGAGGATCACATCCGGCACTCATCAAGGCGTTTTACAAGATGGGATTAAAGAGCCAGGAAGCACGGCCGTTGGATGCCGAACACGATTCCAGTTTTCTGGATGTCACATCGGCACAGAAAGAAATTGAAGCGTTCAATAAGCCCTCGCACAAAATGTATAAGGCTTTCTGGAATAAGGACGATCCGAAGCACGCCGAAGCGATTGCATATCGTGATCGATTGTTTGACATGGCATACCCGGATGAATGATGGAACAAAACATTTATTGTGGAGATTGCCAGAAGTTTGGAAAAAAAAGAATTGTTATTTCAAGAAAGGAAAATCCTTTTCGCCTCGGAAGGTTAAGAGGCAAGAAATACGATTATTGTTTGCATTATGATTTGCCAGCGAAGGAAACCGATTTCTATGGATTGTGCGAAGTTGCAAAGCGCATTCCGGTCAAAATCGAGTTCCCGAGCTTAGTGACCGCGGACCTGGAAACAGACCCTCCCAAGTCACATAGTAGTATCTCGGATACCCCGCAAGGGCCCACCTTATAAGCAGTACCCGAGAGCCCGGTGGTCGGTTACCTCTCTAAATTATTAACTCCTCAAATAGAGGTAATGAAATGAGCACTGAAGTCAACAAGGCTTTTGTAAACAAGTACCGCTCAAATTTCATACACCTGGCTCAACAAAAAGGTTCTCGCTTGCGAAACTTTGTGAGGGTAAACGAGGGAGTTGTCGGGAAGGCCGATCATTTTGACCGCTTGAGTAGTACAAATGCGCAAAAAATGACAAGTCGGCATTCAGACACTCCATTGATTTCAACCCCCCATTCTCGCAGAAAAACGGTTTTAGAGGACTATAACTGGGCCGACTTAGTAGACAAAGCTGATCAGATCAAGATGTTATCTGATCCTGGCTCTGAATACATGACAGCGGGTGTATGGGCAATGGGCCGAACAATGGATGATTTAATCTTAGAGGCAATGACGGGAAACGCAACTAGCGTGTCCTCGGCTGATGCCGCTTCATCCGTTGCACTTCCTTCCGCACAAAAAGTAGTTCACGGTTCTGCCGGAATGACTCTGGCAAAACTCCGTGCGGCACGGAAAATTTTAAGGGAAGCAGACATCGATCCTGATGAAGAACTTTATCTCGCTATTAGCGGGGATAAGATTGAGGATTTGTTTGCTGAATCTGGAACTCCGGTAATTTCGATTGACTACAACGACCAGAAACCTCTGGTCGAAGGTACGATTTCAAAATTCATGGGTTTCAATATTATTCACACAGAGCGACTCAACAATGATGGAGACGGTAACCAGCAAGTGATGGCATGGGCTAAATCTGGAATAGGACTTTCTATCGGTCAGAACATTGAAACAAAAATTTCTGAACGTCCAGATAAGAACTATTCAGTACAGTGTTATGCCCAAATGTCACTAGGGGCTACCCGAGTTCAAGATAATCACGTTGTTGAAATTGCTTGCACTTAAGGAGGTGTACTAATGGCTACTTATTACAGCACAGAGTACACCATCCACCGTGATGGTCCGGACAAGAATGCTCCGCATACATCAAACGGCGTTGTGTACGAATATGCACAGTTTACCGGGCAAGCTTTAAGTTCGTCCGATTCGGTTGAGTTGATGAAGATCCCTTCCGGGGTCCGCATTCTTCCTCAATCTTTTATTATCATTTCTGACCTTGAGTCGAGTGCCACGGTAAACGTGGGATACGCGGCTCATACGGCCCAAACCGATGGTTCTGCAGTGGCAGTCGATGCGGATGCGTTTTGTTCTGCAATCGCGGCGGACTCTGCCAGGACTGTTACGCACTTCCATGAAAGTGGAACGCATGACACGGGATATGTCACAACCGGAGAGATGGTTTTAACCCTCGCTCTCGGGGCTGGCACATCATTAGCGGCTGATACCTTTGACCTACATATTATGTATTGCAAAGGGTAATTGATTCTGTTTGTGGCCGAGCCTTCCGGGGGCTCGGTTGCATTCTGAATTTAAAAAGGAATTCTCATGCCATCAAAAGTTGATATTTGTAATGAGGCTTTAAATCTCTTAGGGGCAAACACGATCGCCTCTTTGACTGAAACAAGTACGACAGCGGTTCTTTGCAATCGCATCTACGATACCGAGCTCGATTATTTACTCCGGCAACATCCCTGGAATTCTGCAATCCAGGAAGCAAACCTCGCCGCTGTTACCGGCACTCCGGTCATTGGTTGGCTATACAAATTTTTAATGCCGACTGATCCCTATTGTTTGCGAGTGATCAATGTTTACGACACATCGGATAACGAAACAAATTTTGAATGTCGGGCTCGACACATTTATGCGGATGTTTCCTCAATCGATATTATTTTTGTCGGGCGCATTACGGATCCTAATGAGTTCGATTCGATGTTCATGAAAACACTTGTTGATCTCCTGGCATACCGAATGGCTTTCCCTATTACAAGAAGCCGGGAAACCACCGAGGCAATGTTTCAAATGTTCCGGAACTCCATGGCCGATGCAATGAGTGTCGATAGCCAGGAACGAACTCCGGAAGAAATTCAAAGTGAAACTTTACTTGATGCGAGGTTACGCTCTTAATGCCTAAAGTTTTTCCAGTACAAACAAATTTCACAGCCGGTGAGTTTTCTCCCAGGTTGTTGGGCAGGGTTGATGTTGCGAAATATGGCAATGCACTCAAGACCATGGAGAATGCTTTTGTGCTTCCGCATGGTGGTGTGAAACGTAGGGGCGGAATGAATTTTGTTGCTCACACCAAGGTCACGGCCACGGGTTCCGAAATGATGCCGAACGGAACATTCGCATCGAATATTACCGGATGGACAAACAAAAGTGTCGGTTCCGGATCTTCAATCGCACATGCAACAAACCTGATGAATATTGTTTCGGTTGATGCCTCGAATTATGGATGGGCGGAGGAACAAATCACTACGGTAAAGGGCCAGCGTTATGTTTTGGGATTTGTGATCGGCACCGGGGCTATGAGTTTGCAGATCGGAAATGGTAGTGGTGGCGAACATGTGTATGCCTCCACCGAGTTTGCGGTCGGTACTCATACGATGGAATTCACCGCGCAAAGCACCGATACCTTTCTAGGCTGGAAACATACAACCGGCGCAACTCACACACTTGACGAAGTCACATTGAAAACGGGGGATTACGATAAGAAGGTCCGAGTCTTTCAATTTGAATTTTCAACGACTCAATCGTACATGTTGGAATTCGGCAATCTGTATATGCGAGTCTACAAGGATAATGGCCAAGTGCGAACCGGTGGCAAACCGGTAGAGGTCACCACGCCATACACCGAAGCACAATTATTTGATCTGAAATTTTGTCAGTCGGCCGACACACTGTATATTGCCTCGCGTGATCACAGTCCGAGAAAGATCACCCGGAGCTCACACACATCCTGGACGATTTCGACTATTTCTTTTGGTACCCCACCCGCAAGTTTTGCCGGATCCGCTGGTGAATATCCTGGTTGTGTTACCTTTTTCGAAGAGCGCTTGTACTGGGCTGGATCGAACGATAATCCTCAAACAATATGGGCATCCAAATCCGGTGACTTTGAGAACATGGCCGTGGGTTCGGGTGCCTCGGATGATGCAATTGAGTTTGCCCTGGCCGCAAGCCAGGTCAATGTGATTCAATGGCTGGTCGGATCCAGTTCCGGGCTGTTAGTCGGAACGGTCGGTGGTGAGTTTGCATTGTCCGGCGGATCCTCCCCTGTCACCCCTACAAACGTACAGGTCACTCCACAAACCCGGTACGGCTCAAACAATGTTTCCCCGATAGAAGCTGGCCGCGCTGTTTTATATATGCAACGTGCCGGAACAAAATTAAGGGAACTCGCATTCAACCTGGATGTCGATGGGTTGGTTGCTCCGGATCTTACAATATTATCCGAACATATTACGGCTGGCGGCATCGTTGACATGGCTTACCAGAAAGAACCCGATACCCTGGTGTGGTTGGTGCGTGCCGATGGAACGCTGATCAATGTTACTTATGAACGTGATCAGAATGTTATCGCATGGGCCAAGCATCCGGTCGGCGGATATTTTGGTAACGCTACTATCACGGTTTCCGATTACGCAAATATTGCGGTTGGCACCACGTTGACACTCAACAAGTCTGATGGCACCTCGGTGACATTCACATCCGAAGCGGCCGGGGGATCTTCCCCATCGAGCTCTCTCGGATTTCGTCCGAACGAATCGAACGATACAACCGCTGATAATATTTTTACAGCGATCAACGCACACGCTGATTTCACCGTTGCCAATCCGGGGGCGGCCGTGGTTACGATTGAAGAAACCGAGCACAAAGTCGGGCTCCTCACCATTACCAGTTCCGATACCACTCGCCTGGCTGTTACCAATGAAAGTAATGCGGTAGTCGAAAGTGTCGCGTGCATTCCCTCGGTTGATGGATTGAGTGATGAAGTGTGGTGCTCGGTGAAGCGCACAGTCAATCAAACAACAAAAAGATTCATTGAATATATCAACCCGGCCATCTCGGTTGATTCCGGATTGGTTTATTCCGGTGCGGCCGCGACAACATTCTCCGGGCTTGAACATTTGGAAGGCGAGCGGGTCCAGATCATTGCCGGGGATTCTACCGACAAAGCGGTCTATCCCGATGCGACCGTTGCGGATGGGGCTGTAAGTATTACCGGGAACGGAAGGACCGATGCTTATATCGGCCTGGGCTATGAAACAACACTCACAACATTATCACCGGAGTTTGAATTGCAAGGTGGCGGGTCCACGGTTGGGCTCAAGAAAAGTTGGAACCGTGTCCAGGTGAATGTTTACGAAACAGTCGGGCTGACGATCAATGGCCAGGATATTATTTTCCGGATCACATCTGATTTGCTCGACAATCCTCCGCCGATGTTCACCGGAATAAAAGACATTACACAACTCGGCTGGGATCCGGACGATCTCGAGCTCACCATTAAACAGAAACAAGGATTGCCATTGACGATTCTTAATATTACGGGAGAACTCACGGTGACCCAATAATGAAATATCAAATTGTTCCGTTTGAACCAAAGCATTGGGACATGATTGAATTTCGGGATTTTGAAAAGGAATCGATGGGAAAAGTATTGAACGAAATAAGGCTCCGGGTGGATGCATCCGGACCCGCTTATACGGGGTTGGTGGATGGGAAGGTTGCTGGATTTGCCGGGGTCATCATAATGTGGCCCGGAGTTGGAGAAGGATGGATTCTCGGATCCGATTTGTTTGCTGAAAATAAATTGTGGTTTATCCGAAACGTGAAAAGATTTCTCGGGAAGATTATGAATACACATCAAATGCATAGAGTTCAAACCACGGTGCTTCACGGGCATACGAATCTGATTCGCCTGGTTGAATTTTTAGGAATGAAATTCGAAGGCCGGTTACGCGGTTATGGTCCTCAAGGTGAAGATTACCTCATGTATGGGAGAACATCATGGCACCAATAGCATTAGCCGCCGTAGGTGCCGCCGCTGGAGCCGCGGTCCCAGCGGCAACCCTAACGTCATTAGGTATTTCCGCTGGTGCCGCAATGCTCGGAGGCGCAAGTATTGGCATGATGGCGGGTGGGCAAATTCAGCAAACCCAGCAACAAGCCGCGGTCATGCAACAAAACGCACAGATTGCCGAGCGTGATGCGATTGTTCAGCGACAAAATGCGGAGTACAACGCACAAGTTTTAGAAATGGAAGCGAGGCAAGCGGAGCAAGTTGCCGCCTATAACGCCCAGGTTTTAGAAAATGAGGCCATGGCAAGTGAGCAACGTGCTAGGTTCCAGCGCGATGCGGCCAGGCGTGATGCTAAAAGATTACGCGGAGAGCAAGCATCACTCTACGGATTTTCCGGAGTACAGCTTGCTGGATCGGCCATAGTGGTCGAGGCCGATTCCGAGTTCATGGCAGAAGCGAACGAAGCAAATATTATGTCACTCGGTGAAATGGAAGCGTACAAATTCAGGCAACAAGCAAAAATGCAAAATTATCAGGCTGGCATCGAGGCTGGACGTTATCGTTCCGGTGCATCCGAAACAATTCGCCAGGGAACAATAGCCGGACAAGCACTCACATCACAGGCTGGTGTCATTGGCTATCAAGCGGGAGCAACTAAAACAGCCGGGCTGATCAGTGCCGGATCAACAATTCTCGGTGGTGCCGCAAAAATAGGAAACGTATAACATGGCAAAAATCCCCACAATCAATGCACAAAATATTACTCCACCACCTGGAACGGCCGGGGGGCTTCTCATGGGCAGAGTTGGCACTGCTAATATTCAAGTGCGAACTCCGCTGACCCAGCAAATGAATCCGGCAAATTTTGGTCAGCAAGGCGCGATGGTTGCCCAATTGGGGAACACACTTCTCAATGATGTGTTCCTTCCGATGCAAGAAAAGGAACAGGCCAACGCACGGGCAAAGCAAAGCATGGAAGCGCAAATGGATGTCTTAACTGAAATCAATGATGTTAAGGGAAAACTTGAAAAGAAAGAAATGGTATTCGGTGAAGATTATCATCATGGGGCTGGGCTAGAAACAGCCTGGGAAAAACACTGGAAAGGAATTGACACACAAATTGATCTGATTATTCCGAATATGCAATCGCGTGTCGATAACAAAACCGGGGCCGCTTTGAGTAGTAACTATATTCCCCAGGTAATGGCCTTAAAACTAAAAGCGCAAACTACTCGGGGCAAGGTCAGCGAATCGCGCACGGTTGTTGCTTATCAGGATGGTTCCCGCGCATTAGCCGCAGAGATGGCGGATATTGTTCCGCGCAATCTTAACACGGATGGTGAACCTGTTTATATGTTCCAGGGAGCGAAATGGGATTCTTTGATAGCAAAGAAACAACTCCTCGATAATATATTTGAAAACTCAAAGATTGATCCGGCGGTCAAAGCCTCAACGCGAGAGTCTACTCGCAAAGATTTTATTGATGAATTGACCGGGGCTTTTGAAGCAAACCCAAAAATGGGGATGGAATTTTTAAATCAAGATATGGGCGAAAAGTTTGGCCTCACCCCAGGGGAAGTTGGGGGGATGTTCAAAGAGCTTAACGATATCGATATTGCTCACATGAGAGACAATAATTTCCGGCAAGAACAAATAGAAAGTGAAGAAGAGGCCGAGGCACGCAAAGAATTGGAACCGAAGTACATCGGCCATCTTGGCATGGCACTTAAGGGACTATTCACCAGCAAGGGATGGGCGAAGGATCACAAGGTTGAGTATGAAGATGCGGGTATGCAAGATGATTATAAATTTATTCAGGGAATTGTCATCGGTGGAGAAGTAAAGCCAGGAGATACCGATCCGGAAGAGCTGGCAAAGGTTGAGTTTGAACAAATACAACACCTCAATAATCCTGGCGAATCAGACCTTGCGGCGAGTGCACAGAATATTGCAACTAATAAAAAAATAAGTGAAACCGATAGAAACAAAAGAATTGTTGATCTTGCTAATCTCAACAACAATAAAGAATTATTAAAATCATCAAACTACACGCAAGCAAAAAACATGCTGACTAGGCAAGCCCCGGTTCCACTTGACCCGTTGGATACAAGAGCGGCGGCACTCCGAAGTAAAGCACTTTGGCGTTTGTTTGGGAATGATGTGAACCGGCTATTAAAAGAACCTGAAAAGTTTCAAAACTTTGATTGGAACAAACGGGTCAACCAACTCCTTGATGATTATTCGGGGAACAACGGGAACCCATCCGATCCGGGCTCTCAAATCTTTTTTAGAGATTTTGTTCGAGCATCCAACCTGGCGGATTTTCCGGGTGTGGTTGTCCAGGAGGGCAATAAGATTTATCCGGATGTGGTGGAAATGAGAGCTCAATTACAAGCGAACCTTAGTACATTATCCAAGGATCAGATTAGGCAAGCGAATGACTCAATCAATTCATTGGCAACTTACTCCGGATTATCACAAAAAGTTAAAGACGTTAAAAGAGCAATCGAACAAGCAAATCAACCAGAAAAACCCAAAGAACTAACGGGCGTTGAAAAGGTATTAAGAAATATTACACCCGATGAATGGGAAGAAATGGGTAAAAAACAATTTCCCGAGTTGTACAAATCATTGTTCGGCCAAACCCCGGAACCCGCTCCGGAAAAGAAACCCGAGGCCGCGACTCCCGAACCTACTCCGGCACCTCCGAAACCCGCACCAGTAAAGGCGGATCCGAGACAAGCGGAAATGTTTTCTGACAACCCGGCCGTTACAGTGCCTGGTCCACGCGATGTACCTCCGGTTCCTCAATCGGAAATATTGGCGGAAATGTTTTCTGACAACCCAGCCGTTAACGTCCCTGGTCCACGCGATGTGCCTCCGGTTCCTCAATTTGATTTTAGCCGACAACTGGCTGGGGCAGAAAAAGCACTTCGAACTTTGCAAGCGGACGCGGAAGCAAAAGGTTATGACACAGGTTTAATAAATTTATTAGACCTTGCAATGTTAGCCCTACAAAATGATGCAATGGGAAATGATCCGGAAAGTTTTAAAAAGAGTTTTCAATCATTTATGAAACAGGTCGGTGATATTCAAGGAAAACAATAATGGCAACTAAAGACAAACAGCCTGATGTAAAAATCTATTTGCGGAGTGACCGCCCACCAGAAGAGCCAACGGAACCCCTAAAGGAAGAAGCACAGTTCCCGATGGTAGTTGGCGATGCTATGGATTTTGTCAGCGACCAGGACACAGCCGTTCGGCGTTATGAAATGAATGAGTTTAGCGAAACGGGTCAGTCCTCCCTTTTGGAAATGAATGAGGATGGTGATATCGAATCCATGGTCAAACCAATCATCGAAGGGGAAGAACCCGTGATGATGAAAAAGGATGAACGGGGAATGCCTCTTAATCCTACGATGGGGATGATCATGGAACACTTTGCGGATCTTAGCATGAAGGTCCAAAAGGATCCGAGCATCACCGGACAAATGAAAAACATTGTTTCTATTCCGGGACAAGCCATTGAGAATGCCGTGGGCAGTACGCTTAAATTTTTCATCAAGAACACCCCGGATGATTTCCAAAACAAATTTTATGACCTCGGCCTGGATATGGAAAGGCTCGGTCTGGTTGAAAAGGAAGGCCAATTTCTTGGTGGGTTGCCAGGTATATTCGGGAGTTCCCAGGACTTCCGCGAGAGACAATTTTTTTCTCCGGAAGAAAATGCCTGGTGGGAAGATATCGGCGTGGGATTCGCACAGTTTTATACGGGACTCAAAGGGGTCCAGATGATTGCGAATACCAAGAAACTATTGGCTCCGAGTATGGCCGCCGATGCCCTGGTATTTGATCCCACGGATGGCGGTCTGTTTTCAATGATTAATCAATTGGATCTTGACCCCGGAGCAATACAGGATTTTGTTGAGTTCATGGATTCCACCCAGCATGACCAGAACATGGGCCGAGCAATCCAGGTGGCCGAGGGGTTGATGATTGGCGGTATCCTCGGGGGTGCGGGTTTGGCCATCCAGAACAAAGAGCCGATCAAACAATTCATCAAGAAGGTATTCACTCCGGAATCCTACGGGCGTAAAGCGGCGGATCCAGCAATCCGAAAGGTTGCCGAGCTCTTGACCGAGGTGAAATCCAAGTGGCCGAAAAATCAAAAGTTTGAAAAGTACATGGACAAGTTCGGGCGTGGCTGGCGGAAGAACATGGGCAATGAGCGGGGAGCAATTATGGATCCGCTTGTTAGCAAACGGCGTGCGATTAGTGGTCAATTAATTTTTCCGGAAAGCGGCAAAACATATCCTAAAAATTTAATCAAGATTCGAGATGCGGACGGTAAGGAGCGCGTGATTAAAGATTATGAATGGTTACCAGATTCCGATGCTCCGAATTTTGGTATTCCGCCACAACCTCAAACATTACCGGACGGGCATCCTTTGTTACAAGAAACATATTTGATCAATACTCCGGCAAGGGAAAAGATCAGAAATAAAATTGTTAGGGATATGGTGAAAGGGTCCAAGGTTATAAAGGGCCGTCAGCCAGATGCTTTTATAAAGGCGGGTGGTGCATCATCTGGAAAAGGCGCGGTGGATGCTCAAATGCGCAAGGATGGTGATATCAAGCCGGGCGTTGTTGAAATTAATGCGGATGATATTAAGGAAATGTTGCCGGAATACAACCAGTTCAAAAAACTGAATGATTCTAGGTGGGCGGCAGTATTGCATGAAGAAAGTGCAATTCTGGCTGATCGTGTGAAAGATGCGTTGATTGCAAAAAATAGAGATGTTGTCTTTGATCGCGTATTGCCAAACCCGGAAAAAGCCCAAGCCTTGTTTGAAGAACTCAAAGCGGCTGGTTATAAAATCCATTTGATAGGTGTGACTATTAATCCGGCCGAAGCGGTGGTGCGGTCTATGACAAGATTTAATCAAAACAATCGTTGGGTACCACCAAAAACTCTTTTGGCAGGGCACAAGAGAGTTTCAGAAAATTTTGAGCAATACGCCAGCCAGGTTGATGAGGTTCTTTTATTTCAAAATAGACTCAAACCTCAAATAATTGCCAGAAAAAAAGAAGGCCAAGAACTTGTCAAACTAGATGAGACCCTGTATACTGAATTTGTTGCGAAAGGAAATATCAATGTCGAAGCAAACACCCTCAAAGAAATCTTACCAGACCCCGAAGGGTCTACCCTCACTCGACCGTTTGGCCGAACGTCTGCAACAAGTGGACCTATGGGAAGTCGACCGGGATCTTACCAAGAAGGAACGGGAGGAACGCCGCCGGTTCCTGGAAGAGAACGCCTAGCCGGAGCTCTTGCTAAACCGCTTAACACCGACACCAAGAAATTCAAAAAGTGGTTCAAGGATTCCAAGGTTGTGGATGAACAAGGTAAGCCGCTGGTTGTTTATCATGGGAGTATTAAAAAAGGGCTCTTAAAATTTGATCCGAAACAAACGGTTGAGGTGGAAGATGCATTCTTTTTTTCTAATTCGGAGAGCGTTGCAAGCGAATATCAATACGAACGTGCGTATGGTGACATCATTGGGGATGAACCTGGTGATTTAGTTGAAACATATTTAAGTTTACAAAACCCATTCGCATATCAACCAAAAGGAAAAATTGTTGATGCTGTTGAAATGGGTCGAGTTGTTAAACAGGCAAAAAAAGATGGGCACGATGGAATTATTATAAAAAACATTGATGACACGGTTGGGGCTACTGGGGAACTTAGCGATATTTATGTTGCATTTAAACCCACACAAATTAAATCCAAGTTCAACCCCGGAACATTCGACCCAGCAAATCCCAATATCATGGCCGGAGCTCTTGCAGTTCCCGCCGTGTATGACCCCGATCAGGAACCGGAATTTCAACAAGCTGGCTTGTTTGGACCAGGTATTCTCAAAGGTTTAGGCAAACTGTTTAAATCCGATCCCCCCCCAGGCCGAACCGTGGCACCGGATAAGCCTCGCCCAGCCTATGGCAAAGCGACCGAGCTCTACATCCGAGATACAAATCTAAAAGACAAACCTCTTGATCTCCCCCCTGATACCGCCGAATTTCTTTCTCGCCAGGATGACATCGATTATAAGAACGTGGATCTTTATGGCAAGCATGAGCGAGTCAATTTCGGCACCATAGAAAACTCGGGGCAATTCGGGGAGGACTTCCGGAAGTTCCTGGTCCGAGCCTTGGATCTTGATGACTCGGTACCGGAAACAATCACATTCGATGAGATCATTGCCAAGGCTGAAAAGCTGAAATGGGGCAGTAAAGATGTGATGAAGTTGAAACCGGAAGATTGGGACAACTCCGCGGGGATGCTCAAGGTCAAAGATGTGTGGCTACAAACGGCGGCTTATGCTCACAAGATGACGAAGCTGGCCGCGGAAGGTGATCCGAGCATCACCGATGAAATGTTTATGACGGCCATCCAAAATTTTGGGATTGTCAACAAACAGAAGGAAGGTTTGCAAGCGAGTATCGCCCGAACCTTAACAGCGCAACGAATTAAACGTCCCGGTGTGGAAACGGAAAGCATCGAGGATTTTGCCAAAACAATGATGACCGAGGCTCCGGAAATTCCAGGCAATTTAACAGCCCAACAATTTGCCAAGACTCTTTTAATTGCCGGAGATGATGCCCCCGCCCAAGCCTGGGGAGAACTTGCCGAAGAGATTCCGGGGATGCGAGAGGTATTCTTTTCGCACTTTTATCCGTTTATGCTTTCGTCTTTCCGGACCCATGCGGCAAACTTTTTATCAAACGGATTTGTGACAGCGGATTACATAGGCACGCAAGGATTTGCCGCAATGGCTTCTCCGGTACGCCGTAATGTTCTCTCGCGAATGCCTTTTATAAATCGAATCTTTAAAGACACAGAGGACCGCAAGACCGCAAAGGAATTTTTACACACTCTCCAAGTATTGAAACAACTTCTTCCGGAATCGTTTGCAGTGGCGCGGAAGGCATACAACGCACCGACCCAGTTGGACATGGGCAAGATGGAGCGCAAAAAAATGCCATCGGAAATTGTGAATGCTGAATCGATGCAACAAATTCTGCAAAACCTCCACAACAATCCCAAGCTGAAAGACAAGTACATCCAGCGATTTATCTTTCCGAAAGATTTGAAACAGGGCGGAGCGATTGCACGCGGAATTGATTGGTGGGGTAAGAAACTGGATTACCCCGGGAAGCTGTTACATAGCGCGGATGAATTTGCCAAGACATACAGCAAGGGCCTTGGCGAATTGGATTATGCTTATCGCCGGGCTGGGATGCTACTTGAGGAGGGTGTGATTACTCGGGAAAAACATATGGAAACCGTCCAGGAAGTTCTCAAGGCGCGATCACCAAAAATGATCGAAGCCGGAGAAACACTGGCGGAGTTTCAAACCTTCCAGAATGCACTCGGAGATGTTGGAAAATGGCTCCAGGAAGGCCGCGAGAAACTTTCAAATTTGGGGTGGGGCATCCCATGGGCTCACATGATTCTCGCCTTTGTAAAAACTCCGATCAACGTACAGAAATATAATTTTCATTTAATGAATCTTACAAAGAAAAGTCGGGATGACATCATGGGTAAAAACGGTGGGGCCAAACAAGATGAAGCACTCGGACGATGGGGCGTGGCGAGTATGTATGTGACATCGGCTACCGGATTGGCCACAAACTTTTTCTCCGATGATGTAACGCTTCACGGTTTTGGAAAATATGGTGTGGCAATTGATGTGGAAGGAAAAGAAAATCAGCGTGCCCAGCGCATGGTCGAAATGAATGCCGGAATCAAACCATGCTCAATCGGCATCCGGGATAACAAAGGCGCGATTCATTCTTACAGTTTTAATACCATTGAACCGTTGGCCACTTATTTTTGTGCGACCGCGGATCTTGCCCAAAACTGGCATGAGTTGGTTGCGGACCTCGGAGAAGGTGAACTTAATAAGGTGAGGGCTACGCTCTATGAGGTGATGGCCAACAATCTGATCAACAAGAATTTTGCTAAAAACTTCCATGAGTTTATGACAACCGTCATGGATCCAAATTCAGTTAGCGGATCGCCTAAATATGTGGACAACATTGTGACAATGGTTATCCCGAGAATTGTTAAGGATCTCAACACATCACTGTCCGAAACTCAACATCGTGAATTTCAGCATTCAATGGATGGATTCATGGGCATGTGGGAAGTGATGGCCAGCAATATTCCGGGACTCTCTAAACAACTCGGGCCGAGGGTCAACTATTGGAATGAGCCGATTTATAATTATGGTTCCTGGGGGCCGGATTTTCTGTCACCTTTCCGGTACTCCAAAACGACACCGGATGCGGTCGATAATGAAATGTATCGGCTCCTCATGCCTATGCGTGATTTACCCCGGAAACTGGAAGGGGTCAAGATGCACCCTCGGGTCCGACTCCATTGGTATTACCTAATGAACAATTACGAATCCCGAGGCTCCAACCCTTTGAAAATGAAACAGGCGGTTGCTCAATTAATCAGCCCCAAAAATTCCCGGTACCACGGGGATATGGATGACAAATACCCAGGTGATCCGACCGGTGCGGATATGGAGAGAATTGTTCTGATTAAGAACATACTCGGGACTTACAAAACCGAAGCCAAAAATAAACTATTGGCTGGGTTTCATAATAATGACATTGCCAAGATGGACCCAATTGTGATGAAGTATCAACCAGACTTGTTTGATCGTATTAGAGCCAAGAAGGCCCAAAAGAAAGATACCAGGGGCCCGCTTGAAGCCGATGATATGAACATGCGGAGCGAATGGGAGTGGCGAGATTATTACAAGAAAGCCCAACAACAACCCCCATTAGGATTTAAATAATGACTGTCTCAACTACTACCAGAAAAAATTCATATACGGGCAACGGAAGTTCCACAGTTTTCGCATATAGCTTCCGAATTTTCAGCGACAGTGATATCAAGGTGTATGTTGATGGCACGCTGAAATCTTTGAGCACCCATTATACAATTTCGGGAGCCGGATCCGCATCAGGCGGAAACGTCACCTTTACGTCCGGCAATACTCCGCCGGATACCAAGAGTGTCGTGATTATACGGGAACTCCCCCGAACACAAACCACCGACTATGTGGACAACTCCGCATTATCCGCAACTTCCCTGGAGGATACGGCTGACAAGAACCTGATGCTGATCCAGGAGATCGATGCGAAAGCCGAGGATGGTTTTCGATTCGCTGACACGGTGGTGGATGCCGGCACAATTACGATCGATAAGAACGCGGCGGATCGGGCGAACAAACTACTATCATTCGATGCGTCCGGCAACCTGATTGCCACGCAAGAGATTGGAGTCAGCCGGGGAAACTGGGCGGCTTCCACTGCATACGCCCAGCGGGATATCATCAAGGACACAAATAATAATAATATCTATTTATGCATAGTGGCACACACCAGTTCCGGATCCGTGCCGATCAGTACAAATACCGATGCGGCCAAGTGGGTCCTCTTGGTCGACTCGGCCAGTGCAACGACAAGCCAAACAGCGGCGGCGAGTTCAGCAACAGCCGCGGCAAGTTCGGCAAGTTCGGCCAGTTCATCGGCCTCGACTGCCAGCACCCAGGCCACAAATTCGGCAAATTCCGCAACAGCAAGTGCGGCCAGCGCGACCAGTGCCGAAGCATCCACCGGAGCTTCCGCATTCAAATTTGTATTCGATAATTCAACCTCGATGGCCGATCCAGGCACCGGAGAAATTCGTTTCAACCATGCGACAATTTCGAGTGTTACCCAGATTGCGTTCGATGCCGTATCATCAGACACAGGCAATCCGGACGTTTCCGATTTCATTGCATCCTGGGATGATGGAACAAATTCGGCACATGAAGGGTACATAACGATTCGTAAATCCGGCACTCCGGCAACATACGCCGTGTTCTCGCTAACGGGTAGTGTGACTGATTCAACGGGATACCTGACTGCAGTTGTCACGCATGTTGATTCGAATGGAAGTTGGTCTAACGCTGATACGATGTACATATCGTTCACTCGCTCGGGTCAATTAGGAAGCACGGGAGCTATTGGCCCGTCCGCTGGGCTTGACATGGTATATGAATCAACGACTACGGACGCGGATCAAGGTGTGGGCAAGACATTTTTTAATCACGGCACACTTAGTTCCGCAAGCATTATGTATATGGACGATGTGGATTCCAACTCAGCCAGTATCAATTCCTACGTTGACTCATGGGATGATTCCACCACAACCGCATTGAGAGGCACAGTCACAATCACCAAACAAGCAGATGCCGCTGTTTTTGCGATTTACAATGTAACTGGCGCGGTAACATCGGCCTCTACTTATTCCAAAATTCCGGTGTCATATGTTACAGGGGCTGGATCGTTTACCGATGCCGATGCTTGCACAGTCCAGTTTGTTCGCACCGGAAATACCGGAAGTGCCGGAAGTTCAACCCCAGCGGATAATGTGTTCCGCATCCAAGACAATGGTGATAACACCAAGCAAATTGCTTTTGAGGCCTCAAGTATTGGATCGGGAACAACCAGAACCGTGACGATGCCCAATTCAGATGTCACGCTGGGAACGCCACTCGATGGGACGGTGGCTACAGACAAGATTGCAAACAATGCTGTAGACGAAACGAAACTCAAGGACGCTCTAATCGGAGATTTCACCGATGCTACTGTCACAGCGTCTGACACCTTTATGCATGGCGATGCTACTGATTCGGGAAATACTAAGCGTGACACAGTTCAGGGCATTTTAGATTTAGTTACTTCAGCCCCTGCGCGGAATTTTATTATAGATGGCGATTTTACACAGTTTCCTGAAGGAAATATTACGGCAATCGCCAATAGTGCTTATGGCGCGGCGTTGTGGGAAAATTTTGATGTGGGTGGTGAACTTGTCCATGATGTAGACCAATTGGCTGACGTTCCTACTGTTGGGCAAAGCAAACACGCCTCAACATATTCTATGAGCATTGACGTTACAACTGCTGAATCTGCGGTAGCCGCCGGGGATTTTCAGGTTATTGAATACAAGGTAACAGGGTCCGATTTTGCTCACCTGCATCAACAACAAGTAACACTTTCTTTTTGGCACAAGCATACGAAAACTGGAACTTTCTGCGGCTACTTTATGAACTCAGCAGAAGACAGAAGTTATGTCTATGAATACACGCAAAGCGTTGCTGACACATGGGAACAGCATACAGAAACAGTAACGCTGGATAGCTCTGGAACATGGCTTCTAACTAATACAACTATTGGTTTGAGAGTGGGATTCTGTATGTATGGTGGATCGAACTTTCAAGGAACGGCTGATTCATGGGAAGGCGCAAAAGATTACTGTACTTCCAGCCAAGTTGCTGGGGCCGACAGTGCTTCAAACTTTTGCAAATTTTCTCAGGTCGGCCTGTATCTTGGTGCTTCTGCCCCAGACAGCTTTGTCGGCGAACCACTCGCGACAGTGAAAGATCAGGTCGATTATTACATCCAGCGATATAACTATGACCAAAATGCATACGAAGTCGTCACGCATGGCTATCACAGAACCACTAGCTACACATCGTGTACATTTTACTTGCGCAAAGAAATGCGAGATTCGCCAACCATCTCTTTCAGCGCCGCCAACACATTCACCACAATCTATGACACGACTAATGCGACTCTTGGCAGTGCCATCACTGGTGATGAGGTTGGGGTCAACTCGATCAAGATTACTGCCACTCACGGGTCGGCAATATTCACATTAGGTCGCGGTGCGTATATAGCAAGAGACAATGTTGACACAACATTTATGATGGCTGACGCAAGACACTAAGGGATAAAATTATGGAAATCAAAACAGTAGAAATCAAAGCAGATGGTGGGTTTTTGGTCAACAAAAACGCTGATGTGAGCAGTGCCGGTGAATTAAGCGTCCCTGACAAAATTAGCAATCGCCACAGGGTAATGGTTCAAAAATGGATCGATGCTGGCAATACACCAACCCCCTATGTTGCCCCGGAAAAATCTTGGGTGGATAAGCGGACTGCAAACATGACAGACGGTGGTTACGGCACAGTCACCGAGCAACTTGAAATGATCGGTGAACAAGGGATGGATAAGTTTCAGGAACATATCGCCAAAGTTAAATCAGATATACCAAAACCATGATCCGATTATCTCTAATTTTTGCAATTCTAATTGCCGCATTTTCTGTATTTGCTTGGGATATGACGCAAAAGAGCAATAGTAAAATTAGCGAAAATATCAAAGCCGCAATATGCGCCGGGCTTCCAAATTGTTGATACGAATTATTTTATTTTTACTGGTCATGTTTCAGATAAATTGTTCCGCATTTTCAAGTTTCATTACGGGATTCGCGGGAAACATTGCCAGTGATACGGTAAACCGAGTAATGTCATCCGAAAAACCCAAGGAGTTGCCATGTGGACGGAGCGAATGAAGTTGCGGGGTTCATTGAAAGTGTAGGCATTCCGGTAGCAACCGTGGTTTTGTTCGCGGCGGGTGGTTGGTGGTTGATCCGATACATACTCACAGAAATCGTAAGAAAGTCGAGCGAAGATAAAGATGAAATCAAACAGCAGATCGAACAACTGCATGGAATTGTTGTGGCACTCATCGACAAAAACCAGCTACTTGCGAGTGACCTTATCCGCCTTGATACGATGATCCGGGTGAAATGGGGATTGGCACCGGATGAGAAAAGGATCTCAAGAAACCCTTCCTCAAAAGTCAAATAATGGAAAATAAGTTAAGCGAATTTTTTCTTGCGGCGGTCGGGCTCATCAGTGGTATTTCCGCCTGGGTGATTAGGCGATTGTTCCGGAGTGTGGATAAGGCACATGCGAGGATCAGTGCTCTCGAAAAAAACTTAGTCGATCGCGCTCACCTCGAATCACAACTCACACCAATCCGGCAAGACTTGAATCTTATCCTTCAACATTTATTGGAAAAAAAATAATATGATTTGTCCAGCATGTGGATCCGAAGAGGTGATTGAGTATCACGGCCATGAGGCGTGTGTGTGCGGGAGGATCAAAGATGGCGATTGTTGCCAGGGGGCACCAGCCCAGTGCGAAACTCCCGAAGCTCCGGAAGTCCGCACCAACACTGTACTTGCGGATAGGTAAATATTCAGACAAATTGTTTAATCAAAATTTCTCTTCTTCAATCTTAGCAACTTTCCATATTGGGCATCATTGGAATTGATCGGGCAGGCAGTTAATCCCCGTTGATTATGTTGTTGCGTGCCCCCTCTTTTTTTTCGTATTTCTCAATAATGTCTTTCAGCATCCGGTTCTCCCGGTACAATTCGAGCAATTCCGCCTCTATCTGAATCAGCTTATGTTTCATATCTGTTTCCTTTGTGGTAATCGATTGCTTGCCAGTTGTTGCTAAGAGGTCATTGGGATCGGTTATCAAATCGTCCATCTGGACGTTATATAGGCGTGACATTTCCGCAAGAACCTTACCGGAAGGGTACCGCGCGCCACGCTCATATTTATTGAGTGTAGTCGGATGGATGCTCAGTTTTTTGGCCGCATCCTCCTGGGTCAATCCAGTTGCCATTCGAAATTTTTTAAAATCTCTTGACACAACCTGTCCTTTTAGCTAATATTCTTGTCAGCATGATCATTTTAATGCTGAAATATGTTTCATTGTTAGATGATTTGTCAACAAGAGTCAAGAAAAAAAGGAGGTCACCATGGATGAAGTAACAAGGCTTATATGCACACGGGGCTTGCAGATCACGATGTTAATCCCCCTCTTCTTTGCCATCCGGCAACTCTACAGGGACGTATATGACAACGATTCAAACACTTGCCAAGATCAGGACAAATATAAAAAGTCTTAAAAAGGATGACCGAATAGAAGTTTTTTGGGTCGATGCCGGGGATCTGGACACATCAGATAATTTCACATGGATGGACCAAAAAGAGGCCGTCCGTGGAATCAGATCCATTCCGGTACGAACAATAGGTTATTTTCTGACCTTCCGCGCCAACAATCTTGTCCTCTGCCACAACATTGAATTCAGCGACAAGAAAGCCAAGTCAGTCGCTAATCGAGGAATCATTCCACTCGGGTGTATCACCCGCATTCTTAAATTGAAGGAGGTACCACATGGCAAATAAAACGAAGTACACACCCACGGGTTCCGCCGCATGGGTGAAGGTCTATCAGGCCGACTACGAATACAAAACAGTCCAGGGAGAATTTGCGGTCGATCTGTTTCTCTCCCCGGAAGATGCCAAGCCGATCATCAAGGAATACGACAAGATTGTTAAAGAGACATTGAAAAAAGAAGGGGGCAAGGAATCCCCGGACAAACAATACCAGCTTGTGTCGGAAATCCCGCCCAAGTACATGGACAAACTTGCCAAGGCTGATTTTGCTCCGGACCCCACCTGGTACCGATTAAAGTTCCGGTGCTATGAGAAGGTCAACCCCAAGGGTGGCACTCCGTTCGAGAACAAGATCACCGTGCTTGATAAGGACAACAAACCGCTCCCCCAGGATACGAATTCGGAGATCGGCAACGGTTCGAAATTGCGTGTGGCCTATCAGCCTTTCGGATGGTGTGTCTCCGGCAAGACCGGATGCAAAATGCGCCTGGTTGGGATCCAGGTGATTGAGAAGAATGAATACAGCGCGAACGGTGCCGTGGCCTTTGATGCGGTCGAAGAGGATATCGCATTCTAATGGTGGAAAAAATCGACATCACATTAGATGACGAACACTGCTATCGAGTCAAGATGGATGGCAACCTCCGGGAAGTGCCCAGCGTTACTACTATCATGAAGGACGTTGGGTACTATCCGTGGAGTTTTAATTACACAAACATTGTTGGCTCAACTCTAGATAAAGACAAGATTGAGTTCCCGGAAGAAGGCAAGCTCACTCCGGCGGTCCGCGGCACACTCATCCATAAGATTACCGAGGACATCGATCGTGGCATCGAAGTGGATCCGATTGCCCCCGAGCTTCTCCCTTTTATAGAAGCGTACCGGAAATTCAAATCCGATAACACGATTGCGATTACGGAAATCGAAGAGATTGTTTTCAACGAAGAGTATTGGTTTGCCGGAGCTCTCGATCGGGTAATGCGAATCAATGGCGTTCCGGCAATCGTTGACATTAAGACCGGTGCCAAGATGAAAACCACCGGGGTACAGCTTGCCGCCTATCGTTATGCCTGGGAGAAAATGGGAGGACAAAAAGACATGGCCCGATTCGCACTCCACCTTAACGATTCCGGAAAATACAAACTGGTGCCGTACCGATCGGCCGAGGATCTCCCCGATTTCTTTGCGGCAATCCGTGTTTATAACTTCAAGAGGAACAAATGAAAATTCCCTACAAAACCGAGCCCAAAAATTTCGTAACGATGGACCATGAGCAATTAATCACGGCGGATCCGGATCATGTTTGTGATTTGATTGTTGCCATGAGTATGAAATCCGACACGGACTTGGCAATGGCCGATGTCATGATTGGCAGGATCCGGAACGACAAAAAGAAAATTGAGGATGCATATAAGGAGCCGGTTGAGAGAGCGCATAAGGCACATAAGAAGCTCACGACCGAGCGGAACGACATTCTCAAACATTATGATTGGGCGGAAAATTTACTGAAGGACAAAATGAAAAGGTACAACATGGAAAGCGACCGGAAAGCCTTGGCAGAGGCGGAGGTCACCACAACATCCATGTCCCGGCCAAAGCCCCGGTCTGATCTTAAGCATACAACTTTTATTGAGAAATGGAAATACCGAATTACAGATGCAACAAAAATTCCACCCCAATACATGATGCCGGATGACAAAAAAATTGCGGCAACCGTCCGGAACATGGGCGGGATGGCCGAGATCAATGGCATTCAAATTTTTAGAGATGACGAAGTGAGGATAAAAACATGACAACTCTTGACAACATGGAGAACGACAATGCAAGTGAAAAAAATAATGACCGAAACCGACCTGATCGAATGGTTGAATCTGAAAAACAAACGCCAGGTGAGAAGCTTGCGCGAAAAAGGATTGCCACACATGAAACTGAACGGCCACGAGATCCGGTACGACCCGGACCTGGTCGAAGAGTGGATGCGAGAGAATGCGAAAAAATAGATCGGCGGGGCAAAGCGGCGTTGGAAATCTTGTCAACCATGCTGGGAGTGTGACATGTATGAGGTCAAACGCTACGATGGTAAGGGTAATTTGATTGAGGTGATTTCGGCTAAAAAATGTCAGGATTTATTCTGGAATCAGTTCGGTGTCCCGCCGGAAATCACCGAGGAGAAAATTAAAGAAAACAATCAATCACACGGGATGTTTCACTTGATCACCACAGTTCAACGAAGCCGGGTGAAAAAAAAATGTGAGCATTGTGGTGTGTTGTTTCAACCGCCAAGAACAAAAAAGGCGGCAAGATATTGTTTTAAGCCTGGGGTGCCGGAAGCACAGCAATGTCGAAAGTTGGCGGCTCGGGAAAAAACTTTAAAACCAAAGCGAGAAGTGATTTGTGCTGTTTGTGAAAAGCCATTCATGACTCCGAAATCGAATGCGAAGTATTGCCCGGATCCACAGTGCAATCGGAACACACTGACAGTGATTCAGAATGCCGGGGGGAGATATGTGAAGTGTCACTATTGTGGATTTAAATTCAAAGCAAGCCATACGGGAAATCAGAAATATTGCGTAATGCCTTATTTTGTCAGCGAATTACAGTGCCTGACCCTTGCCCAGGATGCCAGAAAACGTGACAAGTTGTCGAAACATTTGACAAGATGACAAGAATTGTGGTAATTTGACAATTGTTAGATTGAATGACAATTATTAAACCAAGGAGGTCACCAAGCATGAACAACAAAAATAAAACAATCTTGTCGCTTTTTGATTATTCGGGCACCTGGTCCCAGCCTTATGCAGATGCTGGCTACGATGTTATATGTCTGGACAAGCAAATCGAAGGAATCGATGTTTCGGATTTTTGCGTTGAATATCTCGCCGAAGAACTGGAACTGCCTCCATTCGTTTATGGAATAATAGCAAGTGTCCCATGTACCGAAATTGCTTGCAGTGGGGCTAGATGGTTTGCTGAGAAGGATCAAGATGGCCGTACCGACAAGGCTATCGACCTGGTTGAAAAAACTTTGGCTACCGTTGAATATTATTCCGGCGATTGTGGAGATGAGGAAACTGAAGAATTTGGATTGAAGTTTTGGGCTATCGAAAATCCGGTCGGGCGTATGCATAGACTTGTCCCTGTCATGGAAAATTTCGGTCCTTGGTATTTTCAACCTTGCGACTACGGCGATCCTTACACCAAGAAAACAGGATTGTGGGGTGAGTTTAATCGCAACCTAAAACTAAATCCGGTTGAGCCAACCCTGGGATCAAAGATGCACAACATTCCTCCAGGGCCAGAGCGACAAAACATTAGAAGCAAAACACCGGAAGGTTTTGCCCGGGCATTTTTTGAAGCTAATTCATAAACCAAGGAGGTCACCATGATTTACAAGCGAGGGGAAATTTACTGGTACGAATTCCGGATTGCCAAGATTCGCCATCGAGGTAGCACCGGATTGAAAAACAAAAGAGCCGCCCAGGAATTCCATGATGATTTGAAAGCTCGGAAGAAAAGGGAAGCGAAAGGGTTGGACGTTACTATCACAAACGATCATCAATTTTATGCAATCGTAGAAAAATATTTGGCTCACAGCAAAATTCATCTCCGAGCTTCGACCGTGAAAACTAAAACATACACTTGGGATATGCTGCAAATTGTTCTTAAAGATAAACCACTTGGTGCAATTTGTGAGGACGATGTGAAAGCGGTCCGAGAATATGGCGTAGCGACAAATATAAAAAATGCCACCATCAATATTCGAGTGAGTGAATTGCGTGCGTTCACCCGATGGGCCAAAGCAGAAAAATATTTGTCACAAAATCCATTAGCAGAAATCAAAAAACTTCCGGTGCCAAAACCGACCGACAAACTGATCAGCGATTCGGATTGTGATCGACTCATGGATATTTGTCCGACATACCTGAAAGAAATTATTTGGGTGGATTGGCAGACCGGCATGAGACTGGCGAATGTAGTTACACTCCGTTATAATCAGATTGATTTTGAATCGGGTGGCATTGCATTCACTCCGGCGAACATGAAGAAAGGTGAAGCTGTACTTATCGACTTGGAACCGGAGCTCCTTGAATGGTTCCGGAAAAGGCGTGAGGCTCATCCGACTGACACGCATGTTTGGCCATCACCTTATTGGGCGGCTGAAGGACAGGATCGCCCACGGCATCCCGGTGGAGTCAGTTTTGATTTCACAAAGAGTGTCAGAAAGCTCGGCATTGATGCGACCTTTCATTCTATCCGGCACACGTTTGCAACTCGCTGGGCAAAGAGTGGAGTGAGTCTTTTCATGGTCGGCAAATTCCTATCGCACAAATCTCCGCAAAGCACACAGAGGTATGTGCATGTTGCGGATTTGGCAAGCCAGAAGGAAGCGAAGAAGAGGGTGGTAAAAACGAATGCTCCCCGGCTTCCTCGGCTGAAAGTGGTAGGTTGATTATAATGGACATAAACTTCCCACATTGTTATGGTGGGAAGGCGTTTAACTAGGGGGAACGGGCTTAGATGACAATTCCTTTATAAGCATCCAGCCCAATCCCCCAACATCAATCATTGCGTAACTTAGAGTTATGCCCCTAAAAAGTCAGTGACATAACAAAACTGACTCTGACAGGTTGTGACACGTTAAAACATGACCTGACAGCAAGGGGCGGACACAAAGTTCCCACACGATGATTGGATTTTTACAATAGTTACCACAATTTGGGGGAACCGTTCATGCTCTTTACCACCTCGCACTCCGAACCGATTCACTTTACCTCGCAACTTTGTGAGGCCATCCGG
>VTLG01016534.1_pt1 | contig 26115 bp, 29 predicted proteins | sample 4694571 | NCBI WGS metagenome assembly VTLG01 (sample SAMN12604809, study PRJNA352737) | marine metagenome | biome: ENVO:00000447; feature: ENVO:00000209|ENVO:00000569|ENVO:01000036; material: ENVO:00002151; isolation source: viral sequences binned using virsorter ...
AGCTCAACGTAATGCTTGGAAGAAAGATGCCGATCTCCCAGCTAGGTGGTAGAGTAGTACAATTACTCTTACTGCAATGGCGTTAAGGCACGGAAACAAGACCTACCTTCAAATATTGCTTGACCCTTATAGAGCTAAGCTCGTTATGGATCAGGCTAAAAGCCAAGGTATCCGCGCCACTGCCTGGATAAGAAACGCAGTTTATAAAGAACTGGAGCGTGAACTATCCACATCTATTTACAAAGACGCTGAAGCAAAAGATGAAGCCGTTTGGCGTGAGTCAGTTCTTCGTCGAGTGCAAGGGCGAACCAATAACGAAACAAACAATGAGACACCAGACCCAGAAGTGCCCTAACTGCAATGGTTTAGCTGCAAGAGTTGTATGCACTAAGACAGGAGATGACGGTATAACAGTCAGACGAAGACGCTGTGATAATTGCAATCATCGCTGGTACACAGTTCAATACCCAGAGGCAGTCGTGTCTAAGGATGAAATAAAATGGGAAAAAACGGGTACTACGGCTTCCTTCGTCCCAGGTTAGTTAGCGTTTCGATCTCCATTTCTAGGAAACCAATTCGATTAACCGCTCGTTCCAGAAGTTTTGATTGGTAACGAGATTGCTTGAGCAGCGCTATACAGGTTCTAGCTACATGCTCTGTGTCTTCATTTTTCTCTAATTCACGTGCTTCCCTTTCTATTGAAAGGGTTTCTTCATCAGTGAATTTGACATCAAGCCAATCCCGGAAGTTCATCGTCTCCCTCCCTGGCTCCATATCTGAAACCACTCCGCTGTACTCGTTAATAACTCCTCCGGCATTGCATCATGGAGTCTACTTATAGCTGCGTTGTGGTATGGATCTCCCTCGTCGTAGTACTCAAAAAATTCACGTAGGTAAAGAGGGAAGGTTACTCCTCCTTGATTTTTTTCCATTTTTCATAAACCAAAATTTCTTGGTGCAACCCCGTATAGACCCCATGCTTCGGATGGTCAGGACGGTGACGACCGTCTTCAATATATAACTGATCCATCCTCATGACACGCTGACGATCTTCTTCAAGCCACTCTGGTTGATACATACTCATTGGCCTTTCTTCTTTTTAAGGTCTTCTAATGCTGCCTGAAGAAGTTGAATTACGCCATTAGATTTTAACTTCGGATTTAACGAAATTAATTCGCTGGCAGCAGCGACGATGATCCAGAACCAAGCTTCTGTTAAAAAGTCCATAACATTTGTTGTCTTCGTCTAATACATTAAGCGGAATTGCTATATTTAGCTCACCCAGCCTGCGAAGTCCTACGTCGACCAGCCGCCTGGGAGCACACTGCGAAGCCGTTTATCGGTTAGTTAGTCCCTGCAATAGGCAGACCACGAAGCCCTGCGTCGGTTGATACGGGTCACTGCAACAATTCCTTTCCTAGGAAACTTCAAAGCCCTCGTAGTCGACTGCGGGGGTTTTGTTGTTTGGCAACTTCTTTTTCTAGTGAATTAATCCGATGGAAAAGTTCTCTTATATCTCTTTCCCTTCTGTTACTAATGTTGGCTAGAGCCATAAGGAAGGCACTGGCAATCGCTCCAATAATTGCCGCTGTGATTTCATTCATTTAATGTAGTAGCGATTCGCTCTTAATCATGCCCGATCCAGCAACCCCACCTGACCCTAAAAAACCTGAGAAAAAGAAAGGGCCTTTAGGCAGATTAAAGGCATCTTTGGATGATAAGGAAGAACAACTTCAAGTGATCTCCACTTTCGTAAGACTTGGAGTTGTAGTTTGGAGCGGCTTTATTTTAACTTTAAACTACGTAGAAATTCCTGGTTTAGGTAAACAAGAAAGGATCGACCCGACTTTCATAGCAAGCGTTTTCACGGGAGCATTAGCCTCGTTTGGGCTTGAGACAGCAAAGAAAAGAGGAGATGGAACTTACGAAGGTGATGCAGATAATAAGCCTATGAATAAAAAAGAAATGCAGGAGTTGTTGGCAGCACAACCAAGCAATGTTCAAACAATAAGGGTTGAAACTCTACCTGTAAGAATCATCGGACCTAACGACAAAGCATGACCGACCCACTTTCCCTTGATGCAAATCAAGAAACAAAAATCACAATCTTGCAACTGAAAGTCGAAAGACTTGAGGAAAAGCAAGAAGATCTTCGCGAAAGATTAAAAGCCGTGGAAAAATGGGTGATAGGCGCAGCTGCCGTAATTGCAGCAGGAATCACCCTTATCGGTTTTGCCACCAACATCAGCAAGGCTTATCTATGAAACGGTTACTTCTTCTACTTCTTCTGTTTGGCGCTCCAGTTCATGCAGGTGGTCTCACTCACAAGATCACAGCTTCAGCTCAAGCAACTGCTGATGGTGCTTACTCCATCTCTAACCGTGTTGGATCTACTTATTCCATGAGTGCAACCAACATCACCTCAAGCACTCTTGGTGGTGTAACCGCTCCAGCTTCTGCTACTGCTGCTGGCACGTTCAAAAGCAATAGCTATGCACAGACAACCGCAGGTGCCGCAACGAGTTTCAGCGAGAGCTGGATTTCAGGAGACGTAGTAGCAGCAATGGGATCTGGCTCTACAGTCAGCAGCGGGGTGGTGGCAAACTTGCCGGCATTCGGAAATGTGACCACTTACAGCGGAGCCAGTGGAAATCCAACGGCTGCAATCACATCAGTTGCTGGTGGAACAATTACCCTTGGCGTAACTGGCCCAGGCCAGAGCGTTGTGGGTTCAATTAGTTCAGAACTGAATATAGATTAATTCCTTATGAAAAAATCTTTTGGGGAATGGTTACTTGAGTACAAAGGTGATCCTGCGGTAGAAGATCTGCGAGATGATTACAACTCAGATTATTCCGTCAATTTCAAACGGAGAAACGAACCACATATAAAAACACCCGAACTAATGATGTGGCATATCTCCCTGCAAGGAGCTTGCAAGGAAGCAAAAGACACATTAAAAGAGGCAGCAATCCTCTACGGAGAACCTCTTGTAGGTTGGGAAGATGAATGAATAAAGCGTTATTCTTGTTGTTAATGCTCGCTGGAAGCCCAGTGTTTGCAGTGCCTGTGGTGCCAAATTTTTCTGCTGGTAGCGTTACGAGTAGAACGGAATCTACACAAGACACTAGAGAAATTATCAAAAGTTATTCTTATTCAACTGGATACACTTATGCAGTGGGAGGGACAAACATTACAGGTTCAGGGACAATTAGCCCAACAAATACCACTGTTGGAACTCAAACTTTAAACGGTGTATCTTCTTCATGGACAGGTGTAAATAGTCTTCCTACATGGAGTCAGACCGTTCCAGGTGCAGCCACCAACTTTAGTCAAAGTTACATGGGGCCAGGTCTTCAATCTGTGACCGAAGTAGATAGAACTATTCAAATACAAAGTGTTACTGAATCCACTTCTGTGTTTACACAATGAAGAAGCGGATAGCCTTCGCACTACTGGCTTTATGCCATTCCCCCGCATACGCAAATAACATAAATGCTACTTCAAATCCTGTAGCAAATTCATCTGGAAGTGTTACAAACTTTGCTGTTCAGAACTTACCCTCAAGGCAATTTACTAATCAATTTGGAGATGGAATAGTTTGCCAAGGGGACACATTGGCGGTACAACCTTTTGTCTCTTCAAACTTGTCCTTTACACGTCCCAATGAACAGACTTACTTATCTCCTATTTACGATGAAAGTGATTTCACGGGCCATACAACTATTAATGATGAAGGGGAAGAGGTAGATGGTCCAGATGGTAATCCTGATAATCCAGGTGCTGTAATTGGTTACAAAACAATCAGGACAGGACAGAAGGAGAATTTTGCAATCAGCCCAGGCATCTCACTTAGCTGGAACATACAACTGGATCGCCAAAGCATAAGACTGTGCAAAGAAGCAGCATCTAAAAGGATTTCTCTACTTCAAGCTGCTTATGAAGACAAGAGATTGAGCTATGAATTGGGACGGTTAAAACTATGTGCAAAACTCTTAAAAGATGGCATACGGTATAGACCTGGAACGAAATATGCACTTTTATGCGAGGACGTTGAACTAACTAATCCTCCTGGTGTTTTGCCTAATCACAGTCACACTATCTCTTACCCAGGGAACGCCACATCCGATCAGTAGCTTTCTTCTCTCGTTGAGCCATTCTCTTTTCAAAAGTAGACATCAGCTTCTCTTTCTTTTTTAGTTTCTTCTTCACAAATTTAATAATCTTCTTTTGAAGAGGCTTCGACTTCTTCTTGATAACTTCAGTTAATGGAGCTGCTAATAATGCTGCTGACGCTCCAAATAACGCGGTCGCCATTACTCCTGTTACTAATGCAGGGGGTGGAGTGAAATGATCTACCGTCTCAATAATTTTGATTGGTTCATATTCAGTTACGCATTTTCCTGTTGTCGGATCTTCTCTATAAGCAATGATCCTCCCTCTGCCATATTTACCGATTGAACCTACAGGAGTTGCACCGATCGGAGGACATGGTGGTCTTGGTGGAATCTCAGGGACTTTTACTTTTGGAGTCGTGGGTTTTATTGATTCTTGTTCGTCCTTTACGTAGTCCGATACCTTCAGCTCCTGTGGAATTACCTTTATTCCTGGTGTTAGGTCAGGAGCAAAGAAAGCAGGCGCTCCTCCTTCACACAAAATTAAATTTCCGTCTGGATCTAAGTTGTAATCAGCCGTTCCAGATGAATACTTCTCCCGTGTCATTGCACACGGCATATCTATAACTGGAAGACCCCAAGGAATATCTCCAGTCACAGGAGGTTCAATAATGATTGGAGGAGGAATAACCTCTATATCAGGAACACTTCTTATCCTGATTTGAGGTTCAACGACTTCAGTCAAGGAATGAAGTCAGTTGCATTCATTAAAGGACCACCTGGTCCACAAGCTTCAGGTGGATTCCGGTCTACTAGTGTCCCCCTGGCTCGCCTGATTTCTTTTAACTCTTCAAAGTTTTTGTTCTTAGAGCCACCGTCATACTCCCAAGCATATCCTTCTTCAATCATCTTCTCGTTGAGAGAAACATCAGAGTCCCCTACATAAAGCCAACCTAAAAGACGCCCATACTTGCCAGTAGCTCCAGAGCCGAGCTGAGTCCGAACCATAAGATCGTAACCAGCAGCGGCAGCAGTATCCAACTGGGATTGAAGCCAGTAGGTTGCGTCTTCTCCGAGAGGTTTTTCAACCTCATGGTCTGACGTTCTTTTCTCGGGGGTATCAACACCAGCAACCCTCACTCGTTGTTTAATACTTAAATCAAATCCCAGATTGATAGTGATATCAATAGTGTCACCATCAATGATTCGATCTACTGAAGCTATCTTGTAGTTCCAGCAGCTGGTTCTAGAAGGAGGTTTCATTGATTTCGCAAATAGGACAAGATCTGCAATGTTGATGCTCAAACAAATGGAGGCCTTCTATAAAAGAGAAGATTCCTAACAATAGAAAAAATACAATCCAAGGGGATTCTATCCATTTCATTAGAAGGGAAGTTTTGTTCCTTTCTTGCCTCCAATAGGTGCCGCGCCACCAGTCATGCCAGGTATTTTGAGGGAGTCTTTAACACTCTCAATCACCTGACCTTTGATCTGTTCGTGAGTCTTTGGATTTGTTGCCCATTTGTAAGTAATGACTCCTCCTGCACCTATCGCAACGACAAGTACAAAAGAAACAGCACTTAAAGCGTTAAATACTTTTTGCATAAGAATTAAAAAGCCCGCTAACCGATGACCAGAGTAGCGGGCATTTTTGTGTGTGAGGAGCGTAGGTTAATGACGCCTACACTCTAAATCTACTCAGAAGCGGTAGGTTGCACCAGCTTTTAAGTTATAAATGTTGTCGGTGTCTTCAGAAGTAAGACCAGCCAATTCTCCGTACAGAGTTAGCTTTTCATTTAGATCAATGTCACCAAAGATCTTGCCTGAAATCTGAGTAGAACCATCAACATCTCCATCAGGGTTCACAAAAGCTGGACCGATTTGTGCTCCAAGGGTTGCAGCTCCAAAATCAGCGTCATAGCCAATAGCTAAATCTGTAACGCTTCCTGCGTAGTCAGATCCTAAAAAGCCTGCGTTGTTTTCAACGTTAACGTAGGGGCCAGCAACAGCAGCCGAACCACCAATAAACAAGGCAGAAACTGCCAGTCCAAATTTGGACATAGAACTCTCCTCACAAGAGAAATAACCGTGCGAGTCTAACTACCTATGCGGATCAAAGCTACTCATCCATAGGAAGCTGTAACCCATAAGGAGGATCAGTAGTAAAAGAAGGCTAGCTAGTAGGTGCATCAGGCCATGGATACTTTCCATTTAAGGTTCCAGTATTACCTACTTCTTCTTGCTCATACTGTTTAGGATCGTAACTTTCCCCAAGCGGATTTTTATGCTCAATATCTTTCCCGTCTGAATCTTTCTTTCGCTGGATAACAGTTGCAGGACCAGTAAAGATAGCCTTCAGTCCTTCTGCTGTTGAAGCTGCATCAATTTCTGTTTGACGATTATTACAAGCAAGTCTTACTGCTGTTCTGTAGTCAGCCCACGCTGTCGGAATTGCCGTTCCAGCTTCTGCTTTCCTTACTACAAGCCAGTCACTATCACTAAGTAGTTTCTTGGCTGTATCAGATTGTTCCTCCTTCCAAATTGTCTTTAAAACATCCAAGTCCTTCCAGTTTTCCGTTCCATCATCCTTCCACCCCCAACTGAACCTTTGATCATGAGGCTGCGGTTCAGGTGCCACCGTTATGTTTAATTTATCTCTTTCAGATTGAGAATTATTTGCAATCCAACCTGTAGGATAATTAACATCATCAACAGTGAATCCTGTGTCAGGTTGTAGAACGCCGTTTCTTAACCAAGCCATGAGAAGAAGAAGGGTAGAGTGTTAAACAACAGCATCATCTAGCGCGAGCTGTTTTAAATGGATTACGAGCAAAGGCACAGTATATTATCTTTTCTCCATCCGCATTCTGCGCACTATCTGCATTCCTGATTTTAAAACCATTAGAAAGTATATCTATATCGTTATCAGTTCCACTGTCTGGACCTTTAGTTGCTTCTGCATCAATAACATCAGGGAACAAGCACTCATCTGCATAGTTACCTGGTGATCTGTCTGTGTCCCAAATAACCCATTGTCTTCCACGATCAACGTTCTTAGTAAGAATAAAACGCGGTTCGAAACCGGTTGCTACGAAAGGTCCATCAGCGGATCCCGTGCCAATGAAATAGGACATTTTACTGAACCCTTCTATCTCCGTCCAGCAGTAAGTTACGTACGTATCATTAACAGCATTTAACCCATTATGTGTCCCAAGATTTATGACAGTAGAGTTAGGGGGTGTGTCGTTCCAGTAAAGACTATTGTCTCCTGCTGCTGAATTAAGGTCGAAGTAAAGTGTCTTTGTTGCATCACTATTATCTGTATGGTACACGAACCAGTTCTCGTCTCCTCTTGATCTACTTTTTGTAATTGTAAATTTCGGTTTAGCCCCTAAACCATGCCCTACTTTTGTATCATTAACTCCAGTGCCGGTGTAGTAAATCATGCTAAAGCCACAAGCAGTGTTAGTCCATCTAGCTTCTGTTTGCCCAGTTATGCCAGTACCATTTGCAGTCAATATCACATCGTCAATCTCAATAGCCTGAATCCTAGGATTAGATCCAGAAGCAGTACTAATTACTTCAATTTTGTCTAAAGGTGAGCTAACTGAACTCGTTACATCTATCCAGGCGTAGCTAGTTTGAGCGGCTGAATTCACGGCGCTTGTCACATCTGTGCCATTTACTTTCCATGTATTTGTAAAATTATTTCCAGAATTATCATTATTTGCATAAATCCTAAGCTTGGTAAATGCTATGTCTGTTGGTGGCTCAAAAGTCATTTGAGCGTTCTGATTGGTCCTACAACCAACGCCACTATCTGAAGTTAATGATCCATCAAAAGCATTGATAGCAGGGAAGTTACTATCTATTCCACCTGTAAGGTATTTTACATAGGCAGTTTCAGTTGTACCAGCTTCCCATGCCCAGCCTACATAGCTGTGATCAGTGGTATTGCTATGTGTATTACCTCCTAACTGATAACCGTATGTAAGCCATGCTTTATGCACATCTGCAGCAGGGCCACCTGAAGCAGTAGTAGCGTCTGGGAAAAGATATTCTGCTTGATCACTGCTATTCGTACGGATCTGATCAAAGAACATACCAGCGTTGCTGTGACTCCTGGACTTGATAAAGACAAGACCTGGCTCAAACAGCAAGCCCTTAACGTCTTGAGTCGTTCCTTTGCCGGTATATAAGCTGATGCCAAAGTATTTGGCTGGATTATTCTTGTCTCCAGCGGCATTGCTATTTGCCCCGAAAAGATCATCTAAATTTTGAGTGCATAAACATGAAAAACCTGTAGGTGCAGCATACTTAAACGCTCTAGCGCCAAAATTAACGTAATAGAGATCACTGGTATTTCCTCCAGCATTTCCTACTGCAAAAGCAACTTCACCCGTGTCTCCAATATCTGTAAAGGCTGCATTAGCACCTGTAGCTGGATTACCTGATGCTTGCCATGTCCCATTAATAGAGACCCACATTTTTCCTGAGCCCAACCCTCCTGACAGATCAACAGCAACACCTATTACCTTTCCTGAAGACCAAGCACTTCCATGTGACGATGTAGATGAATTATGACGTTTTTGACCTGTAGGAAGGAAACACCAACTGTTATTGTTTTGCCCTAATTCAACCCCTGTAACTTCCATAGCGTTGTCAGCTACACCAATTAAAAATGGTGCTCCTGATCCATTCCATGTACCTATTGTCATTTCCATGTACCATTTCCCGCTGTTCATATACATCGAAGCTCTGCAAGTATCCCAACCCGCTGTACTTTGATCTATAAAGGCTAAGTTCCCTTGGCGCAAAGTTAGTCCTCCATTATCAATAGCATTAAGCGTCGCATAGTTACCTCTTGTCACACCTCCGTCTCCATCACTTCCACTACTTGGAGCGTAATTCGTTGGGGAATCAACGAAGGCGTCAATGCCATCTTCTGTGTTTCCGACACTGTCCTGAAGGATTGTTCCGTCAACCTTTATGCCCGCTAATTGGCCACCAGTAGAGTCAGATCTCGTAAATACAAGCGTGTTAAGTGTTCCAGAACCTGTTGCCATCGTTATATATGTGTTATTGCTCATGGCAACACCTGAGCCACCATTAAAGACGGCAGTGGTGCCAGTCTTTGAGATAACTTCTACTTTGCTGCTGTAAGTAATACCTCCTGGTGGCTCAAATGTAATCGTGGCATTAGCACCTCCTTCTGTATAGTTCCCAGCTTCAGGACTTCCATCAAATGAATTAACGTTAGTAAAATTAGGCCACCAACCATTAGTTGAAGTTAAATAAGTACTCCAAACTGTTCCGTTATTTGGATGAGTTGCTGCAATAGCTAAATTATTAACCGCAAAGTCGTGCCTGGTTGGAGGTGTGAAATCGCTAGAATATTTTATTGCTCCTTTATATATTCGAACGTCATTTAGCTTCCCGACATGAGTAGCTCCTGTCGTTCCAGGCCTGTACCCTATCCCAAGAACATCTCCATAAGTAGTAATTGTTCCGCTATAAGAAGTTTCCGCTTCTTTTTTACCGTTTATATAAATAGCAATCTTATCCGTTGTGCCATTTACTGTTCCAGCTATATGGACCCATTTGTTTACACAATTAGTAGATAATGTCGTGCTCTCAACATAATTATTTCCTGCCCCAAACCCAGAATTAACTACAAACCAAACAAATTGATTATTACTACTTCCTCCTCCGTAATACAACTGCCATGCTGTTGACCCGCTATTTGTATAAGCAGCGACAAGCATTCTGTCTGAATTATGAGTATCTATATGTACCCAAGCCTCAATACAATAATCACCAGTACCTATATCCCAATCGGCGTGATCTGGGAAGTTTAATGAATCAGAAGAGTTGTCGTAACTTATAGAACTTCCGTAAAGTTTAAACGTGCCAGTTGATAAGGCCGTCCCACTGTAAGTCTCTGTTCTGTTAGAACCTGAACCTTTTATTGTTGCGTGATGATCTTTTAAATCAGTGCCAGGTAAAGCTAAAACAAGGTTGGATTTATTTGGATCGTTCCAATATCCACTAACTGCTTGTCCTGTCTTAGTAGGTTCAAGAATGGTGCCTTCATTAAATGAATCCCAACCTAATCTTGCATTAGTTGTTGTGTCGTTAAATTTAAGATGGAATGAATTCGCACCAACACCATCATTTCTACCATTAACAAGTATCGTCCCATCAACAATAACTTGGGCAAGTCCAATATTGGAATTACCTTTTGCAGTGACTTTTAAGGTCGTCATTGAACCTGTAAAGTTACTTGCGTAAATACCAGCTTGGTTGCCTTGGCTAGTATCTACAGACATCGTAGTTTCAGACCCATTAACCTCAACATCGCAGTATGTATCAAAAGATGAGATGCTTGCATACATCTGCAATTTCAAACTTGAACTAACAGTAATTGCCTCTGGGAATGTAATCGTAAAGTTACCATTAACACCTGTAAAACTTGCGTTTCCTGCTGAATCAGTTGTAGCAACTCCATCAAAAGCAGCTGTTTGTACTGAAGACCAAGTAGTTCCATCATTCAGATAACTTACAGCTTTCTCTTCCTCATAAGTTTTGTCAGTTTGGCCGTCTATAAGTTCTACACCATCAACCCTTACTCCAGACAATGCATTTTCACCGCCATTACCTGCAGTTTTCCACGTTTTGAATTTAGTTAAAGTACCTTTACCTTCAAAAAGTGTTATCCATGTACCAGATGTTGATACTATCGCTGGTTCATAACCACTACCTAGATCAATTTCAGTGTGAACAGTCTCTGTTGTAGTAGCTCTACCAGCCCAGATTTCAAGACTTTGGTTAATCTCTAACCCACCTGTAGGGGTAAAGATTATAGCGTTAGATTCACCCATATTGTTTGCAGCGGTATAACACCATTGTCCAGTGGTATTGCCTGGTCCATCTCCAGTAAATGCTCTTGTTGGAGAGCCATTGGATGTACCACTACCATCGAATCCTGCTGCACTAGTTAACATGCCAGACCAAGTAGTTCCATCATTAGGAACTGGAAGTGCAAAGGCTTTCGGATTCCACGTTCCAGAACTCGTAAATTCCCCGAATGCAGCCGGACCTAAAGCTAGTCCGTCAATGAACATTGGCTCTGCAATAAGCCCAGCAGTGTATTCATATTGATAACCAATGTTATAAGGTTGATCAGCATCACCATGATCTACTTCTGTATCCTGAGCAGGATTGGTTGAAGATGAAAATGAGGTAATTCTTTCCCCATTAAGATATAACCTAATTCTATCCTCTGCTACTGAATTAGCTGTATCTACAACACATACCCCGTGATACCAAGCACTAGGATCTCTTAATTCTTGAGTGGATATTTTTCTCATATTAATAGCTGCGCCATCTTTTGCATCGTTATAAAAGGTTAATTTGTTATTAGCATCTACAAAGAAAGCCCAGCCAGTATTCCAAGAAGTAGTGTCTAAGTTACCTAAAAAGTTCATATCTTCACCTTCTAATGCCTTCTTAAACCATACGCTAACTGTAAATTTTCTCTTGTTTATTCCGCCAAGAGTTCTTTGCAAATTAGCTTGATCGCTAATATCAAACCTTACCGAACCTTCTATCTGATAACCATCATCAGTCGCAGCAGCAGCAGCTCTGCGCATTAATAAAGGATTAGGACCACCTGGAATTCCCATAAATCAATCCTTAACGTCCTTTACTAAGTCACATATTATCGAGGAAGCGCTCACCACGGTATAAACAAGTAGATCTACTGCATCTTCAGTTTGAGTAAGGTCTGCATTTGCCGAGCCAGTGGGGAAATGCCAGTAGGTTCCCCAAGAAGGAGTAACAGGCGTTGCAGCCTGCGTAAATTTGATAAATCCACTTGTACCTGCTGTCATCGCTGATGGATTCGCCAACGTGAACGCTCCAGTGAGCTTGTTGATTGAGTGATTATTAGTACTGGTGTTCAGGTTTAAAGTCAGAGTCCCTGTAGTCGTTGTCTGTGTGGTGACTGTTCCTGATTGAGTCTTGGTAAAGGTCTGCGCAGTTCCAAGTGATGCATCTCCTATTGCTGTTTTGCCATCTAGAAGATTTAACTCTGCGGCTGTGGTAGTAACTGCTGTTCCACCAATCTTCAGTTTGTCCTTGACGATGTCTATAAAGGCTCCACCACCTGTTTTCAAGGTGTCATCTGATTCATCCCATAAGAGGTATGCACCTGCTGTAGCACCAAAGAGTTTTAGATCTACTCCTGTGTCGTCTACACCTAAGTTCACGTTGCCTGTAAAGGTGGCTCCTGCTAAAGCAGCTTTTCCTGTGAATTGGGTCTGAATTGCAGAAGTAACTCCGTCTAGGTAATCAAATTCTGTGGAAGTTACCCCTGTGGCTTTCAGATCTTTGGCGTAAATAAGATCGTCTACATCTCCAGTAAATCCATCTAAAACATTCAGCTCTGCGGCTGTTGTTGTGACTGCCGTCCCACCAATCTTTAACTTATCTTTGACGATATCAACAGTCGCTGTACCACCTGTTTTTAATGCATCGTCTGATGCGTCCCAGAGGATGTAAGCAGAAGCAGTGGCTCCAAATAGCTTTAGGTCTACACCCGTATCGTCTACACCAAGATTGACATCACCAGTGAAAGTTCCTCCAGCTTTCGGGATAGCTGCGTTTGCTGTTGTTGCCGCTGAATCCGCCGCATCTTTTGCAACTTTTACAGACGCAGGAGTAGCAGCTTTTGTTGTTGAAGTAGAAGTAGTTGAATCTTCTAATTGAACCTTTCCTACAGCACTTGTTGTACCTGCAACAACGGTCATTGCACCGGTGTTTGCAACAGTTACGTCCCCAGAAGGTGTAACAGCAGTTGGAACGTTAGAGCCATTTCCAACTAGGATCTTGCCATCGGCTAATGCAGCTAACTTGCTGTAATCGATAGCAGCACTAGTTGAAATATCAGCATTAACAATTGACGCTCCACCTGCTAACAGAACTGTTCCAGATGCATTAGGTAACGTAATTGTCCGATCAGCAGTAGGATCTGTTATCGCAAAACTTGTTTCATAAGCATCATTTGTTGCTCCCTCAAAAGATAAAGAACCTCCATGTCCTATCTCTACTGCTCCAGTAAAAGTGCCCCCTGTTTTGGGCATCTTTTCTGTTTCTAATTCTTCTAGGGCATCTTGACAATTAGTACTTGAAACTTGGCCGTATGGAGTGAACGATACATTGCTAGCAGTTTGACCACTTACAGTTGCAGAAAGATCGATCTCATTCCAACTAGATCCTGACGCATTTGTGACTCCTAATACATAATCAGGAGGGTTAAGTGAAACTGCTGGAGCAGGAGAAGAAGGTGTGCCAGCCGTTGATACAACTACGTAAACGCCATCAGTTGTTGCACTCGCAGTAGGTAAATTTGATCCAACTACTAAACCAGCGGCACTACCTGCTGTAGTAACACTTGCCATCTTAGAAGTTGACGCATTATATGTACCTCCATTGACCAAACTTCCCTTCGTTAATGTAGTAATAGCCTGCCAAGCATTGCCGTCCCACAGATAGGCATCTTCAGCAACGGAGTCGAAACAAAGCTGGCCCGTGAATAATGCTGTAGGAAAACCCGCCTGGGCTATAGATTGGATAATACAAGTAGATGAATTAGCCATCTTTGCGCCCGTTATCGCATCATCAGCGATGCGCGCAATATCTATTGTTCCGCTCGTTATTTTTGAACCTGGTAGTGCGGGGATATCGGCTTCTACTAAATCTGTACCAGCGGTAACCAGACCGTTTGCGTCATATGTGACCTTCCCTTTTGTCGCTCCAGTGACACTATTAGTGATCGTTAATGCACCATTCCCATCAACACTTAGTCCTGTTCCTGGCTTAACTGCACCAGTTGCGCTAGAGGTAGCCAGAGGGATGTCAGCACTTGTAGGAGCCCTGCTTGCTGTTACTAATCCATTTGCATCATGCTGACAGACCGTATAGGTAGAACCTGATGCACTAACCGTGTTGTCAATCTTGATTGTTCCACTCGATTGAGTCAGGCCATTTCCATTGATAATTACACCGCCTTTCGCTGATGTCGTTGGATCGGGGAGATCACTACCTGCAATCGTTCTTGCACTTACAGCTCCACCTGCACCTGTAGGTCCAGCTAGGAATTTGTTAGCAGCATCAGTGTCGTCAATCGTGGCACTAATCGTATAAGTCGTTCCAGAGGCTGTGGAAACAATGTTGATAATTCCACTGGTTGACCCAGAGATCGTTGTTGTACCAGCAACAATTGCATCCCAACTAGAACCGTCCCAGATATAGACCTTGTTGTCATCTGTATCTACCCAAAACTGTCCTGTGAACTCAGCAGTTGGAGCAGTCGCAGCAAATAAAGCAGTAGAACTATTAGCTAATTTCGCACCTGTGATGTTGTCATCTTTTACAGCCGCAGTATTTACGCTGTTTGCGGCCATGGAAGCTTCAACTATCGCTCCACTCGCAAAAGCAACCTTGGCTGATGGTATTGGTGTTCCACTTAACTTATTTAGTCCAGCAGTACTTATAAGCTCGTTGAACTTGACCTTCTTGGTCTCAGTACTATTGACAATGGCGAGTACGTCCTCGTCATCAAGATTGGATCCGGTTACCTCGTTGAGGGCCGAAATTTTTGCGTCAGCCATTCGGCACTAACCTCCGTAGAATCCTTTAATCAGCTTCAAGCAACAGGTTAGCAGTGGCATCCTGTTCCAGTAAGATGTTGTCGGTATTTTCCTGAAGGACTTTGTACTCAGCAGCAGTCATTACCTTCAGATTAATCTTTCCTGTCGTAACAAAATCAGCAGTCATCTTGACTACTTGACCCGCATTAAAAGCAATGGCTGTATTGGTTATTAACCCCTTAACGTCGTACCAAATGACATCATTGGCTACATCAGTCCCGGCACCACTCGGATCATAGCCATCAATCTTCAAGTAAAGATGAGCATTAAAGGCGCTTCCTATATCTGACCTAAGAATTAACTGATGTAAATATTGTGCCGATTCATAAGCTCCTGCACCAACAGTGTCTCTGTAATCCCAAAAAGACTCAAGCCTCCCCGATCCACTCAATATGCCATTAATACTGTTTCTAAAATCATCAGATAGAGATGTCGTGTCAACAACCTCAGCAGAAGTATTCAGTTCATAGGAAGTGACCTGACCAAGAATCCTATGGATAGCATTTTGAACCGTAAGACGAATATCAAGAGACCAACCTGCTGATTGATCTACTAATGAGATTGCATTGGTCGATCCACCACTTACTGCGTGTGCGTATGTCGCATAAAGCCTTATTCCTCCTAATTCATCTACATGGATGAAAAACTTTCCACTTTTTACACTCGTATAACCACTGATAAAGACAAGGTTGCTATCGGCTCTTATCTCTAATTGATCCCCTGTTATCAGTTCACTCGTATCGCCTCTGCTTGCTAAATCAAACCCAAGTCTTTTCTTTGTGGCGACAATCTCCGCATTGTCGATCGTTGTGACTATCTCTCGGCCACCGAAGGTTCTTTGTAGTTCAACGCGGCCCCTCGACCCAAGATAAATAGCCATTTGTTAGAGAGTCGCTGTTGGCAGCGCACCTGTTGCTTGGAACGTGATGTCAGTGGAAACAATGTCTCCAGTACTAACGCCTATTTGTACTCCTGTTATGTAAGCATTCATCTTCACGTCTGAGTAGGACGTGCCGTCAGCCAGTCTCAAAGTCAAAGTAACGGTGTCTGTTGAAGAAACTCCAGTCGTACCAGTCTTTACTAGCTTTCTTAAAAGTGTGCTGGCATCATTCGTTCCATCATCTTGCTTGTAGTAAAGAAGATTCGCTGTGCCATTAAATGACTGAACTCCTGGGGCGTAGCTTCTAACGCTCTCTGACAACGTAGTTGTATCAAGCAAATTCAGATCGGCCGAAAGACTCCAGCTTCTTACCTTTACTTGGTCAACGTCACTGAGTTGCAGTGAACCGTCTCTTCCTGTGTAAGCCTTAGCCATGAGTCACCCTCCGTAAATACAGTTTAAAGGACACCAATGAGATTTACCTGAACATTGCTAATACCAGGCTTTACTTGAGTCACTTTTGGTGGAGCGGCATAACGCCATTTATCGCTACTGTCTAACGCATCACTGTTACCTTCCCAACCACTTTTTAATTCCTCATTAATGGCAAAAGCCGTATAGGTTCCTTTTTGAGCGTCAAAGTCATCCAAGAACAACTCTGCATTGGCATCAGAAATATTCTTATAACTCAGAGCGAGCTGCATTCCTGTCCTTTTCGATCCATACAGAATCCTTGTCTCTGACCCTGATTGGGATTTAAAGGTTTTCACCTGATAATTGCCAGGAGAAAAATTTCGTGAGCTGGGGGTGAGGGCTGGAAATGCCATTAGAAAATTTGGAAGCCAGAACCTGTAATGTCCTGGGCAATAAGGCTACTGAAGTTATTATCACAAGGAAATTCAGATGCGACTATCTCTACAGTGTTTTCTTGATTCAAAGTCAGTTGCTCAACTCGGTAAACGTTCTCTGAAGATACAGTCTCAACGAGAGAAAAGATCGCGGCAATAGACCAGTCTTGTGCTTTTCCATTGGTGACGTTGATTGTTGTCTCTTCTACTGAATCTCCAGGGTCATTTGAAGTGGCATAGTAAATAATGTCGTAACTACCGTCTTCTATAGAGGTGGCAAGGGTAATCGTTCCATCAGCAGCAATCGTTCCAGTCCTTACGGATGAATAAGGGCTACTTTCAGTTACAACGCGAATGTAATCCCCAGGTGCTAAATCAAGTCCATAAGGTGTTGTTGAAAAAGAACAAGTATGTGTAACCCTTCTCCTTAAAGCTACAAAGTATTTGCCTACAAGAACAGCATGATCCCTAGAAGTACATAGATCTGTTAAATCAAATGTTTCTATAGGAACTTGACCGTCACCTTCTCCCCATCTGACGGTAACAGTTGTCTCTCCAGGGAGTTGATTTTCTTTCTCTGCTCTATAACGAATAATTGCCTTGAAAAGCCTTCTCTCTTCAGCATCTATGTAATCCAACTTAAAACTATCTTCTAATATGTTTCCACTAGTAAATATCTGTTTTATTGTCACTGCTCCTGTGTCTATTTCTCCTCCGCTAGTAACAGGAAGTGCAGGCTTGAGTGTGAACCTTCCATCACTGAGGATAAAATCACATAAAAGATTAGGAGCCTTTTCTGCTATCCAACTTCTTATATTTACAGGCTGAGATAATGCTCCATTGAAGAACAATTTATTGGCTCTAAGGAACTTAGCGGTCTCTCCTAATTGGGCCTTGTCTATTAGTTTATCTAAATCTGAATCTGTTTGGCCTAAAGTTTCTCCAACGCCGCCCCTTCTGTCTGTCAGCAAATAATAAACAAGATCAGTAAATAAATTACTTGATTGGATATCAGAAGAATCCTCTGGGTGTAAATTAGTAACCTTTATTCCATCTTTTAACCATACTCTTACCTGGTCCAGGCTGTTGAAGTTGCGACTTGCCTTGAAAGATAAAGCAGCTGTTGTTATGTCTGAATATTTAGGAACTTCCTCATTAACAACAAATTCATTCACATAAGTCACAGTATGTTCAGGATTGCTTCCGTTTGATTTCTGTACAAGATTTGCATAGAAACTTATATCTGAAAGCTGGCTTTGCGCTTCAAATATTCTAAGACCTGTATTCTCACGAGTAGTTGTCCTCGTTTCATCAGTATTAGTTATTTCTAGCTGCCAACCAAATTTTCCTTGATCTGGATTCCAAAAAGCTGAATCTGTAAGATCTGATCCTTCCCTATAGAGATCAATTGTTTCACCCTCATTCCATGTATCAGAAGTATCGTTATCTTTTATAACCTCAATCCTATTTAGTTTCCATCCTCTAAACCTACCAGTCCAGTTAGGGCTTATATTTATAACTGATCCATGTAATTTCAAATGTAATTTTCTACTGTCAGATATATTTGTTTTCCAGTTATCAGACATGCCTGAACTTTTTAGGACAAGCTCATAAACCTTGTTATCACCCATATTTAAGGCATGAACGTTAGTGCTATCAGTATCAAAGATTTGATCGGTCATTCCATTCAATCTACCCCTAGTCACGTCAATAGTCGCAACACCAGTAACTTTTACCACCATGCCTGCATAAGTTAATGTCCCATTTTGGGCACCTGTTGCAAACTTATTGCCACCTGAACAAGAGACTTGAACATAAAATTCATTATCTACATCCCAATCGTAATTGTAATTTTTTACACCAGGAATATTTGATGCAATTCCAATCCCATTGCCTGGAGCTTCTACTTGTTTTGCAGACAAAATAACCCAGTTATGAGTTATCCCATGAGTTGTCCACCAACCAGGTTTATCTGAGTGTTCGTTCGGCTTGGTAACTTTCTTGGCAGTTAAAATTAACCTAACTGGTTTTACTGCTTGATTACTACCAGCTTGTGAAGTAGAAAATTCTTTCGTGACTGTTTTCGTTCCACCGACAGCGATATTGGCATTATCTCCTCCAGTTGGATCGCCAAATATTTCCCAAGAAAAAGCACCACCTCTGCCGTATCCAGTTACCTGGTTAGTGCCTTCTCCTCCATTGCCTGTCCCTCCCCAAAAACGAACCCATTCAGCAGAGGTTATCCTGGTTGTCTCTCGTGTAGCACCATCTTGTTCGGTTACATAATCTTTTATAGTTACTTCTGTAGGTTTACCTTTAACAGTTGTAATCGTCCTGTCAGCAGAGCCTGCTCCCTCACTAAAGAACTCTTTGTTTTCCTTTACCTCAGCTAATGTGAGTTTTTTCCCGACAAATTCAATCTTCCTAATACTATTATCTCCAGTACTTAAAGAATGATATTTAGATCCACTAGCGAGTCTATAAACAACATCATCTTTACCTTTGTCTTTTAATCCCGCACCTGTAATAGGACGAATTTGATATTCGTACCGATGGTCTTCTGTGTGTCGTGTCCTCACCCAATTGTATTGATCCACAGGACGAGCACCTGTCACAGCAAAGGTGCCGTCCCAACCAGCTGATTTAAGTGTTTTCCATCCTTCTGTTTCTGAAGACCAATTAGCTTCTGCATCTCTGTACTTAAGGCAAAAGAAAGAAGATCTAGAGATATCACTGGAGATTGTGCCACTCGTCACTGAAATAGCTCTATTTTCTAATTCATGTAATTTTTCAGGAGTTAATAATGTTTGAAAATTACATAATCCATTTAACGATTGGAATACTTTGGAACGAATACCAATTTCTGTAGACCTACACTTTCTTGTGTTCTTTAGAATAGCTTTACTGTGTCTAAGTAAAGGAAAAAAGTTACCTCCTGGTGCGTTCTTTATAATAGGGTCATTTGTATCATTAATCCAACCATCTCCATACTTACCAGATCCTCCTAAAGCAGGGTAAACATCACTTTCGGGATAAAGAACCCCCAAAGAAACAATACCTAATCTTGCATCGTTACCTTCATTATTATCAATACATTTTAAAGTAACGACCTGTTGTTTGTTATTAGTATCAGTCCATATTTCTTTCTCAGAGTCAAGACTTCTATGTATCACTTGCCATGTACATTTGCCTATTTGAAATAGTTCTCCTAGCTGTAAAGCATCATCAGCTGCAGCTCTTTGTGCATTAATTTCGCTATTTATATCATCTATTTTTACACCTGAATTCGACCCATCGTAGACTTCTTTGTCTAATTTCTGACTTGAAGGCATTATAAAAAACTCACATTTATCTCCGATCTTTACGTCTTCAATGATTTTCACTACTTCATCATTAGAAGCAGTAATTCTTGATCCTGAAGCAGGGTCAAAATTTAATATCCCCATTCTTCGGCTGTAATTCCTTCCTGTTCCTTGTGTGTAATATTCGTGGTCATGATCAACACCTCGTGGGTCTCTATAACCAGGGCCTCTATTGTCATCCCCTACGTCATCATCTTTAGTAAACCAACCTGCAATCTTTATCCTTTCCCAAGCTAATTCGTCACTATGTTCTGGTTGTTTATCCCCTGCACCCGCTCCAGGGTCAATCATGGGGATTATTCGCCAATTAACTCTGTACCCGGAACCATTAGCTATTGGCGCATAACAACCAAATTGTGTGTTATTACTTGGGTTATAAACAGCACTGAATCCTGTGTCGTTGTCTACATCAGTAGGACAATTCAATATGTCATCTCTCGTACTTTGATCTCCTGTAGCTAATCCACCCCTGGTTCCATATTGCAAGTCATCTTTTAACAATCTGGAACCTGCTGCTATAAGGTCTCCGTTGTATCTACTAAAAGCACGCCAATAAAAAGCAAATGTATCTTTATAAATACTGTCTAGTGGGTTATTACCTATAAAAACCCCTGATAAAGCCGGAGGGTCAATTCCATAATTCTTAGTTCCTTGTTCTCCTACAACAAAAGCCATCTTTACAGCTTGTTGTGTACCTTGAGAAAACATTCTTGACCAAACAAGTCGAGGACTTACAAGTAAACCTCCTGTTTCATGTTTTCCATCACTTGTATAAGTAGCTTTCCCGAAAATAATGGGGATAGGATCGTTGTAAGTTGCTAATTCTGCTTGTGAGTCAAAACCAAAAGTAGGGTTATATCTTCCAGCATTATTAATATCACCTAAATCTCTTCTCTCTTGCCCTTTAGGCTCTCTTGGCTTAGGTGTTAATAAATAAGTGATTACTGAAAGTGTTACACCTACAGCAAGACTTATTAAAAACTGAGCCATCACTCCCTCTGCCCCAGTAGCTCTTATATCAGGGACATGTTCATAACCAGCAGGTCTTACTCTGCTTTTCTTTAATGCTTCAGCAACTAAATATCGATATTCTTCTTCAGTCGCACCAATCGTTTCTATAAGTTGCTTTTCGAACGGAAGCAGTGGAGCGTTGTAAACCTGCGCGTTGTAGACCACTGGACTCGCTCCATTACCGGTTCTATGTAAAGAACCCCTTGGCTCCATATCACCGCGAACGCCCATGAATTTTGCGGTATAAGTAAGAGGTCTCCATCAGTGTACCTAGGGTTATGTATCCTGACGAAACTTCCGTACAGTTCTCTCAAAATAGTACTTCTGCTTCCGTCATACCAAGCATGGTTGAACGGTGGTGCATGGATTCCGAGCCTATCGAAGGCGGTGTAGCAGAGATGTATGCAATCTATGGAGCCGTCGCTCCCGTCCGCTCCAAGTCGGTACTTAAGACCGATAAGGTCACTGCAGTCGGACACCAGAAGTCGTCGGTAGGTTCCCTACAAGTGCTTGGTTAATTCTCCTTTGGGGAACATCGCCTCCCACTGCATCTAAAACTGAATTCAAAGTCAGACTAATCGTTGCATTATCCCAACTGCCAGCAGCTACCTGACCGTAGTAACGACTAAGTGTTGTGAAAGAAGTTTTATCGTCTGGATTAACAATTAACACTCGAACATATGCGATCCAACCAGCAGCCAGCGCGTCTTGGCTAAAACTTCTGGTTAAAACGCCTACGTTACTCGTGCTATTAGGAAGTAATAAAGAAGCCTCTGTTCCATCACCCGTTTTATTAACCGTTACGCCTGAAAATCCAAAAGGGACAAAATCATAAGGTTCAGATTCATTAGTGATTGTTTCACCAATGAAGAAATTTTGAAAGCGGAAAAGTGTTGTATCTCCGCTAGTGAATTTAACGAAATTACCAACTGCTAATTCAGCCATTAGACCCCAACTCTCCTTCTAGTAGATGGACTGGTTTGTAGTCTTCTTAGTGTTGCTTGCTCTCCACGCTTTGCACCTTCAGCAGCAGCTTGTTGTACTCCTGCCTGGAAGTCAGAGTAAGTGACATAAGAAACATCATTGATGACATGAGAGTTGAAGGTGACATCGATTACTCCACTCGAAGCGCCTCCGATTCCGCCTTCCCCAACGTCGCCCCCGCCACCAGCAAGAACATCATCACCTCTTGCACCTCCAGCGTAGCGAGCCATTGCATCGTTCATCTTCGATTCAGGGATGATGTATTCAGCTTCGCCTCCTTCTCCTACAAGTGAAAATTCAGGGCTGTCTATATAACCCCCACTCGCACGCTTTACAGCAGCCCTTGAACCTCCTTGGTGCATGTTGGCGTTATTCCCTGTATTTCCCCAGGAGCTTGTGAGTGCTCCGACTCCAGCATTAATCGCTGCATTTAAGAAGGCGCGGCCCACTGTCTGAGTAATGCTTCTTAGAACTTCACCAAGACTTTGGGCTCCTGTGATTGCTGACTCAATAGCGGTAACAATACCCTGTTTAATTGTTTGTCCTATCTGTTGATATAGCTTGCGCTGCTCTTCTAACTGGTTTAATTGTGTGGCTAATTGTCTATACTTTGCCTCGTCAAAACTGTTATCTTTTCCTTTAAGTTCTCTTATCTTTGATTCTATCTTTAGTTGTTTATCAGAAAGGAGTAATGTTTCTTTTGCGTACTTTATCTTCAACTCCATTGAACGTATATCTGCATTAAATCCTGTATCAGAACCCCCAAAAGTACCTTGTAAATCATTAAATAAGCCTTCTTCACGTGCTCTACCTATTGTAAGTTCTTGGGCCCTCGAGTCACTAACAACACGCTGCATATAAGTGCCTCCCCCTCGCCGATGACGTCTACGAGCTCCACGGTTTCTCTCTTCTTCGTATATAGCATCAAATCTACTCCTACTCGATCCAGATAAAGCTCCTTGTAGATTGTTAAATCTGGACTCGTCGTTTACACCTCCTAAAACAACATTTATAGCCTTAAGAAGTGCAGCCATTGGGCCTGCAACAAAAGCTCCCATTCGAGTTGTTAATGTTCCCCACTCTCTACTTAAAATGTCTGATTGTTTACCTAGTTCCTGCATTGCAGCTAAACCGTCTTTACCTAGAACACCTATATATTCTTCAGTAAGTAACTTAGATAACTTCTCAGTTTCACCCAGTTGTTTTAGTACAGCTGCTCTCTTTTCTGCTTCTTTTGAACTAAATAGAGATGCCTGTACAGCTGTGTTGTAAGCACTGTCTAGAGACGTTAAACTTTCGGCGAATTTTCTAGTACTTGCTACGGCACTAACAAGAGAACTTACGAGGGCTGTAGCGACTAAACCTCCAGCAAATGCTCCACCTTGACCTCCTAAAAATCCTCCAGCACCACCACCTAAAGCACCTGCACCTGCAACTAATGGACTCTGCCCAAATAAGAGTGGGAAGGCACCACTAATCATTGCGCCTTGACCAGCAGCACCTAACTGGAAACGACCTGGGTTTTGTTGCTGCATCCTGGAAAGCCAACCCTGTCTTCCTGGTCGAACTCTTCCGCCAACAACATTTAAAGGAGAACTTGGAGCGCCAACGGCTCCTCGTTTTTCTACCCAGCGATAATGCTGTTCGGCTGCTTTTGCAGAAGCTTGAGAAGCTGCAAGTACTTCTTTTCCTCTTTCAGCGGATCTCGCATAGGCCCTTGCTGTTCTCTCATTTGCACGCGCTGTAAATTCAGCAGATCTTTGTTCTTGAATTAGCTGACTACTAGGTAGCGCTAATTGTGGCCCTGCTCTTCTTGATATCCGCCCTGCGCGGTCCCCTAGTCTGCGAAGAGCTAAACCCTGGTTTTGTTGCTTTCTTATCTCTGCTGTTTTTAGTTTTTCTAATCTGAGACTGTGTTGTGCATTTTTTATAAGTTTTTCTGCCTCATATCCTTTCTCCTTCACTAAAAGTAAATTTTTTTGCTCAAGTGCATTAGCTCTTTCGCGAATAGTGTCCCTTATCTCTTTAGTCCTTCGGTTTTTGCCCTTTTGTTCCAGCCTATCTGTTGCGTGCCATAGCCTCTGTCTCTGTCTATCGATAGTGATCCTCTGTGATTCAAGTTGCAGGAGTGTTTTTGCCTGCTTAGCTTGATCTTTTATTTCTTTACTTTGGAGTTTTAATGCGCTTGTTTGTTGTTTAGTGGGGGCTAAATTTATAGTTCCCGCGTCTTTAACAACTTTATCTAATTTCGATAACTCAGCTTTAAATTGCTGAGTATTCAATTTTATATTTACCTGATACTCGGCAGCCACTACAAATCCCCAAGATATAGAAGCACTTTAGCGTAGGCGACGGTTTTGGGCTCCCCTCTTCGCATCCTCATATGCTTTTTCCTCACGCTCATTCTTAAGCTCAAAATATGCGTTCCAGGAGAGGAGTTCCTCCGTAGACATGCGATTTTTAAGTTCTAAAAGGGTTATTCCTAGGGTTTCGGCAATAAAAAACTGTAAATAGAGGAAGTTATTCTTCGATAACTCCGCTTTTAGTGGCATCTGTGGTTACCCCGTCAGAGAAACCTTGCATTTTGCCCATTAGATCTAGTAGTACAGTCATCGGTAGCTCGCGCCTGAGTGCTACACGATCACCTTCCACAAAGAGCTTTTTGCCTGAAACATCTTCTGCTTTTTGGATGATTATTTGAAGAGCGAACTCTAGGCTGCCTTCGTCTTCGTACTTATTTAGAGATTTGAGTGTGTTGTTTATTTGGTCTCTATCAGCGATTGTTAGGGGTTTCCAGTAGATCTTTAAGATAGTTACCCCTTCCTTTTGGATCGTGTAGCTGCTTCTTTCTTCAACGTTGAAAGCTTTTTTCAGCTTGTCGATAGCGCGATCTGCTGGCATCGTTTATGTAGTGTATTTTTGTAGTATAGACTATACCTTTGTTATAAAGCCAAGTTTCTTGAAGCCCTTATCCATATCTTTCATTAGAAATTCTCCGCGTCCATGATTTAAATAAAAGTAGAACCAATTTGGTGTAGGTGGTCTTGGGGTTATTTGTGCATAACTAGCGTGAGTTTCATACGTAACAGGTTTACCTTCAAAATTAGGTCTAGTCGCTCCAGGGGCATTAACGACGAAGGCCGCGTAGTCCATCATGTTTCCGATATATAGAGCTTTCCCTAATTTGGTAGGTATTGGGGGTTCTTTTACTGGAGCACCTCTCGGAGATCTAGGTGGAATTTGATCTTGCATGATAGGGGATATCGTTGTTCCTCCACCAGCTATAGCTCTTTTTAGTTCTGCTGGAACAGGTGTATTACTTATTGTCCACGCTCGATTAAAAGAACCTGTCCACCAAGGACTTACATATTGAAGACCGTAGTGAACTTCGACGGCTGCGTAACTTACAGCTTCTTCAACTAGTTCCCCGAAGTCATCAGCTAAATGTTTTAGGTCTCTAGGCATTGGCAGTGAAGTCGCAACTAACGACACTTAAATGATGACTGTCGGTGGCGTTACGGACAGAAGTTGGTCCTGTTACAGCTGAAACTCGCGGGCTTACTGAATATGTGTCGCTGTACCCAGAATCATTCACGGATATAAGACCGTCAATAACTGATTCGGCTATGGCGTTGGCAACAGCACTTCCTTTATTTGCTGGAGTCATAATTCCACAGCGAATAGAACCGCTATAAAAATCTTGGGCTCCGCCTTGAGGTTGGAGCGTTGATTGCTCAAAATCCAGACTCACCATCACGTATTTTTTGGTTTTACCTGGAGTTGTGAACGGCATGTTGTCAAAAACAACCGTTACTGTTGCGTCAGCGTTATTAACTGCTGTTTTTATTGCAGTTTCAAATGCAGCGCGGGCCTTAACTAACGTCATTAGAAAACTACCGTTATACGAAAAAGATACTCTTGACCACCTCTATATGTCCTGATGTCTTGGATCTTCGCAAAACGAGTCGATCCAGAGAAGGTCAAGGTAACTTCGTCTTGTAGTAGAGGTTGGCTGTTCCCTATTAGATCTGGAGTTACGTAAAGACGTGCTGTGTTTTCCTGGAAGCCTGAATCTTCGTTGGATTGGATGAATTCAACAGGAACTTTGATGTTGTAAGCAGTATCAGTTGTGGTTACTGCCCCTGTTGCTGTGTTGTAACTCGGTGATGTTTTGCGTGTGTAAGTGATGCTTGTATTCAGAGC
>VTLG01001826.1_pt1 | contig 26113 bp, 43 predicted proteins | sample 4694571 | NCBI WGS metagenome assembly VTLG01 (sample SAMN12604809, study PRJNA352737) | marine metagenome | biome: ENVO:00000447; feature: ENVO:00000209|ENVO:00000569|ENVO:01000036; material: ENVO:00002151; isolation source: viral sequences binned using virsorter ...
GTTACTAAACATTTACTATTTAAGATTTTTAGACCCCCTACCATTATTTTTTTTTATTATATTAACCTCATTCTTTAAGTGTTCTATTGCTTTCTCTATACATTCTTCAGGTGATTCGTGTTTTCTATCACTTCTTAAAATGTAACTCAATGCAGTTGCACAATTATAATTTAATTTGTAGTCCTCAATAATGTCAAAGGCTTTGTAACCATAAACCATTCCTTTATAATAGTGTGGTGTTTTGTCAATAGGCATATTCCTATCATATTCAAACCAATGCTTACTTTTTTCGCTCATAATTTTTTATTCCTTTTCTATACTCTATGCCTTCGTAACTAGATTTTTTTGCGTGACATTTGTTGCATAACGACTGTAAGTTTTTAGTATTTAATGCGACAGCCATTCCACCAATACTTATTGGAGTTATATGGTCCACCATTTGAGCCGCAGTAGTTTTACCTTTACGTTTGCACATCTCACACAATGGATTGTCTTTTATATAAAACTTTCTAGTCATTCGCCATGCTTTAGAATGATAGAATGCTGAGTTGTCATGTTGCCTAGTATGTTTTGGCATTGTTTTAATCCAGCTCCTTTTTCTAGCTTTAGGTAATGTTGGCATAATATTTAGCTTCTTTAATTATTAATTCACTTTCTTTAAGCTTCTTTCCAAGTATTTTAAAAAACAAAACCATTTCATCTTTATATTCATTATTGCTTATTACATAGCCTAATGTTGAAAGCATATAGATTGTTTTTATATATTCTTGTTCATTTTCCCATTTATACTCTTTACTTATTTCTTTTAATATATTTATTGTTTGCTCTAAGCATTCAGCGGTGCAATAAGTTATTTCATATTCTTTAGACATTTAGTTCTGTTATTATATAATAGTATTCTAGATCAACTTCTTTTATATATGCTAAGTTACTAAAATAATCTAAAAGTTTATGCCTATCTTTTGCTGACTCCCATAATGTATGGCAACCAGTTCTTTCACCTATTGATAAACAATGTAATGTTATATTCTTTCTATCAGTTACTAAATCACCTCTTCTTGATCTTGGTATTATGTGAGAAAAACTAAGTGGAACAGCGTTGCCATGCTTACCGCATCCAGAACAAGTGTTGCGTTCTAATAATATCTGATGATATATTTTATTTAGTTGCCTTTTTATTTTATCTTGTTTTTTGCTCACCTTAAATATTTATCTAATTCATTTTTACACTCTTCAAATCCTTTACATATTACAGCCTTATAGCCTCTTTCATTTAATGCTTTTATCCATTCCTTTTGTGATTTAGTAGCTCTTCCAGTTTTAGTTTTAATCTCTATAAATAAACCATGATATAATCTATTTGGCTCAGTAATCTGGAGGTCTGGGAAACCAGCCCAGTAACCAGTTTTCTTTGCTTTTCTAGCTTGACTTATAGATGTTCTTATTCCACCTAAACTCGCACAATATCTAACCTTTGGATATTGCATTCTTATATAATTTACTACATGAGTTTGTAAATCAGTTTCATTCATAAGTTGGAAGCGTTATGTCTAATGTTGTTGAACTCCAATAACTAATGTTATTCATTAAATCATTAAACTCTTTTTTTGTTAGTGTTGATGTGCCTTTTAAATATACCTCAGTAAAGCCCTCTTCATTTTGTCTTTCTCTACGCAAAAACTTATAAGAGATAAGCTCCTTTGTTTCCTCTTTTGTGTAACCAGTTTCTTTGCTAATAATATCAATCCATTTCCAGAACAAACTATTTTGATCTTTAGTTCTATTATTATTTCTTTCAATTATTTTTATTACAACCTCTTTGCCTTCATATTGTTGTAACTGGTCATTAAATAACTCTTTGTTATTTAACTTCAAGATTCCCTTCTTTACTCTTCCAAAGTGTTTCATGTGTTGCTATTGTTATTGCCGCTATCACTCCCAAAATCATTATTGGTGTAATTAACAGCGTTATTATTATTTTTAGTATTGTTTTCATTTATATTAATCTTATTACAACAATTTTTTTGCAGTTTCTTTCATATAGCTCTTTATGCTGCTCTGTTAATTTAGTTGACCAAATATCTTTTATTTCAACACCAGTTTTTTTGTGCCATTCTTTTATTTGATTTTTAGTACCTATTAATCTAATATCTTGACCAACACTTTTGTAATCAGCAATGTAACCTCCATTTGTGCCTTTGTCGTAACTCCAAACGCTTGTAGGTAACAAAGAAGGCTTTAGCCACCAATCCTCAACAATCAATTTGTCATTTTGATCACTCATTTTCTTTTATTTCTTCAAATTCACCAGTTTCTATGTTAATATTCACTTTCCCATACTTTTCTTCCAATTCTTTTTGTAATTCATCAAACATTGATTCTATTTCATTTACTTGATGTAATATTTTGTGTTTTTGATTTTCAAGCCTACCAAGTTCAATATGTACTTGATTTAGTTTTGAAACGTTTTCTTGTAAAGATTTTAATTCTTTTTCATTTAGTTTATTTGACATTTTTATTTATTTATTAGTAATTAAATTTTTAATTGCATTATCCACACCAGCAATTCCAGTATGGATTTCTTTTCTATAATCCAGACGTTTATCTTTATGGTGGTCTGCAACACCTTCATTATTCCAAATAATATTTCTCCATAATTTTATCCACTTATAATATGTTTTAGCATTAATACTAAAATCCTCAGTATTTCTCACTCCATTCCAAAAGCTCATTTCAATATCTCTCCATGACATACTTGCAAAAGATTTTTTTAAATCTGATGCTAAACTCTGAGCCATAAGAACTTTTGTTTTTGCATCTATATTATGCTGACCTAAATCTAAATAAGTTTTAGATAATAATTCAACACACATTTTAGTCAATTCAGCTTCACTTATTTTTTTTATCATTTTCTTGTATTTGTTTTAAAATTTCCATTGCCTCATTATGTGTTTGCAAATGCTTATCTACTTTGCTAATTCCAACACTTTGTAAAGCCCATTTAGATTCGTTTTTCGCCCATGTTTTTAATCTTCTGGATGTTGACCATGTTTTCATTGTATCTTTTTTTAAAACTCCTTTTTTTGTAGGCTCAGACCAGTATTCAAAAAAATCATTAAGCATTTCTTTTGAGTAATTTTCAAAAGCCATAACCTCATTTAAAAATTGATTTTTACTGTTATCTTTATTAGATTGATTATTTATTATATTATTACTTACTTGTGTTTGATTTTCCGCAGTCGGAAAAACCGCAGTCGGATTATCGCACTTCGGAGATTCAAATACTATATAGTTAACACCAATAAACATACCATCTTTTCTAACTTGTTCTCTTTCAACATATCCATTTTTTATTAGTTCATTCATTGTTGTTCTTATTGCCGCTTTGCCTTCTTTTAGTATAGCATCTAAGCCATTAATTGATAATTTCCATGAATCACTAAAGCTAAGTAACATAGCCAATAAGCCTTTTGCTTTTAATGATAACCTTCTATCTTTAAAAATACGATTACAAATAGTAGTGTAATCTTTGCTTTTTATTACTCTAACTATGTCCATGTAATAAATTTTTAAATATTGCCTCCATAACATTTACAGTAATTGTATTGCCACATTGTTTATATCTTTGTGTATCACTAACACCTTCTGTATGATTATCAGGAAAACCCTGTAATCTTTCACATTCTATCGGAGTTAATCTTCTAATTTTATTTTGTTTTTGAATAGCTTGAGCATTTCCAGTATCTAAACAATATGATGTCCCATCTGATTTACTTAAATGCCCAGTACCACCGTGTTTTGGATTTCCTGATCTAGGATATAATGAATGGCTTATAACATAATTATCAGTATCAGCTCTGCCCATTTTATGAACTCTTGCATTAATACATTTCGCTATATCAGTATTAAAAGTCATTTTTCCAGAATTCCAATTTCCATTTGAAGGAGTAGTAATATTTTTAATCATTTTTTTACTTAAATAATATTTATCATTAACATTATTTTGTAGTAAATCTTTTAATTTTATTACTAATGGTATTTCTTTTGGAAATCTAAAATTATTATCTTTATCATCTCTTATTCCTAAAATAAAAATTCGTTCTCTGTTTTGAGGAATACCATAATCTTTTGTATTTAATACTTTAAAATGTATATGATAACCTAAATTATCAAAAGGCATTAAAGTCATTTGTGAGTTTACAGTTGATGCTAAACAATCTATAATGGTTTGAAATGTTTTTCCAGAATCATGTGAAAGTAAGCCTTTAACATTTTCAGCTATAAAATATCTTGGCTTATGTTGTTTTAAATATCTTAATGCGTCATAAAATAATGTGCCTCTTGTATCTTCAAAACCTCCTCTTTTTCCAGCCATAGAAAATGATTGGCATGGAAATCCAAAAACTAAAAGATCAACATAAGATAAATCTTTCATTTTTAAAGTTGTAATATCTTCATACATTTTTTTGCAGTCAAAGTTTTTTAAATATGTTTGTCTTGCATATTTATCAATATCACATGCAAATTCAATATCATGTTTTATTCCAAGATTTAACAATGCTTGTTCTGGACTACCTATGCCACTAAAAAATGTTCCAACTTTCATCCCCAAATTATTTGTTGTTGTTCATAATATTTTGGAACAGCATATTCATATTTTGCTATTGTTGTTGTATTGCCAAATCTATTTTCTTTTTTTATTAGATTAGTTCTAATGTTGTAACCTTCATTTTTTAATCTAAATATAATATCAGAAAGCCTAGTAGCTCCATACTCTTTTATTGCCTCCCAGCTTGTAATGTTACCATAAGTTTTTAAATGCCACATAATGGCATCTCTTTGTGTTTTTACTTGATCTTTAGTTATTTTAATTGTTTTCATTAGTTATCATATTTATTTCATTTAACAAACGTTTTAACTCCATTCTTTTCTCATAAAAACCACCTCCATAAATATTAAATCTTCTCATTTCAATCATAAAGCGATCAAATTGCTTTTTTACATCTTGATATGTTTCAAGCTCAAATTCAAATTTTTTTACATGATGAATACTTGAGGCATGATTAATGTCTTTTATATATTTTTTCATGCCATTGTGTTTTATTTCCATAAAATTATACAAATAATATAAAAACATTCTTTTAGCTTTAATTGTTGAAGAATATCTATTATTGTTACTTGTAACAAATATTTGATTAGCATTATACAGCTCACAACTAACTTTTAATGCATAATTTATTATTTTTTCTCTTGTTTTTATCATGGCTGATGTTTTAATTCATCCTCAGAATAAGTATTAGTTAAGCCTATTGTTTGAACAATACATCTTGCCTTAGCTCTTTTTTCAGCAATCTCAACTTTAAAATGTTGAATACAATTTTTATCATTAGCACTTCCAAATGTTTCAATTTGCTTTAGCCAGTCATTATCTTGATTTTGTAAATAACTTGTAGCTTTTATTACTACATTATCTAATTCACATTTAAGGACATCAAATTCTATTTTAATATTCTGGTCAAATTGTATTTTTTCAATCCCAGACCTAGTTATTATTACAAAACCTCTGCGGTCTTGGTAAATGTCATCTTTAGTTAAATTGTAATCTTTATAGATTTTAGCTAGTTCTTTCTTTGTCATGTTAGTTTATATAAGTTAAAAAAAATGGCTGTTTAATTCTACCCTGAGCATAATCCAATGTTATATTATATTTTTTTTCATATAACCTACATAATTCTTTATATTTTTCATAATATAAATAAGGATCAAGAGTATTAAATAATTTTTTTATAAAAAACTTTATACCTTTTCCACTTGGGCTGTCAATTACAAATATTGATTCTTTTTTTATTTGTTCTTTAAATATTTTAATTTCTGATTTTGTATTGTCTATAAAATCTACGTCAAATGGTTTTATAGGATTTTCTTGTAAAATACCATCATTCAAATTATATTTAAACTTATTAAATAATACAACTGGTAAACGTTTTTTGTAAAAATTATAATCATAACTTTTATATTCAAATTTTCTTAAATTATTTATTTGAATTTTTAAATTATCAGATTTCATAATTTTAATTAAATCATTAAAATCTATATATTTTTCAGGATAATTATTAATGCCTTTTTTAAGCATAATACCATCAGGATAATAACTAATTAATTTTTGCATTTTTATTTATTTGTTTTAAAATAATATCTTTTTGTTTTTTAATAAATTTTATTTTTTTTGGGCATGAACATTTGATTTCCATGTTCATAATGTAATCTAAATCTCTAAATAATTTTTCCATTATAGTTTATCCATTATTGCTCCCAGCATTAGTAAACCTATTGAGCCTATTGCAACAGTTATAAATGCAATGACGTTTCCTAATATTTCTTGAGCTGTTAATTTATCTTTTATAGTATAGTTTTCAATATCTTGCATTTTAAAAAATCTATCTAACTCAACTGTATTTAATAAATACTCTTTACTGTTTTGTTTATGTTTTACTATGTGCTGTTTCATAATTATTTTTTTAAATCTTTTAAATAAGTTATTGAGCCATCTTCATTTATTATATAAGCGTTTTCTAAATTCATCTTGTTTTTGTTTTTTTAAGTTTATTATTTTTCTAAGGTATCTTTATATTTTCGCATAAGTTTATGCCAATTTTTGTTTTCAGATAATCTCATACTTTTATTTTCATCATCAAAGTAATTTCTTATCATTATATTAAAAGCACCTAAATTTTCTATTTTAGCTAAAAATTTATATAATTCTAATTTTTCTTTATTCATTGTTTTTGTTTTTTTAAGTTATTAATTATAATACAAAGTTACAATACTTTTTAACAAAAACAAGTAAAAATGTAAAAAACTTTACATTTATTTTGATTTACTAGATATAGATATATAAAAAAAGACCCTCAAATGAGAGCCTTTTTCTAACAAGATATTATTAAAAACAATATTTTTAACTTAAAAAAACAGCCAAATATATAAAAAATTATATTATAATTTTAAAAACTGTTTGTTTTTTATGTGTTTTATCTAGGCTTTTAGCATTATAAGCTGATAACTCTTTATTTATTGCATAGCCTTTAAAACCTTTTGTATGCTGCAAATCTATTCTTATATCATGTCTTTCATTATCTTTCATGATATATATGTTTTGAGCCGCTCTAGAGCTTAATAATAAAGCATTTTCACTATATGCATTAGCTCCAACAAGTGAACTTGATCTAGCAAACATATCAGTTATCTTTGTTTCGTGTAAATGACCACATATCATAAAATCAAGTATTATACCATTTCTAGCATATTTACTTATAACTTTAGCTATTTTATCATTTTGCATATTTCCAAGTTGATGTCCATGTATTAGCAAAACATTATGCCCATTAACCTCAACAACCAGTTCTAAACCTCCAGATGTAATAAAATTAATATCTGGCAATAACATTCTAAGTATTTCAAAAATGGTAAAATCATAATTATCAGTTGCAACCATATCAACCCAGCCTAATTCATAAGCTCTAGATTCATTTCCAGAAACACATCCAACACTAACATTAGCAATGCTATTTAAATCTAAAATAAAATGCTTTAATAGGTGAACACCTAAAAATGTAGCCTTTGCTCTATTAGTTGACATAGCTAATTTTTCATCAAGCCTTCTATCTGAATTAAGTAAATCACCAGTTATTGCTATAAATATTTCATTAACACTATAAAAACTAGCATATTCTTTAATATGATGTGCAAACTTTTGTAATCTTTTAGATGCAACCTCAAAATCATATTTATTATGCTTTAAATCAACAAGCTCATTAAAATGTGTATCGGCTATTTGAACTATAATAGCTTGTTTGCCTTTAGATTCATGCTGTTTTATAGTTGTTTTAAGGCTCTCTGTTTTAAGAATATCAACTAAAGCTTTATTATATTCAACTAAAGCATTTTCAAGCCTTACATGCTCTCTAAATGATTTATTCTTTATTCTGTTAAGGTCGGCTTGTTTTTGGCTTCTTTTAGCTAGTTTAAGATTTTCTTCAATAACTTCTTTGTCAGCAATCTCATATTGTATTATATCTTTTATTCTATGCCTTAGAGTTGTTTTCTTTACGTTTAAATTATATTTTTCTATTAAATGTTGTGCTATTGATTGATAGCCATTGCCATTCCAAAAATGTTCTAATATTTCATCAAGATATTCTAAATACTTTGATTCCATTTAATAAGTCCAAATTACACCCTGAGTTTTATCTTCATCTAAGTCAACATGAATAAAATTGTGACCAATTCCAAATCTTGAAAAACCAGCATTCATTAAAGCAGCTAATATAACAGCTCTTTCTCTACTGTTTTTAACTAATATATCTGCGGCTAACCCTTTTATATGTGAACTATTAGGATTCTTTTTGCTTTCTGGATGGTTTACACATCTGTAACCGCTTGTAATAATAAAAGGAATATCTGAGCCATCTTCGTCTTTTGAATAAGCTCTTGCAGCATCTAATACTTTTACAAAAGTTCTATTTATTTTACTTTTACCGCAGCAATTACAAACAAACTCTCTAAGTTTAAAGTATTTCATGTAATAAATATATTTTACAGCCTTTAACTTCTTTATAAAATATTCTTTTATATTGCTTTGTTTTTTCCTCTTTTTTATATTTAGGATTTGTGCTGTTTAGTTTTCTTTTTTTAGCCATTATATTTTCCCATTACACCATTATGATGTCTTTGATTGCCATACTTTTTAGTTCTTTTATCTATTCGCTTTGGATATTCATAACGTTTTTTTAAACTTCTAGCTACGTTACCAAATTGCATTTCTAAACTGTTTATTTTATCTGGATTATATAATTTCATTTTTTTGATTTTTCAAAACTTCTGCCCCCAAAATATGCACCTATACAAGTCATCAAAACTACTTTTAATAATTCAACCCAAGATTCATCTACTCTAAATGTAATTACTCCAGAATCTATAAAAATTAATAATACAGTTGAAAAACATAAAAAAATTAAAACCATTGGCCTAATGTTTTTACTCAGCCAAGAATCACTTTGCATATCAACACGCCACCTTTCACTTACCTCAACTTGAATGGCTTTTTCGTAATCCAATAAAACTTCTTTTAACTTTTTCTTAGCCTCTAGTTTTTCTTCTTTTGTTGTTGTTAAATTATCAACTACACTTCCAACTTCAGAAACTAATTCTTTTGCTCCATTAGAAAATATTTTACTAAATATGCTCATGATTTTTTTCTTATATATTCTAAAATTATATCTATTTTATTTTTTATTTGTTCCATGTTAGAAGCATTTTTTTCGTGATGTTTTGAAAATGTATTTTTAACTTCTCTAATACTAAAAAAGAAAAAATTATATAAAGCATATAAAGCACCTAATAATAGAACTAAAGGCAAACCATAGCCTTCTATTAATTGCAAAATTTCGTTCATAATTTATTTTTTAAAGTTCCAATAATATATTTTATATATTGATATGCTTATCGCAAGAACTAAGGAAACAAAAGTTAGATATTCGTTACAATCTGTTATGCTAAATCCTATGGCTGTTCCATTTGCAGCTAAAATTTCTATTGTATCTTTTACCTCGTTTTTCATGTCGTCCATGGTAAAGGCAAAGTTTCCTCAATAGGATTCTCTTGCAGTTCAATATTTGCAGCTAATTGTTCATCCATTTCAGCTGGAGTTGGGTCAGTCATTTCATTTAACCAACCTTCAACATTTTCCTTAGTCAAATCATTATAAGGTATAAATGTTGCTGGGTCAACTGGTCCAACACTTAAAGCCCCATAAACATCAGCATAAAATCCAGTTTCTGTTTCAGGATTATAGTCATCTGTTTGAGCTGACCTTCTCCAATGAACTGTAACAACAACGTCATCCAGTCCTTCTTCATGGATTTTACTATCCATGCTACTTATTATCCAATTATATGTTATCATTTTTTTTTATTTTTTATTATTCAAAAGAGGCTAAAGTCCTAGTGACTGTCGTACCTCCTACATTTATTTTACATTTTATGCCTCCATCAGATGAATCCATGTATATAACAGATTTTCCAGCCGCAGGATCGCTTGGAGTTGAAATTGCATTTAACATTAAAACATCATCAAGTTCTAAAGTATCTTGCACTCTTTGTTTACCAGCAACATCTATTTTATAAGAACCAGTGTTTGTTGTTGTTCCAATTAAAACTGTTTTTTCTAAATTAATAGTTGTTTGGCTACCATCTAACCTAAAATAAACTTCTGTTCCACCACTACCATCATCTGATTTAAACACTATGTCCCCATCATCAGTAAGATTAGTTAAAACTAAATTACCAGTGTTGTTGTTTAAATATGTAGCAGTACCATCGTGTTGAATAGTAAAATCACTGCCAGTACCAAACCTTGCAGTTACACTATCATTAAACCTTATAGCTTTATTAGCTACTGTATATCCAACACTACCATCTAATGTAATATAAGGTGTTGTGCCTCCACTTCCATCATCACTTTCAAAAATAATGTCTTTGTCATCAACTGTATTTCTAATATATAAATCACCAGTAAAATTTCTAATATAACTATTAACACCATCATGATGTATTTTGAAATCGTCTCCAGTACCTGCAATAAAATTAGTATTGTCATTTATTTTTAAATCTTTATTTACTGTAAAATTATTAACGCCCCATGTTGTAATCATTGCACCATTAGTAGTGTCTCTCATATATAATACATCCTCTCCTGAATTATTATATAATAAAAAGTCAGTATCACCATTAGTAAATTTTACACCATAATTTGCATTTATTTGTGTGTTAAAATAAGATAAACCAGTTACTCTAAAAGTACCAGTTACATCTAATTCATATCCTGAATCTACTGTTGTTCCAAGTAGTAAATGTCCATTAGATAACAAACGCATATTTTCTACAAGTGAACTACCATTGTAGTTTTTAAAAGTCATGTTGTAACCAGTATGGAAAATTCCACAATCACCAGCACCAAATCTATATCCATAGCCATCAGAATTTACATCATAATTAGCATTGTAAACTCTTATCTCACCATCAACTTGTACTCTTGACCCAGCATCAGATGTTCTATTAATAAGTAGATTTCCACTTGACCATAATCTCATTCTTTCACTTCCAGCAGTATTAAAAGTAACATAGCCACTTGGTCCAGAAGATTGTATTAATAAATTAGTTCCATTTGTTGCTTCAATTCTCGCTACATTTCCTAAACTTTGTAATTCTAAATATGCAGCATCTTTGTCACTATGTATTTTTAATCTATTTTCTACATTGTTATTAGTTCCAATTTCTAAAGCTACACTAGGGCTAGACGTTCCAAGCCCAAGTTTACCATCAGATGTCAAACGCATTTTTTCAGCATTGTTAGTGTAAAAAGTTATATTTTTACTTAAAGCGTTAGTCAATCTTAAGTCACCATCACCCAAAAATCCAACAGTTCCAATTTCAGTATTTACATAATCAAGAAAGCTATTTCTTGCTATAACAGTATTAGAAGAACTTGTGCTGTCTTTTAAAATCATTGAAGGCGCACCATTGCTAATTGTCATATCATTAGTCGTGATTGCACCATTATCTGTAACCTCTTGCAATGTATCCGCTGTTCCAACTTGAGCATCTACATAACTTTTACTTGCTGCATCAGTTGCGGCTACTGGAGTTGCTGGAATTGTTACTTGACCAGTAAATACACCACCACCAGTTATTGATATTCCAGTATTAGTTGTAGCAAGTTTTATACTATTATCATATCTTATTTCAACGCTATCATTAGTATTACAAGTAATAAATTTTTCACCATTTGCTGCTGTTATATATATGTCATCACTACCCTGAATGTATAAATCACCAGTACCTTCATCTTTAATATAACTATTATTGCTATCATGAAAAATTTGCAAATCATTTCCAGCACCAAAGTTTATTTTATCATTATCATTTACAACAATATCTGTTCCTCCAGTTGTATTTCCATTTGCTAAAACTTCAGCTAAAGTATCAGCCGAGCCAACTTGAGCATCAACATAGGCTTTTACACTTTCAGCTGTTGGAACATTATTTGCAGTAGCCCCACTCATTGTATCACTATCAAGCCATCCAGTAATCTCAACACCACCTTTTGCAATACCATCAGCATCAATAGTAAATCCACCAACTGTTCCTTTTGTTTTGTTTTGGTATTGTGCCGCTAAGTCATTTTGATTTACTAATATTATTGAGCCTTCTAATATATCCTCTGTAATTAATTTACTTGTTACTGATATACTTGTATCACTAGCTCCTTGATTGCTACTTACAGTAAATTGATTCACGTCTGAGCCATCAATATCAGCAATATTTAACACATCATTAGTTTTAAATACAGCTTCACCAATAGCATTAATGCTTATGCTAGTTACTGGCACTTGTTGTTGAACAACTACTTTTTCTATATATCCTTCAAAAGCGGCACTTGCCTGAAATATAACCTCAGTAGATCCAGCACAAGTTGAGAATATTTCATAAGTTCCAGATGAACTTAAAACAGTTGCATTTCCAGAGCTACCAGCTTTAACCGATAAAGCCCCAGCACTTAGTGTTAAACTAACAACAATTTTATATGTTAAAGCATTTGTTAAAGTATCTTGTTTTATATCACTTGTTGAGCCAGTTGGTGAAAAACTAGCTTTGTTACTTGCAATGCTCCAACCAGTTCCTTTTGTCCAACCAGTATCACTTGCAAATATTCCATTTACAGCAATATCATTTCCATAAGCACTTTTTAAAGCTGAGGTAGTTGTAATAAAACTATTTTGAGCAACCTTATTAATTAAGCTATTTGTTTGCGGAGTTTTTTGTCCTATTATATTTGTTTTATCTTGTAATATATCTGGACCAATTATTACATCATCAGTTTTTGTTAGTGTTTGAGAATCACGTATTATTTGATATGCCTGATAATCTATTTCATCTTTTAATAAATGGAATGATCCGCTTTTAAATATATAATAAGGAGTTGTTCCAGTTGCACTATAACCTTTTAATCTACCTATTGGATTAACATAGTTTGGTCTTGAGCCGCTACCATCATTTTGATTTTTATTTGTTTCACCAATTACAAGCCTCATTGATGGGCTTTCAATAACTTTTGTTTGACCATAAAGATATTCTGACAATAGCATTTCAGTAAAGCTATTAGTTCCACTTGTTGAGCCTAAGCCCCATGTTCCAATAACATTTGACTTTACAAATGAACTACCATTCCAAACTTTTAAACTACCCTCAGAACTAGCCAGTAATGTATCTCCCCAAATTAATTCACCAAAATCTACTATTTGAGAATCATTCGTTGTTGGTGATGGGCTAACAGAAACAAAGCTCCCATACAAAGCACCACTTGAGCTTGTGTTTACAATTAGTAATTTGCCTTCAAATGGATTTTGATTTAATGATGTTGTATAGGTTACTATATTATTATTTTGACTACCTATATTATTATAATAATTTGGATTGTATGATTGCTGAGTTGTTGTTCCAATTATGCTTAAATTTAATGGGCTTTGGTAAGCTGGATTTAATGTGTTAGTCCAATATATAGTTGATGCTGAAGGAGTATAAACTGGAGTATATGTAAATGGACCAGTAATTGCATATTTAAAAATAAAACTACCATTATTTGATCCCCAGTTATCTATGTCAGTAAATACATCCCATTCACCATTTAATGTTAAAGCCGAGCCATTAACATCTTTAAAATCTATTTGTTGGTGAAAACCAACTTTAGTTTGAGTTCCAACTATATTATCTAATTTAGCCTTCCAAATTGTTTTTTTGAAATTTAGATTTATACTTGAACTATCCTCCCAGTAATATTTTGGAGTATTTGAAGGATCATATCTTAAATAATATGTTGTTACACCATCAGTAATGTATAATCTAAAATATAACAACATTTGCAATACACCCTGATATTGAGTAACCATTGTTACATCTAATGGTATAATTAAAATCATTGTGCCATCAGTTGAGACATCACTAATTGTTGCCTGTTTTATAACATCAGTTTGCCCAGTTGTTAAATCAAATGGTAAGCCTCCATAATAGTTTTTGTTACCATAATCAATAAAATTAGCTTGTGTTCTTTTTAGTTGAGGCAAATAATTAAATTGTGTTCCAGTTAATTTTTGTATTCCTCCAGTAACCTCATCAATTAAAAGATTATATCTAGTCCAATATGAATCACCTAAGTTATCAGAAGAGCTATCAAAAGCTCCAGTTTTAGTATATGTTCTAGTATCAATATTATCTGGATTTGCATAAGTTCCAGACTCAGCTGTATTGTATTCTTGTATTTGAACTATATAATAAATGTGCTTCCAATATATTATTCTAGCCCCCCAATGTTTTAAAAGATTTTTAAGTACATCATAACAATTAACAACTGTAAAATTATCATTTGAATCTTTACTAAAAAACATTTGTGTATTGCACTTAGTTTGATAGAATGGATCAGTTGATTGTGTTATTGTAGGCATAACACTATTGAACCAGTTAATTCCAGTTGTAAACTTATAATCTTGAGTTGATCCTTCGGCTGTCGTAGATGCTCCAGATTTTAGTAATATTTCTTTTATCCAATATGTAAATCTACCATTACTAGAATACATATCACTATCAGTATAACTTCCAGCTGTTCCAGATTGAACAAAATCAATTTCTTTTAGTAATGATAAGCCATCAACCGCAGTTAAAGTTACTGGATAAGGATAATATAAATCTGGTGAAGCACTTAAATCCATAAGCACAAACCCAGACCACAATGGTGCTACTGAGCTGTAACCACTTGAGCTTTCTCTATATAAATGAATGTAAACATCTTGTTCATTAAATTGCTCTCTTATATTTTTTACAAAAGCATCCTCAGTTGTATTTGTTACCATAAATGGCAACTCTAATTTACTTGACAAAATAGAGCTAAATCTATCTTGTTCATCAGTTCCATAAGTTATAACTGGTCCACCAGCTCCTAATGTTATTTCACTAGCACTCCCATCATATCCTTCAACCCAGATTTCTAAGTAATAGTCCCAGCCATTATAACTCTTAAAGCTAGAATAAAATTGTTTTGCTAAAGCCATAAATTAAACTGATCTAAATCTGTTTATACTCCCTCTTTGATTTGCCAAAAATATGTCATTTCCACTTATACGCCCAAACACTTCCACTTGTTGCGTTCCTCCGCCATTTATCATTCCTTTTAATTTATCTAATGGAGCAACAACTTCTGGATTACTTGCAGTTGTTCCAGCTCCTTCACCTACTAAAGCCATAGTTGGACCAGTTACTAATCCTCCATTCGCTAATCCTAAAACACCAGCTTTAGCCGCTTCAAAAGCTGATTTATATTTAGTCGTATCAAAACCAAATAAAGATTTTATCACAAGAGAAACAGCTAATTGAATTAATAATTGTTTTATAGATTGTTTTATATTTTCAATAAAGCCTTTAAAAAAGTTATCACTACTATATGCAGCACTTGTCATGGCACTTGTCATAATATCACTAAACATATTCATTGCAGCATTTAATTCTTCTTGTTTAGATATTCCCATTGTTGAAACTTCTTCAATATTTTCATAAAATGTTCTCCATGCCCTACTTGTATCTAATATAACTGGTTTTAATGTTTCCATTTTTTTTGTTATGCCAGTTATTCTTTTTTCTGAATTTTGATCAAACTCTATTTCAATATTTCCAAAAGTTGAAAATGGTTTTTCAGTTTTGGGAGTTGTGACTTGTATATCACCAAAAGTTGAAAATGAACTATTACCTAACTTATCTGTTATATCTTTTAATTCTTTTACACTACCAGTTAGATTATCTACATTTTCTTTAGATTTTTTAAATCCTCCAAATCTTGTAATTACATATTTAGCTGCGGCAGCTATACTTCCTAAAATTACAGCTAAAGCTGTTGCACTTAAACCAGCAAACAAAGTTATAATAGAAGATATTGCTCCAGCCAACGTTCCTAAAATTGCAATGACTGGTCCAATAATTGCAATTATTTTTCCAAAAAATATTATAGCTTCTTTTTGATTATCAGTTAAGCCTCTCAAAGTATCAACAATGCCTTTTAATGATTTAATTAAATCTTTTGCTAATGGTATTAATAATACCCCAAATTGTTGTCCTAATTCTTTAATACTTTCTTGCAAACTTCTTGTACTATTTGCAACCCCATCACTTGTATTAATATAATCTCCTAAAGCATTAGAAGATTGAGCCATCACAAAATTATACCTAAGCTGAACTTTTTCAGCTTGGCTCATTTCTTTTATAGTTTTAGTAATACCTTGTTCTAAAGCAAATTGTTTTAAATTTGCCTCAGTCATTACAACTCCTAGTTTTTTTAGAGATTCTGTTTCACCAGTAAAAATACTTGCTAAAGCTGTTTGGGCAACATCAATTCTTATATTTTTAAATGATGCTAAATCACCAGCTAATCCAACTAATGATGTACTCATCCCAGCGGCTTGTTTTTGAGTTAAGCCCATTGACGTTCCCATATCACCAAACAATGCAGCCATTTCAAGAGCTGATCCTTCGGCAATACCAAAACTGTCTAATGTTGTTTTTGCAAAAGCTTGTACTTCTTTAGACGATTGACCAAAGCTGACATTTACTTTATTTAATGATTCCTCAAAATCAGATGCTAATTTAACAGCTCCAGCTCCAACCGCTAATATAGGCAATGTTAGATTAGTGCTTAGTTGATTTCCTAACCTTTTGGCATTTCTACTGAATCTATCTAATTTTTTGGTAGCATTTTTTACAGCTTTGTCAAAGCCTTGAAAATCAGCCCCAAACATTACAGTTAATTTACCTACTAATCCTAATGCCATTTTTTATTTACTTTTATGTTCAGATAATTTTTTAATATATTCAGCTTTCTCTTTCAACTTTTTATAATCTATCTCTTTTCCTTTCTTATCCCATTCAAACTCAATCAAATCAGTTGGCTTTAACTTTTTACCTTTTGCTATTTGTATATTTAATAACAATGTTGTTTGCCATCTTGTTCTTTCCCACCTACTTCTTTCTCTAATGTTTTCAAGCTCATAAAAGCCATCTAACTTATTCCAAAAATGTTTAGGTAGGTAGTCATAAAACTCATCAACTCCCATGCCTAAATATCCAAAAGCAATCTTTTCAAGTTTACGCCAAGATAGTTTTTCTTTTACTTCTTGGCTTTCTGCTTTTTTTCAGTATTGCCTCCCATTTGTTCTGCAAGTATTTCCATAGCTTTTCCAATAGAATCATAATCATTATCAATTAAATCAGCTAAATCATCAATACTAATTTCACACTTTTGTTTTGCAGCTCTATAACCATCCTCAACACCACAATAAATTAAGGTTAAAGCATCATCCAAAGTCATATCATTTCCAAGTTTATCTAAATCTTGTAATGTTGTATTTGTCTTTGTGCTGTATTTTCTTAAAGCATTAAACCCAAATTTAATTGGATATTTTTTATTATCTATTTCTATAAAAGTATAATTCATTTTTTTTTGTTTAGTTTAAAAGGGTCATAGCAAAGGCACTAAACAAAAATCAGTGCCTAAGCTAATTCCCTAAGTTTTACACCTCAGTTCTTGATAAAGGACCAGTTCCTTCAATACTGAATGAATATGTTGCAGTATCTTCAGTGCCACCAGTTAAAGACATTGATGTTATATATCCCTGACCAGTATAATAATTATCATCAGTTGTTTGATTATCTCCAAACATAAATGTTACTGGCTGCCTATTTAATAATACATTTGCATCTATTAAATCATCAGCTCCATCAGTAATGTCACCCCCACTTCCATTTGTCCAGGCATAAGCTCCATCTACATCTAAAGAGTAATCTCTTAATCCTTCTAATACTTCTTTAAATCCACCAGATTCTTTATTAGTAATTTCTCTAGGTGAATGATTTATATTTAATGTGCAATTTTGAGCAAATGCAATAAGATTAGTTTGCCCACTATTTCCACTATAAACTTTTAATTCTGTTCCATTTAAAATAGCCATTTCTTTTTATTTTTTATATTAATTAATTATTTTCTTCGGCAACTTTTTCTTTTGCCTTTTTTTCTTTTTTCTCTTTTAAGTAACCATTATCTTTTAAAAAAGCAATAGTTTCTTCATTCTTTATTTCAATTTCAGTTCCAGCCATTATTACTTGACCAGCATACCTCCAATTTTTTTTCAATTTAATTTTCATATCTTTTATTTTAACTTGTTGGATTTATTTGTCTAATCTCAAAATCTAAAGCCTTTCTATAAATACCAGCATCACCGCTAGTATCGTCAAAAATATCATTGTAACTTTGAAATTGACTTGATTGTATTTGTTCGCCTCCATAAGTTCCTTCATTAATTCTATCCATTGCAACTCTAATCTTTTGAGCTAAATCAGACGCTTGAGAATATGTTTCACTATAACAACTTATCATAACACTATTTGTGTCTAAGGTACTTGCACCATCTTTAGTATCATTAGGCTGCACACCAGTAACATCATAAATGATAAAAGGAAATGTAGTTGTTTGCGGAGCTACATTAGGAAATATTCTTGTTCCTACTAAGTCAAAAACATCACCGCTACCTCCATTATATAAAATATTATATATTGATTTTCCTATTTGCATTTTATGAATAACCTAATGTTCCAAATTTAGCTAATTTTTTACTTTCTTTCAACATTACTTTTCTTGCATCTATTAACATGTTTGTCATCAATTTACTTTTTGTTTCAATATAAGCTGGTTTTATAAATGGTTTTGCTGGACCCCATTTATAAGTTGGGTTTTGAGCATCTCTTCCTAATTCAATCCATGCTCCATAAAAACCACTTTTTTCTCTATTTGCATAAGCACCTTTTACTCTCAAACCAACATAACCCCCTCCAATTCTTCTACTAGCTTTTGTTGTTATAAAACCTATACTTTCTTCTAATTGCCTAGAGCCAACTGTTCCTTTTATAAAAGGCATTCCAGATATTTTTTGCTTTATTTTATCTTGTAAAAGCTTTGAGTTTTCTCTGAATATTCTTGTTAAGTTTTTAGGATTGTTTAATTGTCTTGGAAATTGCGCCATAAAATTATCAAGTTCTTTCATACCAATAACATTAACACCAACACGATTCATTGTGCCAGTTGTTCCAGCTAATTTAGCCGCCCTACTTCTATGTCTATGTCCAAATGAAAAACCCATTAATCTTTATTTTCACAAATTATTTCTAAAAAAGCTGTCCTCCCATCTATTTGATTAATTATTTTTGGGAAATAATATTTACTATCATAAGTTAATCTTGATTGTAAAGATAAATTACTCATATCTAAATTCCTAATGTATATGTGTAACTTAGTCATTCCAGTTATTTTACTTGATTCATCCATTTTTTCTGTTCCTCCCTTCCATTCAATAGCAGCCCAAACTGTACGAAAAGATTCATAAGTTCTTTCAAGTTCACCATAAGAATTTCTTGAGACGCTTACATTTTCAATTACAACTCTTCTATCTAATTCGCCTATTGTCATCCTACTATTTGTACTTTATATGTATCTAACAACCATTTTACATTTTGAGGCAACTCAGTTGCTATTCTACCTACAACCACACTATTTCTGTTTTGATAGAAATTTCCGATAGTTAATAGGATAGCTTGTTTAATTATTTCAGGCACATCACTTGCAGCACTTCCATAGCCTACTGTATATCTACAAATAACAGCATCATTTCTTTTTGTAATAGCTGGAAAACTTTTGCCATCAGCTAGTTGAATTTGTGCAGGCTCATAACTTAACATTTTATCATATTCAGTATCAGCTAAGGTTTGTAAAGATTCATTAGAATCATAATACTTTACATACTGCACATCATTAACTTTACTTTTAAATAAAGTTTGTAATTCAGCAAAACTACTACAAGTTTGATCTATTACTGTATTTATAAAAAATCTATTTGTGTACTCTTCACTTAATTGTGTTGCAGCTTTTATTATAGATTCAATATAAGTGTCATCAGCACTAGTATCAACTTTTAAATGTGATTTGGCTTCAGTTAATGTTACTGGATAAAGACTTGCCGCTGTTGTAACTTGATATGTTTTCATTTTATTAGTTTATAAAAAAAGGAGTGATGGTAAGTTCCACCACCCCTTTTCTTGAATTAAGTATTAATACTAAGCCTCAACGTTGCTCTGGAAAGTACTTGCTTGTACAGCTCCAGCATCAACTAAAGATGTTAATACATATCTTGGCTCACCAGTTCCAGCACCAGAGTAAATATCATAAATCACATCTAATCCACCAAACTGAGCAATGTGAACTTTAGAGAAATCTCCAAATAAAGCCGCAGTTTTTGAAGCTGTTCCACCAGAGTTTAAGTTTGATGTTATAAATGAGAAATATCCATTTAATCTTTTATCAGCATGGTCATATAATGCAGAAACAGAAGCAACTTGAGCTAAGTTTTTTACATCAGCATAAGCAGCAGGATTCATAATGTAAGCCATTCTAGCTCCTTCTAAATTCACATCAGCAGCTAATGCATCAGTTTCCATTTTCTCAACGTTAGCAACAGAAATTGCAGATGTTGCAACAGATGTTGCATCAGCAAGTAAAGATGTTGGTGCATTAGAAACATCAGAGGTAGCTAAGAATGCAGATTCCATAGTTGCAGCAACTGATTGTGCCATGTTTCTTCTTAATGCAGCTTCAATAGATGCATTTTGAGCAATAGCCTCAGCTGATACGTTTACAATAGAAATACATTTCTTTGGGCTTAAAGTTAAAGATGTTGCAGTTCCATTTGCAGCTGGAGCAGAGCCTCCAGTTTCAGCAACGAATCCAGAATTGATTGATGAAAATACTGGGAATTTCATGTTGTTAACTCCAGAATAAAAATTAGCTCCAGCAGATGCCATTACTAAGTTTGCTTCTAATTGGTCGGTCCATGCCATTACTTGAGTTGCATTTCCAGCAGCAGTTCCAACAGCAGCTCTTGTTAATATACTTGAAGGAATACCAATTCCTTTGTATGATTGACCAGTATATCTAGATTCATTTCTAGCCTCTTGATCCATTTCTTTTACAAGTCCTTCTATTCTACCATTTGCAGCTTGTGCTAAAGCATCTTGAAAAGAGTAATCTCTCACTTCTTTTTCTACTTTTGTACTTGTAACTCCAGAAACAACCGCAGCATTACGCTTGATAGTTTCCATTTTTTCAGCTCTTTCAATCTTAGCATCAAGATTATCAACTTCTGTTAATAACCCATCAACTTGACTGTTTTCGTCAGAGGTTAAATCTCTTTCCTCAGTTGTAGCAACATCTTTAATGTTTTCCAACTGAGAAATAATGTCTGATCTTTCCTCCTTTAAAATAATTGATGTTTTCATTTTATAATTTTTTTTAATTTATTTTCTCTTTTTTAATTCAATATTTAATGAGACAAGAGAATTTCTCACTAAATTGTTTTCTTTTTCTTCTATTATTTCTTCTTTAGTTTCCTCAACTAAACTTTCTTGATATTCTTTCAATCCTCTTTTAGCAACAACTAAATCACTTTCAGCCATGTTATATGCTGGATATGTTACTGGAGAAACATCATAAAGCCTATCAATCTTCTTTATTGTTCTAATGTTATTACCTTCGTCATCAGTTGACCAGTCATCCTCAGCTACAGTAAATGCAAATGAGCTTTGTGTAATATCACCACGCTTCATTGAGATAGCTAAATCTTTTCCATAAGATGTTTCTGGCATTTCAAATTCATATTTTAATCCTCTTTCATCAGCTGTTAAATTTAAAGTTCCAGATGTGTTTCTTGCAAGTATTAAATTTGGGTCATGATTAATTAAGGCTCTAACATCAGAGTTTGCAATTAGTTCCTCAGTGAATGCCCCTCTTTCTATAAACTCATAAAAGCCACCTAGATTGTTTGACCTTGAATCATAAACACTAGCATGACCAACAACTAAATCTCTACCATCTTCAGTTGAATCAACTCTTGTTTCTATATTAAATATTCTTTTTTCCATTTGATTATAATTTTTTAAATTTCTTTCATCTTTTTCTTCTTCTGCAATTATTTCATTTCTTTTTCTTTGACTCCATTTGACAGCCGCATCACCACCCCACAATGCCCATGCTATTCTACCAGCACTTGGAAAGCCATCCTCATCTGAGCTAAAGCCTTCACCTTGTTTATCAACTTCATGCCTTTGTAAGTAACTATACATTCTTGTTACTCTATCAGCTGTTAATGAATTACTGATAATCATATTAGCTGTTTTTAATCCAACTTCAGTTCCGCCTCTTCCAAACTCTTCACGCCATTCTTTACCTTTCTTAGCCTCATCAATCATGCCTTGCGTTGGAGTAAAGTCAATATCACTTATTGCTCTGTAATCACTATTTGCATCATCAGATTCTTTTTTAGAATCATAAATGCAAGAGCCATTTTCACCCCATTTCCATTTGCCATTATCACATTGAATGCTAGGCATCTTCACCAACTTTGTCTATTGTTGTCATATTCATTTGCATGAAATGTTTATCACCACCTTCAATAGAGTTCATATTTTCTTTTTGTCTAACTTCATTAATTGACATATAACCATTTGTGATTGCAGTTTTATATGCCTCAGTTCTTGATTTTACATCACCTCTTAAAAATCCATTAACATTAAACTCAACAAATGTTTTGCCTAACTCATTAGTTCTAAATAGTTTAAGATTCATTTCCTCTTCAATTCTTGTTATATAAGGCATGAGTGTAAAAGTTAAAAATTCTTGATTTTGCATTTCAATATTATTAAAACTTGATTTGCTGAGGTCCATTAATAAATGTGGCTGGACTCGGAATATTCGGCTCACCTCAGCTATTGAGAACTCTCTTGAGGATAAAAACTGCGCTTGTTCTGGGCTTATTGAGATAGGCTTAAATGTTAATCCTTCTTCTAATACAATAGTTGAATTACTGTTTTTTAGTTTGCCATAGTTACTGTTAAAGCTAGTTTTTAATCTTTGTAAAGCTGTATCACTTAAAGCTCTATCAGTTTGTAATATAGAACTTGGCTTTGCTCCATTAGAAAAGAATGTTGAGCCAAACTCTTCTAAACTTACACCCCAGTTTAATGCCTTTGCACATTGATCTATTGGACTTAATCCAGTTACGCCATCGTCAGTTATTGTTTTGAAATGTAGCATATCACTAGAATCTAAAACAGCACCGCCATCAACTTGATAAAAAAGCTCATTGTTATTTACAACAACTGTAACATTACTTGGATCTAAACATATTAATTGAACTGGAGTTCCAGAATTATTCCTTACTATTTGAACATAACTATTTCCCTCAGTACAAATACTGAGCATAATAAACTCAAAGAAAGTTATTTTATTTTGATAATAATTAGGCTTGAATTTTACAAGATTGTAAATAGGGCTTTTTGTATCCTCTAATTTATCACCATTAGCTTGTTTTGTATAAACAGAAATAGGTAGTGATGAAACAGATTCCGCAAGTAATCTAATTGCACACCAAACCGCAGTAAGCGTTAAGGCTTTGTCAGTATCAAAAACATTAGCATCTGGAAATATTGTGTTAAGAGATAAATCTCTTTTTTGAGTTTTTGGTGGAATGAATACGTTTGTTATTCTTTCTAGTAAAGTCAATGTGAAATAATTATTTTCACAATAATACAATACAATTCAATTTTAAAAAAATAGTTTTTATATTTTTTTTTAACATATTTATAAAACTAAAATATCTCTTTCATCATAAACGCTATCACTACTCTCAGTTGTTAAATGACAACCTAAAGCCATTACTAAAGCAATTATTGGATCAACTTTTTCTTTTGATTTGTTTTTTGCTATCTTAATATTTCCAGCTGGATCCTCTTGCAAAGCAACATTACTCATGCACCAATTAATGCATGGATTATTATTGTGAATAATATTTTTAGCTAATATCTCAGCTTCTAATGTTTTAGTTGGCATTGACATTGAAACAAAACCCTGACCAAAAGGATCCATGTTAGCCCCCTCATTTTGCAAATCAATTACTAACTGACTAGCATTCCACCTATCGTAACAAATGCTTTGAATCCTATATTTTTTTGATAACTCATTTATCTTTGCTCTAATGAAATTATAATCAGCAACATCACCACTTGTTCCATAAACATACCCATCTCTAAGCCATGCAACATAGTCAACCCCATCTCTTTCACTTCTTTTCTTTGCATTTTCCTCTGGAATAAATATGTAAGGTATAAAAACAAACTTGCCATCAACATTAAATAATAAAACAAATGCTGTTAAATCTCTTGTAGAAGCTAAGTCAAGACCACCCCAACATTCTTTTCCTTCTAAAATACTATAATCAAATTCTTGATGACATGCATTCCATTCTCCAGATGTAAGCCATGCACTATGTGAATCGGTCCATTGATTTAACATCAAACGTCTAAATGTATTTTGATAAGAGGGAACATCAATAGCTCTTTGACTTTCCCTTTGCATATATTCTTTTTTTAAACTAATACCATAATTTGGATTTGCTTTTTTCCAAGTTGATTCCAAAGTTATATCGTCATCAGCATCAGCTTCATAAATAACACTATAAAAACTTTCATCTTTTATAGTTCCTTCTTTTACTTTTTTTGCATAAGAATATAATTCATAACAAATTGTTTGTTTATCATAACCAGCTGTTGTTATCGCAATTATTAATGGCTGACGTCTAGCCCCAGTTGATGTTAAAAGTGTGTCCCATAAATCCCTAGATTTAGCGGTGTGAACTTCGTCATAGATAACACAATTAGCTGAAAATCCATGTTTAGTATTTGCATCCGCACTTATAGCTTGAAAAAAATTTCCCTTTGATTCATTAACAATTGAGTTTCTATAAACTTTTCCTCTATCAGATAATTCTTTGTTTTGCAAAACCATACTTTTTGCAATAGAAAATAATATGCCACTTTGATTTCTATCAGATGCAGCACAATAGATTTCAGAGCCCCTTTCAGAATCCATATAAGTCATCAAAAGGGCAATTGAACTGGCTAGTGTCGTTTTTCCGTTTTTTCTTCCAAGCTGTATAAAAACTGTCCTAAACTTTCTAAGATTTGTTTCTTTATTTTTCCAGCCAAATATATCACCAACTATTTTGCTTTGCCATTTTTCAAGTTTTAAAGGCTCACCAGCTTTTTCTCCTTTTGTATGTGTGCAAAAAGTTTCTATAAAACCAATGGCTTTTTCTGCGGCTTTTTTATCAAAATAATATTTACTCAAAGTAATTGTTTATTTGTGTATTGTTAGTTGTAACTGGAGCTGATATGTTTGCTCTGGCACTTGGAGTTATTCCAAAATTTGCGGCTAGTTTTAATGCATTATTCAAAGCATCATTTTTCATTTTAACATAAGGCTTAGCTTGAGTTCTAACAATATCACCATTAGTATTTTTAAAAGTGTCAACTCTACCAATTTCTTTTAGTTTCATTTCACATTCTATGTAAGTTGCCATCTCATTGCAGTAAGCTAATATTAAACTCAAATCAACTTCATGCAACATTTTTAAATTAAATAATTGAGATGTTATTTTATACCATTCTTTAGTTCCTATTTCTGATAAAAATTCTGGAGCTTTTGGTAGTTGCAAAACCAAATCAGCGGTCATTTCATTATCAACTAATCTATCAGCTCTAGCTGTTCCCATCATTTCTTTTAAAACAGTTGGTGTTTTTTTTCTACCTCTAGCCATTATTATTTTTTTAGTGTTGGCTCAGTTCTAATTAAATAAGGAATGCCAAATTCCTTTTGAACTTCTACCATGTAATCACCGCATTTTTCGCACTCACTATTTTTTGTAACAACTTTTGATTCAACAATTTGCAAAATTGCTTTCTCTAATTTTTTTTCTGTTTTACATTTTTTACAATGAAATATAAACATAGTTTTTTGGTTTTAGTTTGAACTTAAACTGATATTGATACCTAAACATTTAATTTTGACAACAATATCGTTTTTG
>VTLG01004309.1_pt1 | contig 26113 bp, 45 predicted proteins | sample 4694571 | NCBI WGS metagenome assembly VTLG01 (sample SAMN12604809, study PRJNA352737) | marine metagenome | biome: ENVO:00000447; feature: ENVO:00000209|ENVO:00000569|ENVO:01000036; material: ENVO:00002151; isolation source: viral sequences binned using virsorter ...
ACTTGTAGTGAAATCATCCCATGCATTTCCCCAATCATCTAAACTGTCTCCCATATCATCTAACCCATCACCTGTATCGGCTGCTGCTTCAGGGATTGGGTTAAATAGACTATCGAATCCTTCTCTTAACCAATCAAAGAATCCTTTTATATCCTTATATGGTACCAACGGAGTAATAACAGATCCTTGATCATTTACAGTACCACCAGGTATTTTTTCTCCATGATATTCTTCGAAAGTCTTTCCTTCAGCAAAAGGTGGAATAAATACTTCATCTGATCCAAGACTAGGTATTCCTTCTGACCATCTCTTCCATCCTCCTGGATCTTTTTGGAAGAATTGAGCTTCAGCTATTTTTTTATCATCTATATTCCAATTAAGTATTGGTACATCTTTTAATGCTAGTATTATGGCAGATTGAATAGCCTTTCCAGGATTGATAAAGAACCCTAACGCAGTCCTACCCCACTGTTCTCCCATTTTCATCATCTCTTTGTTTTTCTGGAAGAATGGTATAGCTACTTCTTTAAGGAAGTATATTGACATTGGTCTGAGAAATGCACCAAAGAAATCACCTATAGGTCTAAGAATTAATGTTAATGATGTATTCATAATTTTAAACATTGCCTGTAACAATGGAGATGAAGATATCATCTTTCCTACTAATGCTCCTATTATTGTGGCACCTCCAAGACCTAACAGTTTGTTAATACCCATAGCACCTGTCTTTTTAAATAACGCACCAGCAGTTTTATTCCAGACCTTTTGTAATCCTCTAAACATTCCCTTTAACATACCACCAAAACTTGAAAACATTTTTTTAAGAGCAGCACCCATACCGTTACCTTCTGCACCACCACCTGATACTGCCTTTGTTGCATTTTTCATTTCATTCATAATTTTTGCTTGTTTTGCTGCCAAATCTCGTTGATATTTTGATGCTGTATTCATCTGTATTTGAGCTAGTCTAAGAACCATCTGTCTTTGTAATTGAACTTGTACTTCTCCTATTGCTGATATTTTAGATAGACCAGTGCTATCTCCACTTTTCTGTAAAGCAGTTAAAGGAGACATAATCTTATCAAGACCTCTAATTATTTGTTCATTAGTGCCTGTCATCTTTTTAAGTGATCCCATTAATGCACTAAGATCTTTAATTTCAGTTTTGAATTCTATTGTATTTCCACCAGATTCGTCAACACTCATATATACTATTGGTGCTGTGATAGTTTATATTATTTACTGTTACGTCGTGCACGTTTTTTTGGCCTTGTTGGCTTTCCTACCTTTCTTGGTGGCACTTTGCCTGTAACATCCTTACTTTGTTCTCCTAAAGGAATACCTCTAGGTACGTGTTTCTTACCCTGCATTACATCGTATTCTTCCTTCAGTAATAGTAATATTCTTTTGATATATTTGAATGGCTGTTTATCTACTTGTTCCTTATCCCACCCAAACTGTGATGCACAAGTGACGTATACTTTGTAGATTAAGGTATCTTCTTGATCGAGTCTTCGAAGGGCTTCATCATTTGACTCAAGTAGTTCCCTAAAGGGTATGCTGCTAGAACCTTCTCTGCGATGGCCGTTACCTCCTTATAACCAAGTCCATTTAATCCTTCTTCTGAAACTTCAAATGGTGCTTTCTTTAGAGTGTTCAATAATATCTCCCTTCTATATGTTTGGACATTATCTACTGGATTTGTTCCGTCTCTAAAATTTGAGCATTTCTTGATAATCTCTTCGAATTTACCAAATGGCATATCGTCTTCAAATTGTACTTCTGCATCAGCACCTTTGAATTTAATGCTGAATGTCTTCAATACCATACACAGGGTATAAAGGTTTGCTATATAAATCTTTCCTATAAAGCAGTCGCTATATTATTGTCAGCAGTTACAGATGCTGTCTTTGCTCTCCAGTTAATTGTCTCAAATACTGGCTCTACTGGAACTATACCATCTATTGATATGCTGTCAGGCCTAACTCCTGATAATCTTATTGTTATTGCTTTCTTTGCTGTACCAGAACCACCATTGTCAAATGTTAATATTGCGTCTACGTTTGAACCAGCTACTCCTTCTCTAATGAATGATTTATTTGGTGATTCTATTTGGTCAAGTAACTGTAGTAATTTCTTATTGTTTACCCATGATGCTTGGAAGTTTCCTGTAATATCGAATACTCTTCTGAATGAAGATACTGCTTTGTTAGATCCTATTGAATATAATAATGCTGGGTTTTGTGAGAATGTTACGTTTGCTGTCTGTAATTGTGCTATTACAGATCCTGCATTATCTGTATCTTGAGCGTCATCTCCATACCATCTTAGTTCTCCATGAGCGAATGTATATGGATGATTAATGTCATCTGTTGGTGGGGCAGAATGATATGTTGTACCGTTATCTGCTTCGTTACCATAAGATATATCTGCTGAACAGTTTATTGTGTCATCTATTGCTGCACCTATTGATAAAGAGTTTAATATACAACCAGTTGCTGTTCTAACAATGTTTTCTGCCTCAGATGCAAATCCCACTTCTACTGAAAATGGTGTAATTGTTTTAGCTCCAGAAACATCTCCAGTTGTACCCCACGTATGAACGTATGGGCCAGAACCTGATGTTGTTTGTGCTCCATAAAGTGCCCTGAAAACCCAAGGGTTTGATAATACAAAGTCTACTGATAGTGAACCGTTTTGTTGTCCATAGGCGTACTGTGCTACTTCAACTTGATTCAGTCTTGGTAGGTCTTTTGGGGAATGTCCTAATGTCCATGATCCTAATCTTGCATTTAATCCGAATGCCTTATGAGTAGAGTTGTTAAAAGCAGCCGTTCCAAATGTATCTTCCCAATCGTATCTCACATATGAGGATGCACCAGTTCGTACCATTATCTATCTATTCCTAATTCTATTGCTTTACTTATAAAGATTACTCTAAGGGTCAATTTTTCGGTATCTTATCCTTATCATATGTCTAAACATATTCCTGTATAATCTGCTTAGAGGCTCAGTTCCAGTGATTCTGAGATCTACAGACCCTGTTCTAGTTATCTGATCTTTTATAATTCTTGATACCTCCTTTACTAATTCAACGTGCCTTTCTAAACTTTGGTATGATCTAACATCTAATGTCAAATCTATTCCATGAAGGTGATTTGTACCACCTAAACTGAAATATTGTACATCTTCATTCATAGGCTCTATGATTATAATACCTTTCTTAATACCCATATCTCCAAAACCTATTGTTTTTTCATCCCATACTCTTTCTATTCTTGGTATTTGGCCACCACTACTGGTATTCCATTTATTCTTAAGCATGGATATTATATCATCAATTACATCATATGTTGCTATGGCCATTATTGTCTACTCCTCCATTTGCTACGGTATGAACCATATTTATCTCCTATGAATTCTTCTTCTTTTAGTTTTTTGAGTGTTACTTGTTTTCCATTCCATTTTAAACTTATTGGTTCTTGTTCTCCTGGTGTCTCTACTTCCTCAAAATGAGTTGTGGATCTTTTCTTTAATCCATCTCTAAATATTGCTCTACTAAACAGAAATGCTAAATCATCAAGCATACCCTGCTTCTCTTCTTTACTATCCATCCCTCTCAGACCAGTCCAAATTTTTCGAAGCATTGGATCCCTTCTTATAACTCTGTTTTTAATCCAATATTTTATTCTTTGTACATTAGGCCATGTATGTACTGGAACTCCATAATACTCATAATCTAATGTATCTCTTAGTTCTCCTCTTATTTGAATTGTATGATTTTCCTGATCAAATATTAAGCATTTATCAACAGTTCTTTGATCCATTCCTAGACCATCTATAAAGAATCGTTTTGCTGTTAATACTCCTCCTTCTGTAAGAGATGTGGCTGCCGTATCTTCTAATATAGTTTTTATACCTAGATCCGACTGAGGTAGACGTTTACTTCTAAGTGCTTTTTTAATAGCTGCTTTTCCTTCTTTAGCAGTATAAATTTTTGTTGCAGTATTAAGTAACTCCTTTTCATTATTCGCTTTAAACAAAGACTTCATATCCATATATGTAAGTTCCCTTTTACGGCCATATCTCTTAATCTTGATATTTTCTTCATCAAGTCTATGAGTTCTAAACTTTCGTTTTCGTGCCATTATGGTATTATGTACCATTCTCTACGATTGTCAATACATTTTTCAATGTCTTCTATCCACCTTGCTTTTACTGCTTGAAGGTCAATACCAGTTCCACCCATTGGTAACCTATCCATTCTAAGACTTGTATTAACAAGTTCGATAGCTGTCATTTTAATAATACAATCTGCAATATCTCCAGGAATTACAGTGTCTCCACCAAATCCCTCTCCACCATATCTGTAAGTAACTCTAACTCTGTTCTTTCTTAAAATTGAAAATATAAAACCTCTAAGATGTACTGTACCCCTTTCATAATTGGCATCATACCATTGACTGTTTCCTAGTATATTTTCCCAAGTCGAAGAAGCTCCCTGCCAAATTTCTATCTTATCTCCTTCATCAGCATCAAAGTCGTACAAGTTTCTGTGGGCTAGGAATATTGGTGTACCCCAACCGAAAGTGTAAAGAAGTGGCAAGTCGTGTAATTCTCTTGTTATTTTCTTTGATCTCCATGCGTGACCCATTCTCCTATCAAGTTCGTCTTCTTTCCTGTTGATTATCTTTTCTACTTGTGCTTTATTTGGAGTGGTTGTTGCTGTTATAGGTATTCTGAGAAAATCAGCTACATCTCCTGCTGTACAATACGTAGTTGCCATACTGTATATAAAACTCTAAGGTATTTAAATTTACTTGAATACTACAGTTACTTCTGCACTGCCGTCACAGTCAGCAAATATTCCATTCTCGAATCTTCTATGGATATTCTGATAGTTTCCCTCAATTGCTGTGAATATTGTGCATTCTACTGGTGTAGCACTTGCATTTACTCCATTTCTAAACTCTACTTTATTTGAACCAGATCCTTTCTTAGTGACAAAAACGGCTACTAGAACACCATGATTTCCCTTTATCAATGTATCCGAATTAAATGAAACTACATTATGATTAAGCTCTACCATATTGATTTATTATAAATGTGAATATATATAAAGTTTACCAAAATAAAGAAAAAAAAAGAGGCTTTCTGGACTCTAGTAGCCTATGACTAGGAACTCAAACACCTTAGATTGTGTGGTTGTTGAGTTATTTGCTAATTCAGCGAATGCTGCTCCAGCAGAGCCACCAACTGTGTAGAGTTTAATCTTTTCGTTGGTTTTGTCATATTCTACCTTGTGTAATGAATCCGTAAATGTAGGAACCACTGCAACGAGTGTAGATATTCTGCCCTCTTTGAGGTCAGCAGACACTCCGTTGGTCGCATAGTTATCAGAGCCACCGAAGGTAACTTTGATAGCATACACTCGCAGCTTTGAAACCAAAGCAGCTTGCCATGAGAGAGTTTTTCTCACGTTAGCATCTGTCCATTCTGATGAACTGATTGTTAATGCCATTAATATAAAACTATACTAAAGACTTATAAAGATTCTTACCACCATTTACCCAACAGGTGTACTCCTGTGAGTGATTCTATTAGGATACTTCCAAATAGAAATATGATGATCAAATCTCTGCATTTTGCCAATTTGTCGTGGTGTTGTAATACTACCATATCATGGTGTTTTCTTTCATCCATATAAAGTTACCTCCATTTATCTTTCTTTCTATCTTCACAATTCATACATTTAAGTACACCTTTGTGATAACCACATTCTTTGCATTTTAATGAGAAATCAACTGCATCATTCTTCCCAGTTCTTCTTAACATGAATATTGCTATAGCCCCAATAATTCCCATGATAAGTATGTAAGTAATCATATAATATGTTATATATACTATTATATATAGTTTTTAAAAAAAATAAAAATTTGGCCGAAGCCAATCAATTTTATTCTAGAGTTTTATATCTCTGATCTTACCCTGTGATTTGAAGTGTCTACAAACAGTTTCGCCCATAGTCCTGAATACACCTTTCTCAACAAATGCATTGTTGACAAATGGATATCCTGGTGAACGTCTTGTAGCTTCGTAGTACTCTGTTGGGATTGCGATTTGGATACCGATTCTTGGGTAACCATATCCTTCTGCGTCAGATGTATCAAATGCGAATAGTCTTCCGACTTCACTGGAGTCTCCAGAGTCGCTTGGTGCATCCTTGCTTGGGATAAATGGAATTCCATAGATTGAATCTACGTGAATACCAACGCCTGTTCCTTTGAATGTCTGAATACCATTTACATCCACCTGTACGAGTGCCTCACCATATGGGTTTGGAATACGGACAGAAGGCATATAAAGGCCTTGTATTTCAGAGTATACTTCATGAGAACCTAGCCATACGTTTGGATCTTTACCAGCAGCAATTCTAATCTTTCGTAAGAAAGCTCTTAGAGTGTCGTCAGTTAAGACTCCGTTCGTACCGATTGTTCCAGAAGCTGATTCAACTGTACTGTCGAATGTAGTGCTACTATCTCTGTCGATTGTTGCGTTTGCAGCCCAAGGATCATAAACTCCAGTCATTGAACCACCTAATGCACCTTCTTCGGCACTTGATGATACAATTCTGTCTAGTGATTCAAAGTCACTAGTTCCAGCCCATGTACTTGATCCTGTAACTGAACCCTCGACATCTGCGAGTAGTTGTCTGTTAAGGAATTCTTTGTGTTGTACTGCCATGTATAATCGGAGTGAACCGAGTCCTCCCCAAATATCATCCTTGCTATGTGTAGCCAACCATTCCATTACTTCTGATGCTGAGAAAGGCAGTTGTGCTGTCTTTGGTCGAACATCAATTTCTTGTAGTGTTGGTTTCACTGTTTCAGCAATGTTACCACCCTCTGCTGTACCACCTAGAGCAGTGTTGCCCTGGTTAGTATTTAGAGTTGGCTTTGCAGTAATAACCCTCCATCCAGACTTATCCCATGGATACTTTGGCAAAATACCAAATGCGTTTGCCTCTAAGTTAAGTTGTGCCCATGCATATGCTCCATAGATAGCGTTGAAAACGCCAGCTGTTGAAGTTGTTGCAGGTGCATCTGCTTTTCTTAAGAGGTTACGGTTGTAACCATAGTAAAGTGCTTCAAGTTCATCTATTGTTTTAATAGAGACCATTTTATAAAGCACCTATTTCCTCTGGGGTTGGAGTGTAGTATTTTCCTTTCAGAATGTTTCTTGCCACGTTGCTGAGTCCTTCGAATCCTTCTGAACGTGCATCTTTAAGAATTGGGCTATAGTCGGATTGACTTTCGCCTGCTTTCTCAACTGCTGCGTTTGGTCTTGGTGTCTCAGTTGTAAAGGTGTGCTGTGACTTTGAAACTAGTTTTGGACTTTCACTTTTGTGAAGTGGTTTCTCTTGCATTGATGGTGCTGAATCACCTGCTGGTGCATTCTCATTAGCCCTGTCATCATCTAACCCTGCTTGGTCACCTTGTGGATAAGGTTGTGCTGGAACTGTAATATCAGCTCCTACATCATTGTCTGATCCTGTTGTGCCTGCTGGGGCAGCTGGTAGGTCTGTTGGAGTCTCTAGAGCTTTGATTCTAGAGTCTATGCCCTTTAGATGTTCTGCAAATTTGGTCAATTGCTCAGATAAGCCGTCCAAGCCAGTCTTGATTGAAGTCTCGAAAGCTTTTTCTTTCTCGTCTTCTTTCTTGTCTTCAGCTTGTTTCTCTTTATCTTCTTTGTGGTCGTCTTCTGCTTTGACGGTTTCTTCGTCTTTAGCAGCGACTTTCTTCTCTTCTTCAGGTTTTTTGTCTTCTTCAGTCATGTTATTGACTTTCTTTATAACTGCTTATATATATAATTTCGTTTAATTTGATTGTTCTTCTGACTCATTTGGGCCTAAAACCCTATTTGAAACTTCTGTAGCTAGTGCACCTACTACATCTGCTGGCCCACCAATAGGATTTACAGTTCTTGCAGCAGTGCCGACTGCTGCTCCTAGTCCACCTAATATTTTGTTTAATCCTCCTATGTCAGCCATAATATTAACATATTGTGCTTCTTTATTCAAATCATCAAGTAATTTAATTGTATTATATCCTTTTATTGAATGAGATCCCTGGCCGTTACCACTAGAACTTGGTGTCTTTTTATCTTCTACTATATCTGCTAATGTCTTTTCAGTCTCTTCCATTTGTCTTTTTACTTCAGATATTTGTGCTATTGGTTCACTTCCTTGTTGTGCTGTATTATAGCCACCTAAACCTCTAACTCCACCATATCTTCCTTGAGTCATTCCAGTTGAGCCATTTTCTTTCTTTTTGCCCTCTGCTCCATTTTGCATACTTCCACAGAATGCTCCTGGATCTTTCTTATCTTGATTCTTTGATTCACATTCATCGAAACTTCCTTTACCACCTTTACCATCTGGTATCGGTTTTGTGATATTATCCTTATGTTTTGGCTGTTGATGTCCAACACCTGTCCAACCTGCATCAGTTGTACCTTCATCTGAATCTGCTATTGTAGGATCTGTTGTAACTCCTAGCTTTCTAGTTGAACTTGTATCTCTATCTACATCTTGATTGTACATACTATGTTGATCTCCTTGAGCACTACTAAAATCAGGCTTTGTTACATAACATCCAAATTTATCACATTTGATTAACATATTACCATTTCCAATATCTTCATGTTCGATTGTTGCTTTTGATAGTGGATTTGTTTGTGTTATCAATGCTAATGGAACTGCTGGATCTTCACATACTGCTACCTCGTAATGTTCTAAATCTGATAATGCATATGCTATTGTACCATCTTTCATTTTAACTGGTTCTCTGTCTGCTTTTGTTGCTCCACCGAAACTTAATCCCTTATATGTACCATCTTTTATTTTCTTCCAAATATCATCATCTAATTCATAATCTTTGTGTATCTTACCTGTAATCTTTATAGCTGGATATACATTACCTTCTGCATCTTGTGCTTCTGTCTTTGCAAAATTGATACCTTTACCAACAACCCTATTTGAGTGAGTATCTGTGATAGGTGCTCCTCTATCCATCCATGTTGGTAATACTTTGTATAATTCATCAACTATGGTTATTTCTCCTTGTTTATCTTTCATTTCAACTGTTAATAGGCCTTCAAAGAATCTCTCATCACTATCTGATTTTGTCTCCAAACTCTTAGTTACCAACGTTCTAAAGAATACGCTATCATCCATTGTGTTTTATATATGCTCTTTGTTTATAAAGTTATTGTATAAAGGTAGGTAAAGGGGGTGTAAAATAATGCCCTTACACCTGTCTTTGTGGTCTTATTCGACTTCTTTCTTAGCCTTCGTCACTACATAATCAGCAGTAAATCCAACTGTTAGACCTACCAATACTATTCCAGCATCGGTCAATCCTTCTACTATTTGGACTTGTGCAAGTGCCAGAGCAGCAAAAGTAGCGATAATCAGTGATCCTGCGAGTCGTCTTATAGAATAAGGCTCTCCTTCAGAATGTAACCATCCTCTTAGCGTGTTCAGACCTGCTCCTATTGCTGATGCAATAGCGACAAGTATTAGTGCTTCTACCATGATGAAACAGAGCAGAGGTTGTATTTAAGGATTATAGGAAATCTGACAACTGTACAAAGGCTATTATAGAGCCAACCACGCCTAGAACTATCATTACGAAGGATTTAACCATCTGTCTTTTATCCATAGTATGTGTCCTATATTCGTCGAATTTAGTCTCTAGTCTAATAGTCTTGATTGTATTATCATCGACTTTCTCTTCAATCTTTTTAAGTTCTTCTTTAACATATGATTCAAATTCCGACATTTTAATCCCTTATAGGAACGAGTTGTTTTGTTTCTATTAGAGCCAATACCATTGCTGGGTTTGACATTATAGTCTGAACAAATATTTCGTCTCCATTAGCCTTACCATCAAAGCCACCACAACTGTAACATATCCATACTTCATGCATACCGTCTCCATAACCGTATTTCTTCTTACCACACTTACACTTCTTTGCCATATACAATCAATGGAAACCTTAATATTTAAGTATATTCATACAGACACTATGGCCAGTAGTATATACATATACACAAATAAGCAAGATTATGAAAACTTATACAAAGGGAAGACAGAAGCATATACATATCAAACACCTATATTAGATTTCTTCCTTAAACCAAATAATAAGTTATGGGTTATTACACATACAGATAAACTTAGACAGAGACCTTCCTTAGAAAGAAGTATAGTTCATTTTACTAATGGTACCTGTTTTGACTTTTTAGCTGGAGATGAATTACAAGTAGAGAAAGAAAAGGTATATTATAATCCAAAGAACAATCAATTAGAATTCTATCCAAAATTATTAAGAAAACCATTACTGTCACTTAAGGTAGACAAAGTAGTCGGTGGTAAGCCTTCAAAGAAATCAAAGATAAAATACAGAATGAAGTACTACGATATGACACACGACAGGCTGAATCTATTTGTCTAGTTTTATATTCAGAGCAGCAGGATTTAATGAGATAATAGATCTATTAAAAACAACAAATAAAACATTAAGAAACATAGAAGTATTGATGGAATTCTTATTATCTCCACCTGATCTAAAAAAATATAAAAAAGGTTTGAGGTTTGATGATATACCTCGAAAATCTTTTAGTGACCAAGCTTAGCAAGTCTTTCTATCTTTGGCTTTAGTCTCATAACCAACTTTGCAATTGGATATGCAACTATCAAGTCAACCATGACACTTTGCCATACAAAGTTTGCAAATTGTTCTGCATCTAGGCCTATGACAAACAACATCCATGGTATTGTTACCGTAAGATATCCTATTGCAAATATAGGCGTTATAATAAGATATTCAACGATACCAGATACAACGTCATGTATGCTACAATCACATCTAGGTATTACTGTTTTTTTTCTTTTCCAATCCATGTTTAATGGATGTTTTAAATGTATTTAAATTATCGTCTGTTTCCTGAATTCTTTTCCATTATATGTTTCCAATCCTTACCATGTTTCTTACGCATGGAAATCCAGAATGGATCTGCACCAAACATTCCACCTTTTTTATTATATTTCTTTGTAACATCTGCTATTCTTCTATGACATCTTCTACAAAATCTTGCATTTATCTGTTCTATATTGAATTTATGTCTACCACAAAAAAAACATAACCCATACATCTTGTCAGTAACTTTTGCTAGCAATGGTTCTCTTCCACGTTTTCCTGCACACTCACCACATATATCAACTATTGTGGCAGATGTAGCGTCTTTTTTAAAACAGTTAATACATATTGCTTCTTTATAATTGTCTACATGAGTATATTCATCAGCTTGATGCTTTTCCCAAAGTTTCTTACCAATGTCAAGACCACCAGTATCAACGTTTAACTTAGTTGGCATTACTTCTCTGCATCTAGAACTTTCTTCAATGCATTCTGTAAGAATACATATACGTTATTTGCTGCGTAATCGCTTGTAGATACCTTTCTACTTGCTTTCTTTATCTCTTCTATAGTGTCATCTATTAGTTTATAGTTTGCTGAATACACATTAGTAACCTTCTTTTCTTCTTTCTTGTATATTTTCACTTCCTTTATCTGTTCATCTATCTTATCAACAAATTTTATTTCTGATTTTGGCTTTACTTGTACCGTTGCTTTTGTCTGTTCTCCCTTACTCTTTTTCTTCGTCATCTTCCCACCTCCTTGTTTGACCTAATTCATCCTTAACTATCTGTCTAGCTTGTCTTACTGTCATAAATGCTTTTTCTCTTAACTCCTTCTCTGTTTTTTGCTTTGTCCATCCAAAGTCTACTGATGTTTGTAATGTACGTTTAACTGCATTAAAATTCGCTGGTGTTATACCATCTGGAAAATTCTTCCTACTTAATGATGTTCCATGACCACTTGCTGGATGTCCACCTGCAATTCCACCTACTTTAGATGGAAGTTTATGTTGTGGTTCTCCTTCAAACCTTTGTTGATCTTCTTTTGGTGCTGCTGTACCTCTACCTCGTCCACCTGGTTTTACTGGGTCTGGTGTTTCCATTCCTTCTAGGCCAGCCATCTCTGCTGTTGTAACAACTGGATCCTTTGAAACTTTGAACTCACCTGTATGTGTTCTGCTTATCTCAAATCCTAATCCTTGCAATGACTTCATGTTCTCTATCTCTACTCCTTGTATCTGCAAGTCTCTTAGTCTGTCTGTTTCTTCTCCAGACTTTAATCTTAATTCCCAATCCTCAATACCTCTTAACATTGCTAGTTTTGCTAAGAATGATTTTAATAGAATGTCTTGGCCCCATTTAATTGCTCTGTTTGTAATTGTAACCTGCAAACCTTCTTGTGACCAACCTGTTGGTAGTTCACCAAAGTATAATGGAAGTACTCCGTATATTGCACCAATAATCATTCTAAGTTCTTTTCTAACTGCAATAAACTCTAATTCTTTAAGTGAACCTGTAAAGTCTAGCCACTGTGCCATGTTCTTACCACCTGGCTTGTCAGATTCAACTAACAGTGGGTGTATCATGTATGGATCTTCTGTGGCCTTTTGTTCAAGTGCATCCCAAGACTTTCTGAATGTTTCGTAATTACGTGAAGCAATTACTAACATACCTCTTGGAGGTCGCATCTTATCGAAATATTTTCTAATATATTCATCCATATGAGACAAAGACATTACCTTTGACCATACTGCATAGATAGGAGAATAACCATAAAGTAATCCTGGCCTATATTTACCTGCTCTCCAAATTATCTCACCCTCTCCATAGATAACTCGTTTAGGTTGTGGTATACCGATTGAATAAACAGAGTTAACTTCAACTACTGCCTTCAATGCTTTTGTACCACATATATCACATCTGTCTCCTGTTAGTCTCTTTGCTCGGTGCTCAAACTTTGGACAAACAAAAACTGGATTATGCTTATCATCATAACCAACTCTACCATCACTATCTGCAATCATAGCGACTTGAGGTGGATCTACTCTTATCAATTCTTTAATCTCTGATTTATCTGGATCTATTTCTCCAGTTTTATCGTCAATCCAATAATTTTTTAATACTAATAGGTATGCGTTATCTGCAATCTCTAAATCTCTTTCTAACATTCTTATTATATCTTCTAATGATTGTTCGTTTGCATTAACTGGTTTATGCAACATATCTTCTAATATTTGCCTGTTTTCTGGTGTTGGCCTTCGTAGGTCGGTAGAACCACAAGTATCACATTGTAATGGGCCTTCTAACTGTACTTCTTTATCTCCTGGTTGTCTTACTGGGAATTGTGGTTTTTTGGCTGCCTTTGATGATGTTGTACTACCAATAGTATTCTCATTATCTTCATTTGTTGAATTTGGTTGCTCGTCCTTTACATCTCCTGCTAATGGGGCGTATTGGAATTCCTTTGAACAGTTAGAACATTTAAACTTCCATTTTTCTACTATCTCAAATCCATTCTTAAACATCTCACGATTAATGGTTTCAATAGGTATTCTAAGAGCATCTACATTATCTGCTAACTCATAGATCATAATAAGAGGAAATGGAAATATTGGGAGTTTGGCTCCTGTATCGGTAGCCATATAAGGTTGTGCAATGCTAGGTCTAACGGTTGATTCTGTAAATGATTTACTCCTAAAACTGAAAACACCTTTCAGCCGATCTACAAAACCCATGTTTATTGTTTATACCTACAATATATAAACTTTGTTAAAGAACTGTAACGTTTTTGTAACTAGCCACCGTGCTGTTTACATTGCAAATCTCTTTCATCGAGAGTGCAAGTACAGGTTCTTTTAGGCTTTTCTTCTGCTGATGATCTTCCTAATACCATATATTTATACTACATAAGATATTTATATAGTTGTGGGTGGTGTGAGTATGCATACCTGAGTAGACTAACACGAAAGGGAGGACTGGTTTTACTAGCCAGCCCACAATCTTTATTACGCTTTAAATACTCCACAACACATGGAGGAACACGAGATAATACAACGTGCTGCAAATTTTATTTGTGATTCGTTTAAATTAAAATCAAAACCAATAGTACAAAAATTTGAAAGTCAAGACCAACAAGACATATGGATGGGATCATTTGCTGGATTTGTAGAAGGTATGGCCATATTAATAAAACAAGAGAATAAAGAACTATACGAAAGATTAATAGACGCTATGGAAAGGGTGTCATTAAGATAATGGTGGAATTAGAGGCAGAGGATTATAGTGAGTTATTTGACTGGTTTACTCTGTGTTTTGGCAAAGATCCAAAGAAGATAACTGTACAGGCCAAAAGAACGTTTTGGAAGTTAAATTTCCTATCAGAAGACAAACTGCAAGAATTAGAAGATAAAATAGATGATAAGGATGAAGAGTCAGCATAAGGCAATGATTATCAGTGGGCTACTGATACTGCTAGTTTGGGGTGGATACATAACATTTATATATTTAGATAGTTTACCAGAAACAATGGACAAGGAAGTAATGTGCAAATTATATGTTGTAGCAGCAACTCAGAACTGTCATCCAGGAACTTCAACACACTTTGGTGGTATGCCATGAATTATGACAAATTCGGAATAGTAATCACATTCATGATACTGTTTGGTGTTTGTGGATTCGCTGGAATAGCATCTGGAGAATTTATAAATATAGGCATCCCAGAAATATCATTAGGTCAAAGTTCACCATCAGTAGATACATCAAATGATGGATACTATGAATGGTGTTATAGAATGGGATATGATTGCTAATGGCCGTGTTCTGTATCATTAGAGATAATGATGAGAAGTTCGACTGTAACTTTGATATGGATTTTTCATACAATGCAATAGAAGAATGGAAGCATAAATGGACTCCTAAGAAACATAAGGGGAGAAAGGGGAAAGTTAGAGACTATGGTTATGTAACGTATAAAGTAATAAATGGATCACAACACTTCCCAGACAGTGAATTTGAAGAAAAAGCCCTAGCTATTGCGTTAAGACAGTGGGGGTTAAGAACAAAAGATATTAGATTTAAAAGAGAAAGAACAAGTAAAACAGCAGATATAGAAATGAAATTTGCCAACAGAGAAGATGATAAATTCTTTAGAGATAAGCCAGGTACTCTGGCCTATGCATATTTTCCCAATGGCCAGAAAATTGGGGGAGATATAACGTTTAACGACTCTGTTATTTGGACAACTAATGGTAAACCTGTTAATGCACACAAAGTGTACCCAGATACCTACCCTCCTAACACTAAAACCAAACTTCGTACCTATAACATGGTACATACATTAATCCACGAATGTGGCCATGCCATCGGACTCAAGCACTGCGAGCAGCATAAAGACTGCATAATGTACCCTTACTACAACGGTCGTGTCGTTCTTCACAATCATGATAGCGAACGCATTCAAAGTATATACGGCAAACGCAACATTTCGTCTCGATTCATTGACTACTTCCGTAAGAGGATGCTTCGTAAATGGAACTGACGTGCCGAAGGCACACGAAAATTTTGGTTGGTAAGATTTATATAACTCGTTGGTGTATGTAGGTTGGGTAATGTGAAAGTGAATTATAAGTGTGAGGACTGTGGATGGAAGTACGATGGAGATCTACAGCATATGTATGTAGCGTTAAAACACAAGGATAAACATGAAGAAGAGATATACTTTTTGGAGGATCTATATGGGTAAAGACTTACTCCTATACGTAGGAGCATTTATGGTTTGTACTGGAATTCTTATAATACCTGGTGCGATTTTTCTTTTGTATTGGGCTGTGACTCGAAATGACGATAAAACACAGTATGTTGAGCATCATCATCATTATGAAGAGAATAAGACAATCAACGTTGATGCAAGAGATGGTAGACATACATTCAAGCACACCAGCAAGAATGACGATTTTCAGGGGTATTTGGATCTAAAATGAGTTGCCACTATGAGAAGTATAAGAAAAAGAAAGTTAAAGGATATAAGATAAAAGACGGTGAAATTGATGAAGAAATCTACGAGACCAAATAAAAAAATCATTGTGGCCAAAGGCTTCATGAATGCGAGGGAGGAGTGTCCTCATCCAACATACAATATAATCAAATCAGGATTTTACAAGTATCTTATCTGCCGAACGTGTGGACGCAATATGGGGGAGGTTAATGACAATATCGAACAACCAAATTAGCAAAGTCCTCTGTATAGCCTGCCAAGACACGATTGGGGAGCATAGTAAGAGACAACTCTGGAGATGTCTGTTCAGAATCCAGGGTACAGTCGTGGGGGCCAAATTGGAAGAGAAACTCCCAACAGAAGACAAATCGGAACCAAAAATCAACGCTAGGCACTGATGGAGTACAAAGTCGACATCTTACGTGTACTAGATGGAGACACAGTTGATGTTCTTTTCAATTTTCCTTTCGGTATCCAGGTAAAGAAGCGTGTTCGTTTGTTCGGAATCAACGCCCCAGAAACTCGTACACGCGACCTAAATGAGAAGCGTAAAGGGATTTTGGCCAAGGAACGCCTCTCAGAACTGCTAAAGGAGGCCAAAATGAAGTGTATTCTCCGTTATCATGGAGACGGAAAGTTCGGTCGTCCTCTAGGAGAGTTATTTGTTGACGGTGTTAATATTAATCAAGTTCTTATATCAGAAGGTCACTCAGTTCCTTACTTCGGTGGTAAGAGATAACCAGCTAGGCCCCCCAGCTAGTTGTACTAGTTTGTATCTGGGTAAGGTTCAAAATTGACTTTTTCGCTATAAGCACCTGCGTAACGTCATTCAGTTTCTATACTGTGTAGAAATACTTTCATACCTTTCCGAGTATGTTAAGTATTATTTGCTGTTTTTGTTGTTTTTTGCTGTTTTAGGCGTGAATTGTTTAACTACTATCTATTCCTAGCAATCCTAAGAACATGAATCACTTCACACAAACAATACTCGGAAAATTCAAAAAAAGTGAGAAAGTATTATTCACAAATATTGAATCAATCGAGATTAGGAAAGCAAAGAATGGCAATCCATACTTTAACGCAACAATAGACAAATCAAAATATTCAGGCGTGAGTAATAATCAAGCTTCTGATTACGTCTATTCTGCATTAGTGTTAATTGATGGAATCCAAAAAGAAAATATTGTTAGGGCAAATTGGGTTGAGGGCAAGATTAGATATTTTGCTAATGATTACACAGTAACAATCATTAGTAAATTATTATCTAGTCTTAAAAATCCAGATGGCTCTAAGATTGAGGTTATTCCAAAATGAATAGCCAATCTTCTTTTTTTACTGCTGTTCAATGGTCAGAAAAATATCCTGAAAAAAAATTGATTGAATCCAGCAAGGGCAATCTAAAATGTAATCTATGTAATCAAATGATTGATGACATGGATAAACATATGATTGACCATGCACAAAAATGGATTGAATACACAGCAAAGCAAGAATTAGAGCAATCATCAACACAATTAGGCTCAGTAATTCTTGAATCAGTATTCACAAAAGCAGGTAATTATGAGAGAACACAAAAACATGGCTCTGAAAAATTACAAATGCTACAATCAACCTTTGATGTTAAAGGTAAAAAGAAATTAGTTCAGCAAATGCTTAACAATAAAGAAGTTAAGTTGCAAGCTAGATTAATTCAAAAGAATATTGACCATGCACAAAACAAAACCAAAAGGTTTGAGCCAATAGGAAAGGCTCATTCCCCTCTTTTTTTAATTAACACAGTTAATGATAATTCAATCCATGCTGATAGGATAACAATAGCACATGATGTTAAGAGCATTGAGGTGTTAAGTATATGATTGGAACAGCTAGCGAAGATGGATTAACTAACCTAGCCTTAAAGAGAGGTAAGGATAAGAAATTCAAATGCTCATGTGGAGAAAAGTATTTCTCTATGGAGAATGTGAAGGGGTGTGAGGATAGCCACCCTAACACATCTTCTTTTATTTTATTATATTATATTATATTATTATAAGGATAAGTTATAAGTTCATATTACTAAGTATAAGTGTACACGGCTGGGGGGTATATAAGTGTTGCTGATATATATATGTTGTGGATACATACTTTTCATAAGGTGTTAGGGGTGGAGCTACTATATAGATTGAATGAAACTATATAGATATATAAGTGTATAGTTGAATATAAAGAGTTCTATAACAGCGTTTAGTGAATGAGCTCATGGTTTAATAAGAAGCATGATAGTATAGGGTTGTATGGCAAAACACACCATCAAGAGTTTAGAAAAGCAATTAAAAGAATTGCAAGCTAAACTCAAAACAAAAAGTGTTTCAAGCGTAGCAGTTGAGAAAAAAGCTGTTCTCGGTAGCTTCGTAGAGATACTACCTGAAGCAATCGCAAAAGCTGACGGATTCAGACCGATTAGTATTCAATTCGGTAAGGATTCGTTGAATGGTGGTATTCTCTCGGTTAGTGTTTGGAGAAATGGCTCTCGGAACACTTGCACAGCAAGAATAAACGATCTTGCTTCTTTCATGGCAAACATGAAAGGCGTGAAACACATTCCTTATGTAAAAAAGGAATAAACAGAAAATGCAAAACATTTTCAACCCTTTATTTTTTTCTTATCATATAAACAAATTTTAGAGTTATCAATGTCCATAATGAGCCGTATAAGGCATGGCAGATAACACAGCTAACTGTTAGCTCAATCAAGAGTTAGTTAGCTAAATTATACTTACCTTGTTTATCTGTGCAGTAACAGGCTAAGAGTTGTGAGTTGAACTAAGATTAAATGAATGATAGAATTCATGCAACTATAAGAAACTCTAACTATATTCTGAAGAAGGTAAATAGAGAAATAAGATAACCTAATTTGCTTAGGGTTTAGGGATTTATCTCTTTAGATAAAAATTTTGCTTAAATTTTGACCGATACTTATAAGTAGGACTTATATAAGTCTTTCAGAGGGTGGGGAAAAAAAATAGGCAGGTAATAAGTTGTACACTTAATAAGCTTATAAGTTATGGCCTTAACATAAGTATAAGTAGATGAATATACTTAAAAGTAATAAGTCTTAGTAAGTTAAACTTAACATAAGTATAAGTAGATGAATGTCTTAATAGTATTAGTCTTATTATATTCGTCGATATTGATATATAAGTCTTTCGCGTGTTCCTAATATAACAGTAATATTAATACATACGCAAGCGTGTTCCTAATATAAGTCCTTAATAAGACTTATTATTTGTAGCAGTTTAAATATATGATAACGTTTATATATACGCACGGCAGGTGTATTAAGTATATACTTACGAATCAATCAACGTCATTATGTGCCAATTAGTTAATCAATGTAGCCTCTATGTATGGTAATGTTATTGTTTTAGGTATTAACTATAATATATAACGGATATGAAACCCCCCATTATGTTGCTCAAAAGCCTTTTAAACAGGCGTGATAGTATTAGGGTATGACAAAAAAATCACTATATAAATCGTATAAATATAGTATTGTCAATAATGTTTGTAATCTTATTGATGATAACTATGTATTGGTAGTATTGAGGTGTATATTTATATCATGAAATACATAGGTATAGTAGGTTGTTCTGTTGGTAGATGGATAACCTGTGCTGATCCAATCATGTCTATACTAGGTAAATACAACCCCCAAGATACTACTATTGTATCTGGTGGTGCTGATGGTGTAGATAGGATAGCAGTTAAGATAGCTAAGAAGTTGGGGTTCAAGGTAATTGAATACCTACCCAAAGGTATTGGTTGGCAGTATTATATGCCACGAAACCTATTGATTGCAAACAAATGTGATAAGGTATATTCTGTTGCCCTATCATTAATAGGTAATGGAACGAAGTGTTATCATTGTGCAAGAGCAGGGTTAGATAACAATCACTTCAAAACTGCTGGTTGTTGGACAGCTCTAAGATGTAAAGATCATGAGGTAGTGGTTGCACAATGTTAATCAAATGGCAATGTAATCTATGTAATATAGAACTACCTGATGATGAATTAATAGATGTGAGGAAAGAAAGGCATAAATCATTCCATGTTGATGAATCTATTGGAACTCATAATAGACGTAGGAATTGGACATTTGGGCGTGTTATATACAAACGAGTTGAGGACATTGATAACTGATACTATGACCGAAAGGGTTTTAAACAAGCGTGATAGGGATAGGGTATGATCAAAAAAGGTTTTGATAAAAGTAATGTCATTAACCATGACACCTTTATTAGTGGTTATGGTTTGACAGATAGAGGTGTGTATAATGCCTAGAATTATACATACTAATGGGGAGAAAGCAGATAAATTCATTCCCAAGTTTAACAGGAAGATAGCAAAAGACTACCTAGCTCAAACAGGTAATCTAATAGCCAAGTTCAATCAGCTTGAACGCAACAAAAGATATGTTGAGAAGATAGTATCACATGGCATAGATGATGGTGTTCTAATCTTTGCTGACCACAAGAAGTTTGATAGATTAGAGAAGCAACAAACTGCATTGAGTGAGTATCTAACACCTGAAGTGAAGCGAGGACATAAAACATGGAACAAAGGTGGTGGATTAAATCCATTCCTAGCATTATATATGTATCAGAATAGGAATTGGGTAGTCAAGACACCTAGTCAATTAGTAAAGAGGTTGATTAGAGCATGAAAGAAAGATATTGGTATGCTATGATGTTGGGTTGGTTTGCTATATCTAGTTTGTTATTGGTGGGAACACAATGACACCCCCAACACCCACACCTGAACAGGTAGCAAAGAATATATCTCATGCTAAAGAGCATGGCTACTATCTATTATGTGGTGGTAGATATACTATGGAATTAGAAAGAGAATGGAGTAGTATATTAGGTATTGTGCCACATGATTACTCTATTGCATGGGCATTAGAAGATGTTGATCTTGAATCAGTAGCAGAAGAACAGGCACAAGATCACTACGAAGCTATACGTGAGGCTATGGACTAATGAATGAAAGAATGATATACAAGACAGGTTATCTACAATCATTAGACATAGTTGATGAGTTAATAAAGATACTCAAAGCAAATGAAATCATGTCTAACTTTGATTGTGATAACACCCCAACATATTTAGAGGGAAAGATACAAGAGTTAGTGCGTTCTTATTGCAAGAGAACAGGTAGAATACCACATGAATTAGATGAGGAGATAGAACAATGAAACATAAACCAATAGATTATACCAAAGCAATCAATAGAGATGACGTAATGCCATACTTCTTAGACACAGATGTAGATGATAGTGATCCATATTTATATGAGAAATCTATTAAATACGTGGAAGATATAATGTTAGACAAAGACTTGAATTGGAAGCAGGTAATACAAACGCTTAGCTTGATGAAAGTTATAATGATAACAAAGATGTTAGCCTGTAAATTAGAGCATGAAACACAACAATCTAATGAGGATATGAAATGAATTGTCCTAAATGCCAATCAGAATACGTAGTCCATGATTTATATGGTAGCCATGATAAAGCAAGTGGTAATCTTATAGTTATCTTTGGTTATGTATGTGATGATTGTGATCACGAATGGAAAGATATAAAACCAGCTAAAGAATGGGGTAAATTACAATGAGCAAAACTAAACAAAGTAGAATAGATGAGATACTATCAAAGAGATACGTATCTTATGACAAATGTATTGATGGTGTTCATCATTGGTTAGTGAAAGGCAGTAAAGATAACACATATACTGTGCTACATAACCACGCCACAGATACTTGGAGCTGTCAATGTCCATCATTTGAATATGATGAAGATCATTGGATAGCTGAGTGCAAACATACTTGTGCAGTTCAACAATATGTAATGCATAATAATGACATTGGGTATAGTGAAGAAGATGATGAAGCTATACCACAACCCTTTTAAAGAAGCATGATAGGGATAGGGTATGAAACAAAAAACAAAAACAAATATTAGAATCATGGAATCCATGAATGATACCACTTGTGTGTCGCAAGAGTATGTGCTAGAGAATATAGCAGATACCAAAGCTTCAAACGAGGGTAAAATAAACATAGTTCCTATCACGGAACTCTTAACAGATGATGGTAAAACATTACCTGTTAGTGAGATCACAAAGGTACTGAATCCAAACAACTATGGTGTTCGTATCATTGTAGATGGGAAAGCACGAACTGTTAGACCATTGACCTATAATGAAGCAGGACAATCTAGTCCTACAAAGATAGGATTCAATGACAAAGCATACTTCGTGAGAGACAGCAGGAAATCTGAAGGACAAGAGTTTAGAGTTCAACAGAATAATGCTGTTACAGGTGGTTAGATATTTCTAACCCCTACATTTTTTTTGAGGTAAAAAGATATGGCAATTAAAATAGATGAAGATGGACAAGAATACTATTCGCCTGATGGCGAGAAGTTAGATCCAATAGTGATACCTGATAGTGAGTTCGCAGATGACAATGCTGAATTTAAAGAGGGCGAAAGCTTTGAAGCTGAAGTAGATACTGCTGTTGCGAAACAGATTCTAGCCGACAAAATATATACAGGTTGGGAAGCTAGTGTTCGTGAGTTATACAACAATGAAATCACAGCTAGTCATAGAGCAAGAGCTATGGGAGATAACGCTAGACCTATCATACATATAGTTATTGATCCAATCAAAAGATACTTTGAGATAACAGGTCACGATTCATTAGGTATAACACCAATGGTATTTCGTAGAAGATTAGCTGTCATGGGTAGAAGTGGAAACCTATCAGATGGTAATGAGATTGGACAGTTTGGTCTTGGTTATGCTAGTTATAAAAAGATGTTTAACATTCTTCACTTAACTACATGGGCAAGAGGTAAAAAGGAAGATGGTAGTGAGTTCAAACCATATACTATGTTATGTGAGGGTGGTGTTAATTTCACACCAACTAAACCAGAAGCAATAGAAACATATGGCACAAAGATACATGGTATATACAAAGAGGGTGTTGATCCTGATAAAATAATAAAGCACGTTAAAGATTACGCAAGACACCAAGATGTTATAACTTGGATTCATTTACTTAATGATACAAGAGAAGAAACAGCAGGAGAATATAGGTGCTTCCAATATAGAGATGGGTATCATTATCTAATGCAGAAGAAAGCAGATCAACTAGAGAACAATTCAAATAGAGAACAGAAGCCTGTATTCTTTAGACCAATCAAAATAATTAGAGATGACTTTGATTTCTTTGCTTGGATAGGAGCTTACAAATCACGTTGGGGTAATATAGATACTGATAATATTAGTGCAGAAGATTGTCAGATTAGATTAGTGAACACACCTATTATTGCTGATCTTCCTTATAGTATATCTAATGCAGTATCAGGTTACTTCTTGAACATTAAAGACGAGAGAAAATACCCCCCAACTGCTTCAAGAGATAGCATGGAACAGGGTAGTATTGATTCAATAGCAGAAGAAATTAAATCAGAACTAACAAAGATGTATGACGAGTATAGATTAGCTGATGTTAAAGATTATCAAGCAAGAGAGAATAAATATCCATTCAGTAATTATATATGGCGTATGATTAACCATGTATTAGAAGATGATATGACAGATACCATACTCAATACATTACATAGATCATTTACAACACACCCTGACAAGAGGTTGTTCTCTATTCAACAGATGATGGAAAAACAAACCGAGAAGAAAAAGGCAGGTATTGACCACAAGATTGTTGCATTAAAAGGATTGAGAGCTGATGTTATGAGCAAGTTAGACACAGTATTTAGAGGAGATAATAAATCATGCACATACTTTAGACTACCAAGAGATAGTTATGAAAGATCAGAAGAAAGAATGAAGATCTTTAGAGCATTGGGTGTAGTATTTGGCGAGGAATATGCAAGAGAACATAGAATAAAAGCACAGGCGAAAAGAAGAATAGCAACACAACGAGGAGAAGCTACTGATAGAAGTGTCAGATTATACTCACACACAGGCAGATCAACACAAACTGAAGCTAACCAATGGGGTTGGGGTAACTACTATGAAACACACACCTCACATTTGTTATCAGAAATAAATGATAACGCACACCCATTCATCATTAAAGTAAAGACAAGTGATTGGGGTAACTCTCTTAATGCTACAAGCAGAACTGACTTTCTGTTAGTGCATGACATAAAAGGATTCAGCAACAAGATTAAAACTAGAGATGAACTCTTTAAAGAGTTAGAGGACACAATGTTTGAAGTTAATACAGAACAGATGACATTCAAAGAGTTAGTTAATAAACAACGTAAAGATAGAAGAACAGCAAACAAACCAAAGATGGTTTATTGTATGTATAATGACACAGAACAAGATGGTAGAGAGAGAAACTTTACAATACATGAGTTGGGATTAAACCCTGATGAGTATTATCTAATAGCTCCTATGTCAAGACCAAAGAGTGTAAAGAGATTGATGGATATATTATATTGGTATAACCATACACATGATGTAAATTATACAGGAACAGATGATTATAAAGTAGCAGAACTATTGTGTGATAAACTATTGGTTGAATCTCCTGACAAGATAGAGGGCGACAAAGTTGAGAAAGTATCAGCATTACTTAGAATGTTTAGGAAGTGTGAAGCACAAAATCAAATGGACATATATAATATATGTAAAGAAGCATTGATACATAACTATGAGAACGACACCAATAAAATAATGCAGTTAGTAGATTCATCATTGGAGAGAAACGAATGACCATACAAATATTAAAAGAAACACCACAACATTTAGTCTTACACCTTGAAGATGGTAGGGTAGATACTGTTATCAATGATGAGTATTCTAAATTAAAGTATGGTCAGTATGAGGGCAACAGAATATTCTATTGGAAGTTAAATGAAGATGGTGTAGAGATAGCAGAAACTTTTGACGATAGAATATTTAATTGTTCATGTATAAACAAAGATGGCAAGAGTGAAACCATACAGATTAGAGATGAATACTCAAACAAACTATGTGATATAATACAAAAGAAATCAAAACAACTATACATAGAGTTATACAAAGAGATATACTTTGCTAAACATAAAACAGATTTACTAAATGAACTCATGATTGAGAGTTATAACGGCAGGGTTGTTGCACAGAAAGATGGTAGCTTTGTCATTGATGATGTGTTCATGGTTAATTCAAAAGGACAGGCGTTCTTTATTAGTTCAAAGAGATCAAAGAATCCACAATGGAGTTCACTATGTATAGTAGTTCAGGGTAGCTTAAGATCACAAACAATAGAAACAAACGTAGGAGCTATTGAGTTCGATCCAACACTACTAACTATCATGTATAAAATAGATTACTTAGTATCGCCAACAGTTGAAGCAATATCAGGACATATTAATAATGTGTTCATGTCGCAATTACCAAATTGGTTACAGAAACAAGTAGAACTAAATGTTCTTGGTAAAATAAATGAGAACGCTTCAACTAGGAGAGCAGAATTAGGAGATAGAAACCAATGACCAAAAGTAGTAGCAATATGGAATCAGAATTTGATAGTGCTAAATACGAAGTTCAATGTATGGTAGGGGATTTTGAGAAAGATGAACTGAAAGATTGTTTAGAAAATATGTGGTATCTATCTACAAGATCAGATGATGCAAGAAGAATATTATTACCTATCATTGAAGCAGTTAATAAAGCAAACAACGTAATGGAAAGATGTAAGATAGCTGTTCAGGACTTTGAAGATGTCGAATATGATGAATTAAATATACCATTTGTTGATGATGAAGATGGTTATGATGGAGAATAATTAAAATGAAAGCATACTTAAGAAGAAACGCAAGAGCTGAATACTTATGCGATTGGTGTGATGGAGCTATACATAGACACAACCCATACACAGTAGTTAATAAACCAGCACGACATTCTGTTAATTGTAAAATGCACATTACTTGTGTTAAACCATTAATTCAAAGAGGTTGGGTTAGCTATTTAGATACAGGTAATGGATATTCTGATGGTTTAGAAAGTGTTTCGCCTGAAAGTAGTTGGACTAACTTGTTGCAAGATGTTACGCCTACTATTCGCCAATAGTCGTA